>WNFB01002412.1_pt1 | contig 16286 bp, 10 predicted proteins | sample 5400501 | NCBI WGS metagenome assembly WNFB01 (sample SAMN13153341, study PRJNA577476) | soil metagenome | isolation source: 200 cm saprolite under Douglas fir tree site 2 hole 1 | place: USA:California | collected 2015-04-18
CATATCTTGATCGTTTCACAAGTGGGGACCTCACCGATGCGGACCTCAGGGAATTCGCGACCGAGTTCTATAACTTTGCCCGGTTCTTCCCCCAAATCCTGGTGTCTCAGCTCGTGAATACCGAGGACGAAAAAGTTGCCGATGAACTGACCAAGGTCCTGTACTCCGAGTTGGGCGACGGGCAAACCCACCATCGCCACGAACTCCTCTATCGAGACTTCTTGCGATCCATCGGTATTGATGTGCATTGGGCAATGTCTCGCCCTATGCTCCCGACGACCCGGGCCTATATCGAGGGAATGGAACAACTGTACAGCGACGGAAACCACGCCAAGGCTCTGGGCGCATCCTTTGGTCTTGAGAACATGGCGATCACGATGTGGGATCACCTGATCCCTGGGCTCACGTATCTGAAAACGGCTCGCTATCCTCACATGGACCTCACCTATTTCACCTTTCACCGACAACTCGAATCCACCCATGAGGACGCGATGGAGCATGCAGTGGCCGCCGTGCAGAGTACGACGAACGCGGGCATGTCCGACCAGGAAAAGCATGACTTTCGGGACGGCGTGAACGCCGTCCTTGGTTATCTTGAGAGCTTTTGGATGGGATTGGAACGGAGAGGATCCCCTGACCGCGAACCTCACGAAATCCACCATCACGCGGCATGATGTCTTCCAGAACCCATACGAGTTCCGGATATCTTTTAATAAGAGGAGCGGTGCATGTCGGACATTTCAACGTATCTTGAGGCCATTAAGGAACGCTTCGATCTCAGCAGCGATTACGCGCTGGCGAAGAAACTCGGGATTGCTCAACCGGAAGCCAACCTGATGCGACGCGGGCTCAAGATCCCGAAACCAGAGCTGTGCATCAAGATCGCCAAGCTCCTCGACAAGAATCCGGTGGAACTCCTGCTGATCGCGCAAAAAGATAAGGCTCCATCCTCAGCCAAAGAATACTGGACCCTGGCGCTGACTGCCGTCGATGTCATGCTGCATGTCCCGAAGAGCCCCAAGTACATTCCGCGCAAGGTCGAGGCGATCGGACGGGAGCTGCGTCAACTTGAGACGCAGACCTTGACGTATGGAGGGGCCGAGGCGAATGCCGAGGCGGTCCGGCTCGTTCAGACGGCTGAACATTCCATCGACTCGATTATGGAGCGTTGGAACATCTGGAAAAAAGGTGAGGCCTTGTATCCAAACTATCTCTTGGCCAATCAGGAAGCAGCCAAACGTGGAGTGATCGTCCGCCGTTTGTTGGTCCTGACGCGGGAACAACTGCTGCAGGAGTCGGTCGTGGCCGACGCCATTCAAGTCATGGACGACCAACATCGCGCGGGAATCAAGGTCTTCTATGCGTTTCGCGAGGAGCTTGAACGGTCGCCTACGTTTCAGCGCTTCGAAGATGACTACAAAGAACAAGGAGCCGCGCCGGATATGAATGCCGCCATGTTCGACGGCGAAATTCTCATCTTCTCCCAATCCTACGGCCAGGCCCAGCTCGGCGTGGTCGGTACGCCGACATCGATCACCATGATCAACCAATTGGAGATCACATGGAAGCCCGAGCTCATCCGCGATCTTAATCCGGCTCCCCTGTTCGACATGACCCGGTATGTCTTCGAATACGGAGGCCCGCTGGCCTTCAAGATGGAATTGGGTCGGTTCAAGAGGTCGGTCGCATGAAATTCCCTTCCGAGCCGTTCAAAATCAAAGTGGTGGAGCCGATCCGTCGCACCACGCACGAAGAACGGGATCGCTTGCTGCGCGAGGCAGGCTACAACCTGTTTCATGTGCCGGCCCAGAGCGTCTATGTGGATCTGCTCACCGACAGCGGCACGTCAGCCATGAGCGATGACCAATGGGCGGGCCTGATGCTCGGGGACGAGTCCTATGCCGGCAGCAAGAACTATTACCACCTCGAAGAAACCGTCCGGTCCATCTTCGGCTACAAGCACGTGATTCCTACTCACCAAGGGCGCATGGCTGAAAATCTGCTCTTCTCCACCATCGTGAAGTCAGGCATGTGCATCCCGAACAATATTCATTTCGACACGACGCGCGCCAACGTCGAGCATCAAGGAGCCCAGGCTCTGGATGTGGTGATCAAAGAAGCCTATGACCCGCACTGCGAATTGCCGTTCAAGGGCAATATGGACTTGGTCCGGTTGGAGGAGGCGATCAATCGCGTCGGACGGAATCGCATTCCGCTGGTGATGCTGACAATCACCAACAACAGCGGCGGCGGGCAACCAGTGTCGATGGACAATATCCGGCAGACCCGGGCGCTGCTGAACCGCTACCGCATTCCCCTCTTCTTCGATGCCTGCCGCTTCGCGGAGAACTGCTTTTTCGTTAAGGAGCGCGAGTTGGGTTACGCGAGCAAGTCGATTCTCGACATCGCGCGGGAGCTGTTCAGTTACGGCGACGGTTGCATCATGTCGGCCAAAAAGGATGGCCTGGTGAACATCGGGGGGTTTCTCAGTCTGAATAATGATCAGTGGGCGCAGGACATTACCAACATGCTCATCCTGGTCGAAGGCTTTCCGAGCTATGGTGGATTGGCCGGCCGTGATCTGGAAGCGATGGCCAGAGGGCTCCGCGAAGTGCTGGACGAAGACTATCTCAGCTTCCGGGTTGGGCAAGTCCGGTATCTGGGAGAGTTGCTGGATCAAGCAGGCGTGCCTATTCTCAAACCGATCGGAGGGCACGCCGTCTATCTCAACGCAAAAGAGTTTCTGCCTCACATTCTGCAGGCCCAATTTCCTGCCCAAGCGTTGGTGGCCGCCCTGTATCGGGAGTATGGCATCAGGGGGGTGGAAATCGGCACGGTAATGTTTGGAAAGATAGATTCCGCGACCGGTCGAACGATCCATCCGGAGCTAGAGATGGTTCGGCTGGCCATCCCCCGCCGGGTCTATACGAATATGCAGATCACCTATGTCGCCGAATCGATCATCGAGCTGTACCGCTGGCGCGAGAGGATTCACGGTCTCGCCTTGACCTATGAGGCCCCGGTCCTGCGCCACTTCACAGCCCGATTTAAGGAGCTAGAGGAGAAGCCCCTCGTACAGCAAGCGGCATCGTAAGGGAAAACCTGTGGCACACCTGTTCAAAGGCCTCGAACGAATCGAAGAAGCCCGAGAGCGGTTGACCGGCCGTAGTTTCATGGCAGGTCTCTTCGTTGGGAGGCCTGACTTCTCACTGCTGCTCCCGACGGAAGAATCACCGGAACAAAAAGCCGCCTGGGAAGAGTACCGCCCGAGGCTGGAGACCTTCCTGAAGACGCACGTCGATCCTGATGAAATCGAACGGACGGCGAAGATTCCCGATTCCGTGCTGAAAGGGCTGTTTGCACTCGGCGCGTTCGGCATGAAAATCCCCAAAGAGTATGGGGGCCTTGGATTCTCCTATACGAACTACGGGCGCGCCCTCATGCTCATGGCAAGCTGGAGCAACATTCTCGCCCTGACTGTCGCCGTGCCGCAGTCCATCGGCATTGCCATGCCGCTGCTCCTCTTCGGCAGTGAAGAACAAAAACGCAAGTACTTGCCGATCGTCGCCCGCGAAGCCATCTCGGCTTTTGCACTCACTGAATCGCTCACTGGGTCGGATGCTGCCAATATCCAGACTGAGGCCGTGCTGGATTCCAGCGGCACGGCGTTTGTCGTGAACGGCGAGAAGCTGTGGTGTACGAACGGCTCCATCGCCCGCTATATCACGTTGATCGCACGAGTGCCGTCGAAGCAGGAGCTGCACGGCGGGCGAACCGTGTGGGTCCCGGTCCCAATGGGCATGGGCGCAGACGATCAGGTCCATACCGCCTTCATCCTTGATATGGAAACGCCTGGCGTGTGGGTCCGGCAGCGGTGTCAGTTCGAGGGTTGCCGTGGCATCGAGAACGCTTACATAACCTTCACCGATGTCCGGATCCCGGCAGCCAATGTCATCGGTGAGGTTGGTCGAGGTCTCAAGTATGCCCTGACCATCCTCAATGTGGGCCGGGCGATCAGTATCCCGGCCATTTGTCTGGGCATGGCCAAACAGGCGTGGCAGCCGACGCTCGATCATGCCAACACCCGACTGACGTTCCAGAAGCCCCTCAGCGAGCGACAAACGCAGCGCATGAGGTTGAGCCGCATGGCCGTGAATCTCTTCACGATGGAAGCACTTGCCTTCGCTGTGTGGCGAATGGCCGACCAACATAGCTATGACGTCCGGATCGAAGCGGCGATCGCCAAGATATTCTGCTCGGAACGCACGATCCAGTTCTTGAAAGATGCTCAGATCATTTTCGGAGGAATGGGGTACGAAACGGCGGATTCAAAACGGGTCCGCGGAGAACCTGCGTTCGGCATTGAGCAGTTGGTCCGTGACGCAGAGATGTATCGGATCGGTGAAGGAGCGACAGATGTTTTGCGGCCGTTCGTTGCGCGGGAGGGGCTGAGTCCGCATTTGGATCGCGCCCAGCGATATGTGAACGGAGGGGGGAATAGGGGTGAGAGGCTCGTCGAATTGCTCAAGCTCGTTCGAATTTACGTGCCTTGGTATATGAGCCTGTGGGGGCACAGAGCACTTCCTGACAGAACCGAATTCCACCATCAGAAGGTCGCTCAACTGCTCGGCTATGTGGAACATTCCAGTCGTCGTCTGGCCTGCGCTATCTTCTGGGCGATGGTCCGCCATGGTGAACAGCTCAGAGATGATCAGGGTCGGCAAACCCGAATTGAAACGATTGGGGAAGATCTCCTCACGATCGCGACGTCCACACTGGAGGCTTCTTCACTGGCACGTGTAAATACTGACGAACAAGTCTGGGATCTGGTGGACCACTTTATCGCGGACGCTAAAGTGCGAATCGATCGCGCAATCAGGGAACTCCGAGGCCACAATGGGGACGACGTCCCTACGACAATTGGCCAACACACAGTGGGGGGGAACTACGAGCGGCTTTCCCATGGGATCATCCCGCGTGGCCTTCGCGACTATCTCCCCGCTGGAGTTGGTGGCTATCGCCACCTCGCTGGATAGCATCTTCCTAATCGATCTCACTTCCGATCTCTAGCACAACCCGCCACAAAGGGGGCACCGCATAAGAGGATACAGAGGAGTCGTGAGCATGCGCGTGATCGCATCAGCGGTTGCTGCGTGGCTATTCATTGACCACACGACGTCTACTCGCGAGGCTCACGGTGACGTCCTGGAACCTCAAGCCATGGGATAGGCGGCGTTCACGACATCATCCTTGAACCATGTGACTCAGTTGTAAGAGGTTGGTGAGGAATATGGAAACACGTCCGGAAGACGTGCAGGGATTCATGCGACCCGCCAGTCCGTCATTTCTCCAGCAAAGGCACAATCCCTTCCTCTAGCCAGGCATACTCGCCGTTCATGATTGTTTTTGACAGGTGGTAGACGATGGTGTCTTTCTTGTGTCTGCGGATGCTTTTCGCCGAAGAGGAGGGAGGGTCCAGATGATCCGCCATCTCCTGACAGAAATAGGTGGCAAGTTCAAGGATGCCTGGCTTCGTACGCATCTCTGATTGGGACGCATACCAGAGCGTCGCGGCCATGGGAAAGAGCCAGAGGCTGTCATTCACCAAATCTTGCAACAAGAGTTGCTTATTGTGCAGACCCTGCCTATGGCGGGCCGTCGCGACGAGCGTCGATCGTGTCAGGCTCCGAGAGGACGACTCGATGAAGCGAACCCACCGGGCGTATTCCATTCCAAAAATTCCAGAATTGCGCTGGGGATTCAAGAAGGGGAGACAAGAGCGAAGCGCGATGCGCGCGTAGTACAGCGGCGCCGCGATCTTGTCTGAAGGCGATCCTTGAAGAAAGGCGATGCCCTGTTCGATATAGGGCGAGAGAGCCTCGCGCGCCATCCAGATGCGCAGAATCTCACTCGTCCCCTCCCACACTAGATTAATCCGGGCATCGCGAAGCATGCGCATGACCGGAATGCCGAGTTCGCCGCTCTTACGCTGAGACTCAACAGTCATGAATCCCCGTCCCCCGCGCACTTGGAACAGGTCGTTAACCACTTCCCAGTACCACTCGCTGCCGATGATTTTGGCTGCAGCCGACTCCAGCCGGAGGTCGCCCTTCTTGTTGGCCCAGGCTCCGCAGAAGGCCATCACAGCGTCGAGCGCCAGCGTATAGGCCGCAGCACGGCAGAGTTTTTCTCCGATGAGAGTGTGTTCGCCGATCGGTTTGTTCCACTGGACGCGCGTGCGCCCCCACCAGCGCATCACGGACAGGCACTGTTTGAGGCCCCCCGAACTGGCTGCGGGAAGCGTCAAGCGGCCGACGGTGAGCGTGGCTAGTGCGATCCTCAGGCCGTCTTCTTCGTTGCCCAGGCGGTTTTCAATCGGGACATAGACGTTGTTGAACGTCGGTACGCCGTTGTATATCCCTCTCACACCCTCGAAACGCAGACGGGTGACAGAGCAACCTGGCCAGTGGGTTTCAACGATGAAGGCCCCATATCGCTTCTCTGCCTGGGGGTCTTGGAGTTCCTCTGGCCGATCAACAATTCGTGCAATGACGACCAGCATAGAACACAAAAACTCGCCGTCCTGCTTAGCAGAATTCGTAATGAAGAACTTTTCTCCCGTGAGGCGATACGCGACGGTCTTCCCGTTTTCTATGACGCGGACAGCGTAGGTTTCTACCTTTGAAATGTCGCAACCCACATTTCGTTCCGTGAGTGCAAACCCTGAAATTTCTCCCCGCGCGAGCCGAGGAAGATACTTGGCCTTCTGTTCTTCTGTTCCGAAGAGGCGCAGTGGTTCTGGAACCCCGATCGATTGCGCTGCCGACAACAAGACGGTGAGCGATGCATCAAAACTTGCGCACAGGGTGGCGACTTTCTGATACTCAGATTGGGTCAACTCCAGCCCGCCGAAGCGTCTGGGAATCTTGATGCCAAAGGCTCCGATCTCAGCCAGTGTTTTCAGGACCGGCTCAGGCAGCTCCCCCTCACTGTCAACTCGTTCAGGATTCAGGGGTATAAGGGCGATCTTGAATCGTTCTAGGAAATCCAGGGCGGCCGGACTCGTCTGTGGAATGCCGATTGAGGTAAAGAGGTCCCATCGGACGTCGGTTTCAAACAGCCCCGCAAGAAACCCGGAATAGGAAGCCTTGTCACGAGCGGTCTCGGCCACCGCCACAGACCCTTGAAACACATCCGGTTTTGTCATGCGCGGCACCTCCATGACAGGCAAACTAGGGTGCAGTCGCTCGTTTCATTGGTTAACCTTACCACTATTTACGCCAGGTTTGTTCCGGAATTGGTCCGGCCCGACCCCCTCTTATGTAGCAACCATACCCCAGGGACGAGGCGAGCCGTTGGCGCCCTGGCGTGGTAGGATGTGGTGTAGATCAGGCGTGTCTGTGAGCATCGGCGCGTGACGATTCTTCACTACGGATTTCGGACGGAGAATACACCATGCGTAATGTCGTCGTCGTCGACGGATTTCGTACCCCACTGTGCAAGGAAGGAACAGACTTTCGCGAGACGGATGCGGACGTGCTTGGCGCCTGGGTCGTCCGCGAAATGATCACAAGGTGTCACCGCTGGAATCTCCCCCTGGAGACGATCGATTGCGTCTTAGGAAGCAATGTGGCAACGCCCACGCACGCGGTGAATCCGACGCGGGTAGCAGCCGTCACCGGTGGCCTCCCCGCGACGATCCCCGCCGATACGGTTGCGGGGAAAAATTGCGGCTCAGGAGTGACGGCACTCTACTATGCGAGCTTGCGCATTCGGAGCGGTGACGTCGATGCGGTGCTCGTCATCGGCATGGAGGCGATGAGCCGTATCCCGGTCGTCTACCATCACACGGTTGCTGGCCTCCTCCTGCAATACGGTAAAGCCAGAGGCTTTCGGGAACGCGCCGGCGGCGCGCTTGCCCTCATTCCCACGCTCCTTAACCTCAAGAAATATCCACCGCGCGTCGGCTTGGTGATGGGTCTCACGGATCCGATGTGTGACCTCATTATGGGACAGACAGCAGAGAATATTGCGAAAGATCCTTCGCTGGGCATCACCCGGCAGGATCAGGACGCGTTTTCCATTCGATCGCATAGGCTCGCGGCACAAGCGTGGAAGGACGGGCTCTTTGGGGACGAGGTCGTACCTATGTATGTCCCCGAGCGGAGTACCTACGTCGAACGAGACAATGGAATTCGTGAGGATGCCGGTCAGGAGACATTTCGTGAGGTGAAACCTGTGTTCGACAGGCACCACGGTTCGGTGACGCCGGCCAACTCCTCGCAAATAACTGATGCCGCCGCAGCGGTGCTGCTCATGGAGGAGGACAAGGCCAAGTCCCTCGGCCTGCCGATCCTCGGCTACGTGAAAGACTACGCTGATTTTGGGTATGAGCCGGCCTGTATGGGCCTGGCCCCAGTCGGGGCCATTGCCAAAGTGTTGGCCAAGACCCACCTGACCCTCAAGGATTTTACAGTATGGGAAATTAACGAAGCCTTTGCATCCGTCGTGTTGGGGATCAACCGCATTCTTGACTCGTCATCTCTCATGGAGCGCAAGTTTGGCCATTACGGATTGACTGAACGTCTCGGCGAAATCCCGCCCGACGATCTCAACCCGCACGGCGGTGCGATCGCGCTCGGTCATCCAGTTGGCGTCTCCGGTCTGCGCCTGGCCATGACCTCCCTGTTCGAACTCAAACGACGGAATGCCGAGCGGGCGCTGATCAGCGCCTGCGTCGGAGGTGGACAGGGCGTGGCGATGATCTTGGAGAGGAAATAGCCATGTCAAACGGCCACACCATCTCTCCCGGCGAGTTCAAACACATTAAGACCGTCGTCCTTAACGAGGGGATCTTGCTGGCGGGGTTTGATTACTCCGGCAAATCGGTCAATGTGCTCAACGTGGAGAGCATGACGGAGTGGCAGAAGATCGTGCAGTTTGCCGAGCAATCCGCCGTCATCAAAGGCGTAGTACTAGTGAGCCTGAAGGAAGGAAACTTCTGTGCAGGAGCCGATCTGGAGCAGATGCACCACGCGCAACGGCAACGTTCCTTTCAGGAGATGGAACAACTTGTGATCGCCGCTCACAGGCTCTTTGACGAGATGGAGCGATCGCCGAAACCGTTTGTCGTCGCAGTGGAAGGTGCCTGTCTGGGCGGTGGACTCGAGCTAACGATGGCCTGCCACATGCGCATGGCCAGTACCCACCCGAAGACCTGTTTTGCCCTACCGGAAGTCAAACTGGGCATTCTTCCTGGGTTCGGCGGCACGCAGCGTCTCCCACGGCTGATCGGTTTACCGGCGGCATTGGACATGATCACGACGGGGAAGACCGTCTTTCCAAGGCAAGCTCTGCGGATGGGCCTTGTGGAAGGGATGGTGACCTCTATCCCTTCCAGTGTCAGGACTCTGGAGAGAGTTCAGAAAGAAACTCTCGTTCAGGCTGCCATTGCACAAGCCCGCGTTCTCTGTTCGGTTCCTGTCCGACGGCCGCCCCTCCGAGCAAGCCTGAGATTCTTAAGCGGTCCAGGGATTCGTACGCTCGTGTGTCACTATGCACGACATCAAGTAATCAAACGCGTCCGACATTTCTACCCGGCTCCGCTCCGTGCCATCGATGCAGTGGGAAGAGGGATAGGTTTGAGTATTCTGGAGGGATCGCTCACGGTCGAAAAGCCGCTCCTTCTGGATCTCATGGCCAGCCAGATTTCCTCACACCTCGTTGGTTTGTTCCTGGCTGGCGAGGAGGTGAAACGGAACATTGCCACTATTCCAGCGGCGGCTGCGCGCGTTGGTGTGCTGGGGGCCGGATTGATGGGCTCACAGATCGCCGGGCAGCTTGCCGAAAAAGGGTATGAGGTGGTATTGCGAGACGTTTCTTCGGACATTCTGGCGAAAGCGATCGGACGCATCCATAAATCCCAAATTGCCCAGGTGCGTAAGCGGATTATCCTTCCTTCCGACCTGCGCTATCGCATGATGCGGGTTGCTCCAACTATCCATATCAAGGATGTGAGCCTCGCTTCCCTTGTCATCGAGGCTGTGTCGGAGAAGCTGGATGTGAAACGAGCGGTGTTGGCGGAGTTTGAATCGGAGGCACATCCCGATGCGATTTTGGCCACGAATACATCGTCGTACACCCTGGCCGACATCGCCGCAAGTGCCGTCCATCCTGAGCGGTGCGTGGGACTCCATTTCTTTAATCCTGTCGCCAAAATGCAGTTGGTCGAAGTGGTGCGCGCATCCTTTACATCCGACATGGCCCTTGCACAGGCCTGTAGTCTTGCCAAGCGGTTGGGCAAGTTTCCCCTTGTGGTCCATGACGGACCGGGATTCCTCGTGAACAGGATTCTATCGCGCTATCTGGCGGAGGCCGTGATCATGGTGGCGGAAGGTATCTCCGTTCGGCGCATCGACACCGTCGCCAAAAACTTTGGGATGGCAGTGGATAGCGGACATCCTATGGGTCCTCTGGAGCTCCTCGATCTAATCGGACTTCCTGTCGCCCTGCACGTACTAACCTCGCTGGCCGTGCTGGGATCTCGAATCGAGTCGCGTGATGCGCTGCTGCGAAACTTCCTTCCGGAAGGAAAGCCGCCGCTGACATTTTGGAAGTCGGAAAAAGAGAATCCGCAGGCTCTCGACGCAGTCGCGAACTATCGTCGCGCCAATCCCTCAGAAGCTGGCCCCATCTCCGACGACATCCTTCACCAACGCCTGTTTCTTCCCATGGTCGACGAAGCGGTGCGCTGTCTGAATGACAAGATCGTGGAGCATCCTTGGCAGGTTGATTTTGCACTGACGTATGGGATCGGGTTCCCCGCGTTCCGTGGTGGCCTTCTCACCTGGGCTCGGCAAACCATGACGCAAGGACAGGTAGCCCAGGAACTGGAGTCGCTGGCGATCAAGTATGGCAAACGCTTCGAGCCCTGTCCGGCTCTCTCGAACGGAGGGTGGTAGTGCCAGGAATTTCTTGAGCAACCTAAACGGAGCGCCTCATGCCTGAACAACCGTGGTTCGTACATTATCCCGAGGGAGTTCCCCACGAGCTTTCTCTTTCTCCCGAGACGCTCTTGGCGATGTTCTCCCGGAGCGCACAGCGGTATTCACGCCGGCCGGCTCTCTATTTCTTTGGCAAGACCCTGTCGTACCAGGAATGCCACGCCCTCGTTGAGCGATTTGCCTGCGGCCTCGCAGCGTTGGGAATTCGCAAAGGCGATCGCGTGGCCCTCTGTCTCCCGAATTCTCCACAGGCAGTTATCGCCTACTTCGGCATTTTGCGGGCCGGGGGGATCGTCGTGGCCTGCAACCCGACCTACACGGAATACGAGCTGTCCCACCAGCTTCGAGACGCGGGAGCGCGAGCGATCGTGGTCCTCGACATGATGTATCAGAAGATCCAGCATCTCGATCTGGAGACAATCATCGTCACGCGGATCACCGATTTCATGACGACGATCGTGAAGTATATCTATCAACATCGAAACGGCCGACCGCCGATCGAGATTCCGCGCCGCGATACAACGCTGTTCTTCCACGATGTGCTGGACAGTGTGACCCCCGTCGCGCCGGAGGAGCTTCCGATCGTGACCCCTGACGATATCGCGGTCCTCCAGTACACGGGGGGCACCACCGGGGTGTCGAAAGGCGCGGAGCTGCGTCACCGCAATCTGACGGCCAACATTCGGCAACTCATCAGCTGGTTTTCTCCTGCCGAACGTACAGAGAGTTTTCTTGCAGCGCTTCCGCTCTTTCATGTGCTCGGGATGACGGTCACACAGAATATCTGCCTGGCCGTCGGTGGATGTATGGTGCTCGTGCCCGATCCCCGCAATATGCAGATGCTTCTCTCTCTCATTCATAAGAAACGACCGACCGTGGTCGCAATGGTCCCTCTGCTCGTGCGGAAACTCTTGGAAAACTGTGCTGAGAAGGACCTCGCAGCGGCGAAGTTCTGCATTTGCGGTGGGGCCGCACTCCCGTACGAGCTCCTCAAGAAATTCAAGGAGCAAACTGGTCAGCTTATCATAGAGGGATATGGTCTTTCGGAGGCTTCTCCTGTGACGCACTGCAACATCCCCCGTGGGCTTTCGGTGAAGCATTCTATTGGATTACCAATTGCGAACACCGAGGCGAAAATCGTTGATGAGACAGGCCAGGAGGTCCCGTTTGGAGGAATCGGTGAACTTTGGGTGAGAGGTCCGCAAGTGATGGAGGGGTACTGGAACAACCCTGTGGAAACGGCAAATGTGCTGAAGCCCGAAGGGTGGCTCGCAACCGGCGACATGGCACGCATGGATGAAGACGGCTTCTTCTACATCGTGGATCGGAAGAAGGATATGATCCTTTCCACTTCAGGCTTCAATGTCTATCCCTCCGAAATCGAGAAGGTGTTACTGCTCCATCCGGAGGTACGAGAAGCCGCGGTCATTGGCGTGTTGTCGGGGGACGGGAGTGAATCAGTCAAGGCGGTTGTCGTTCCATCCGCGAATGAAATTTCTGAGCACGACCTCGTGAAGCACTGTCGGCGATACTTGGCCTCATATAAAGTTCCAAAGCACATTGAATTTCGCAGCGAGCTACCACGAACGCTTCTTGGCAAAACACTCTATCGGGTCTTGCGCAAGGAAGAACAAGGAGGAAGAGGAGCGGCTGCACCCTCAACACATTCGGGCGTCGTGAGATGAGAGGGATCGACCCCTGGACGGATTGAACCGCTTCTGAACGCAGAGCAGTTCGGCAACATGTTTGGCGATCGCTAAGGCCGCGGATAGCCCCGGCGACTCAATTCCTACCAGATTGATGAGTGGTGGGTTCTCGCTGTCCAAGGCAATGATGAAGTCGCTCTTGCGCCCGTTGCCGGTAATGACACAGGGACGGATTCCGGAGTAGGCCCACTCCAGATCGCCTTCTTCGAGGGTCGGGAGGAATTTCTGCAAGGCCTCGACGAACACGCTGGGGGGCGTCTTGCGCGACGTGTAGTCCGTCTTGTCTTGGATTGCCACCTCATTCGGTCCCACGAACAACCGTCCGTTCGGGCGGGGGCTGAAATGAATTCCCTTGCCGGTCGCTTGAGGAGGTAAAGCGGGATACACCAGGCGTCCGATGAGGCTTTTCTTCTCCGGGGTAACCAGGTCGTAGTACTCACCCCGCACCGGGCAGATGGTATACTTTTTATAGCGTAAGGCGAGGGCAGCGACATCGTCGGCGTGGAGCCCTGCGGCATTAATCAGGCACGCTGCGCGGATCCTCTGACGATCGGTGGTGACGATGTAAGCGGTGGCGTCTTCATCGATGCCAATCACCCGGTTGTTGAACGCAAATTCGGCACCGGTCGCTTCCGAGTCGGTCCTAAGAGACTGTACGAAAGCCAGAGGGTCTATGACTGAGACGCTTGGAATGACAATACCGCAGCAGGCGCGAAGATTCGGCTCCCACGCACGCAACCCCGACGGCGTTACGAACGATACCCGGATGTTCGTCCTCCAGGCGTTGACGAACAGCCGCCGTAGCGTGGACACCTCACGCCAGAGGCCTCGACGGACATCATCCCACGAAATGGCGATGACCATTCCCGTTCTCAGCAGCGGGATGCCATGCTCTAATGCGTACGAGACCGCCAGCGCGCTTCCCTCTCGAGCCAGCTGTCCCTTCAGCGAACAGGGATGTTCGTGGATTCCGCTATGGAGCACTCCGCTGTTGCGCCCGCTGGTCTCCTCCGCCACGCCATCGTGTTGCTCGAGAACAACGACGCGGAAGGGCGTGTCCCAGCGCCGGTGCATCAACTCTCTGGCGATGGCGCACCCTACGACCCCTGCTCCCACAATGCAGACGTCATACGTGTTCATCTGGCCGGGTCCCTCGCATCCGGGCGCAGGTCGAGCGCGCAGTGCGCCTGGTGCCATAGCACATCCACGGCTTGGGCAGCGCAGTAGAGCGGTGTCCGCACCACACAAGGGTTCTAAGCACGCACGGCCGGAGAATTCGCATGTCTGATCATCAATCGAATAAGTACGGGAACATCCTGTTTGTTTTTTGCGGGGGCGGGTGTAAAGCCGTTATCCAAGCGGTTGCGGCCGCGGAAGTGGTCCATGCCAGCTTCTGTCCCACCCATATTGTGAGTTCCTCCGCCGGAACCTGCAATGCTCTCGGGTTTGTCGAGAATCCCGGTGTAGTCGGGGCCGAGAAAACTCTCCGCATCTGGGAAGACTATATCACCTCCCCGGAAGCAATCTATGAGGTCCATCCATTCCTCCAGGAAAAATTAGCGCGTGTCGTAGGGGTTGTTCCACAAGTAAGTCAAGGCTGGGGGCCGAGCGGATCAATTCTCCATGATCTCAGGAGGGCCATCAAATTCCTGCCTTTGGTCCTGTCCTTTTGTATGCGCATGCCGTTTCACGTAGCAGGCCGCACTGTGAGCTTCGTCTTTCGCCTCATGGATACGTTTGCGTCTCAACACAAGTCTTTTCGGCGGCTCGTGCAGGCGCCTGAGATCCGGGAAGCGTTCGACGAAATGGATAAGTATTTTGAATTCAAGAGGATGAAAGCTTTCCTCGATCCGTTCCCCCTTCTGGCCCGACTGGGCGAGCAGATTGATCTGCAGAAGGTGCTCGCAAGCCCTATCGTCTGGCACATCATCACTGAACGGTACGAAGACGGAGCGACCGTGGTCTTTTCCAATAAAGATTCAGACCTTGCGATGGACGGGAGCGAGGACACGCGAAGCCAGAAGGCCAAACACGACCTCTTCTGTAAACGGATTCGCGCATCCATGGCCCTGTACCCTTTGTTTGAGATGGTTGAACTGGACGGCTACCGGTACCTTGATGCCGATCTCGCCAATCCCCTTCCAGTCGAGGAAGCCTTCAGCTTGGGATGCGATACGATATTCATCTTCCTCAATGTTCCAAGGGACCGTATTCGTACCGAGCCATACCCCCTGCGAGACCTTCTGGAGTTGAACAACTTCTTACGGTTGAACCAGCGGTACATCCACCACCGCGTCAAGGAAGCCCAGGCGAAAGCCAAGGAGCGGGGCGTGAACCTATTTGTCATCTGCCCAGACGAGATTCCCTCTGGACTCGGGTTGCTGGAAATTGATCGCAAGGTGATCGAATTTGTGAAGAACCATGAGCGAAAACGCATGAAGGAATATCTCGCAAATCTGGATGCCCACAATCTTCGATTTGCACCGCCAATCCTTTAGCGCCAGCTTGGGTTATTTCTTCGGCCAAGGTTCCAAGGAGACTCCATGCAGAGGGTGTTGAGGATCGGCCATCGTGGGGCTGCGGGCCATGCCCCGGAAAATACATTGGCCGCGATTCAGAAAGGGATCGCCCTCGGAGTCGATTTCGTCGAAATTGACGTGCGTCGCACGGCGGACGGCGTGCTCGTAGTCCTTCATGATGAGACAGTGAATCGGACGACCAATGGGAAGGGCTGGGTCGATCGCTTGTCACTACAGGAGGTCAAGAAGTTCAATGCAGGGAACGGCGAACATATTCCAACGCTTGAGGAAGTGCTCAAGGTGGCCGCAGGAGTAGCAGGTCTGATGTTGGAACTCAAGGTCAAAGGGGTGGCTCAGCAGACTGTTGAAGTGGTGCGTGAGGCTGGATTCAGAGACCCTGTCATCTACGCTTCCTTCTTGCACGACGAATTGAAACACGTTCGGACGGTCGATCCAGGGGCCTCTCTTATGGTGCTCTTCGGCGGCCTGTCCCGTGCCTCCGTCGGCCGTGCGATTAAGTACGAACCTTCCTACGTCGGTCTTCGCCACAACAAGACCACGCGCCCTCTCGTGGACACGTTCCACCGTGCAGATTTGCTCGTGTTCGTCTACACGGCAGACGCTCCCAGCGATATCCAGCGCGCACTCTCCCTTGACGTCGATGGGGTTATATCGAACTTTCCTGAACGCATCGCGAGTCAGTAGTTCTTATCCTCGTTCCCTATGTCTGGTGCTCCTCGATGTGCTCGTCGGACACAATCTTGGCGAATATATTGCAGGTTTGCTCACAGGCTATTCCCCGGGATCCAGACGATCCACTGAGGAAGTCGCTACAGCAAAACTGGTGGGAAGGGATTACGCGTGGCTTTCCTATGTTTCCGGTACAGCCCTAAAATCTCTCAGAAAAGCCGGATTATTCGTGATGATGTAGTATTACGGCGCACAACAGATGGTGATTGATTTAAGAGTCAGACTCTCGATAGAACATAAGCCATGAACGAAGGTGGCAGTAAACAACAGGATAAGCTAGCCCCACTTTCGTGGACACCTCAAAAAGG
>WNFB01002413.1_pt1 | contig 16283 bp, 13 predicted proteins | sample 5400501 | NCBI WGS metagenome assembly WNFB01 (sample SAMN13153341, study PRJNA577476) | soil metagenome | isolation source: 200 cm saprolite under Douglas fir tree site 2 hole 1 | place: USA:California | collected 2015-04-18
TCGCTCGCATGCAGCTCCCCCTGAACGTTTCGCCGGTCTCCGCGTCCTTCATCGGCCTTCAGCGCCAAGGCATCCTCCCCGTCCTCTTCTTTGCTTGTTCCTCACACTCTTTTTCTGCTCTCGGCAGTATTGAAGTAATTCTTCTTCTTCAGTTGTAAAAGTGCTTCTGACAAATCCGCCTTGCTTAGGCAGGCATTCCTCAGGGCTTGGATACTATCGCATATTCTTTTCGACTTGTCAACACTTTGACCTATCAATTTCTTGGCGATGAGGAAAATTAGCCTGAAGGTACTAAGCGGGATTGACGAACATTTATGACGTACAGTATGCTTCAACTTGAAGGTATATGTGGGCATGAGATTACATTTTATGAAGGGAAATTTGTGTCTGTTATGAAGTATTTTTTCTGGATTGCTTTTGCCGTGTTTCTAGCGGCCTCCATTCCCCATGTGGCATACTTTTTTGCGTCGTTTGAACCATCCCAGGGACCTGAAGGAATCTGGTGGTGGACAGTAAGTTATGCAATAGCTATTAGCATCGATGTGACCGTGTACCTGCTCTCGTGGACGGCATTCCAACGCTACCGGCGCTATCGAACGCCGAAAGCGGTGTGGCAACATTGGCTCTTGATAGTGATGTGTACCGTTTTCTCGTGGGCAGTGAACTGGGCGTATGCCAAGCAGTTCCATAGCGTGACGATGCTAAATGCAGCTGAAACTACGGCACCGTGGTTAACGAGTATTTTTCCCTTCATGGCCAGCGCGTTCCCATTGCTGGGCATCGTTTACACGATGATGGCGGAGACGATTTCAGAAACAGCGGCCGAGGAGAAACTAGAGAAGACACAGCAGTTGTCTGCACTTGCGGAACTGGCAAAGCAAACGCACTTGCCGGTTGCGGCTTTGCGCCGTGCACTGGCCACCAGTGGTTCGCGTATCAATCCGGCAAACCTCCTGGCGGCGACCAATCATACGGTGAGTGATACAACATCCCCACCGACCGCTGCTCCAGATACAGGGCCCAATCAGGTGGTGCGACCCATTACAGGGCAGGTGATGGCAATGGCAATTGAGCGCGATGCAATCAACCTGGGCGAGAAACGCAACACAAGCCCTGCTTTGGCGGCTTTGCCCACCGAAGGCAATCCCGACAAACTGCAGATGACGATCGAGGTGCTACGGTCAAACCCAAATATGACCGATGAGGCACTGGCGGAATACCTCTCACTCAAGCGACCTGCAAGCGCAAGGTTCTGGCGACTGAAGGCTATCGAGATTCTGAATGCCCCAAACAAGGAACAGACGGGCAAAATTACTGCCGTGCGTAATGGCTGGTCGTCACCAGCAGGCATGGCGAATGGGACGACGGGTAAGCGCTGAAAGTCTGGAATTCTTGAGCTTTAGACGAAAAATATCACTTGACGTTTACCCAGATGTAATGATAGACTAGTAGAGTATGGGGTGGGGATGACAAACTACCTAACCTCTGCCATGTAATGTGCAGTTTGACAGTGCAGTCACTAAGTATTTGATTGTCTGTCTCCAGCTACTTCGGGAGGGATCAATGCGGGCCACATTCAGTTATGCAAGCATCCTACAGGCAATTGGCCAAGTGCTAGACCAGAGCGGCGTTAAAAGTATTGCGATCCATGAAGAAGAGGATGGCCTCTTCGTTGAGGGATTCAATAGCCATGGCCAGCTTCAAGCTCAGATGCGCTATGATATTGCTAGTCTCTATGACCTCTTGCGTCGATCAGAGGATGAGGTTGAAGAGCACAGTGCAAGAGATGAAGGGGTGCTGCGTCGATTCCTGGCTGAACACAGTCGTGAGTTGGTAGGCGTTTCTCACTAGTGAGTATCTCTTACTGTGTGCTCGATTTTAGAGAACCGGGGCATTATCCCCGGTTTTTGCATCATAGAGGTTGAGGTACGAACTCTGTAGCGGCGGGAGCCTGGTACCCGCAAGGGGCACCAGTACACTGCCAAATGTAGTGGTGCCCCTTGCGGGTACCAGGGGAGGGGACCCTAGCAATCGTCCTCATCGCACAACCAGCGCTTCCCGTAGTTACGCATACTCTCGATCAGGCCCACTAAGTCGTGTCCTTTCTCGGTAAGAGAGTATTCTACGCGCGGAGGCACTTCTGCAAACGTCTGGCGAAGGATGATGCCTTCCTCTTCAAGTGAACGCAAGCGTTCGGAAAGTGTTTTAGGGCTAATGCCCTGGAGCGAGCGTTCCAACTGATTAAAGCGTTTGACACCAGAGGCTAAATCACGGATAATGAGGAGTGTCCACTTCCCAGCAACGATTTCAGCAGTCCGTGCGACAGGGCAGACCGTATTATTGGGATGGCTAGGCAGTGTCGGATCCATGGCATCACACTCTTTTGTAGTCCCCCGATTTCTCGTGGGGAATTTCGAATCTACAATTACAGACTATACCATAGTACCTATGTAAAGTAAAGCGTGCGTGTACCACTCGACTTTATCACAAAAGTATGATATGCTCATTGTTATTAGGATGACACCGCGAGGCAGTCAGTCCGAGTACCTGAACAATCATAAAAATCTTGGTCTGCGCGGTTTCTCCCAATGAGAGGAGAAGAGAAGATAATGCCCGAAGATATTGCTTTGTTTATCGATTTTGAGAATATCCGTTACAGTATGCTGAATATCCAGCGTCGTGAACCTGATCCCCAGGAGCTTATTGCCGTTGCTCGCCGATATGGTACTGTTATGGTAGCCCGGGCTTATGCGGACTGGTCCAGACAGCCAGAGCCGTTCAAAGGAAGCTTAACGGCGGCTATGATCGACCGTGTTGATTGTCCAGCGAAGCAGCGAGACCGCATTCGTGTAGGCACGATTCATTATTCTGGTGGTAATCAGCCTACAGGAGGACTTGGGTCGCCTGGCCCTGAACAGAACACTGGTAGTTATCAGAGACCCTGGTCTGCTGGATCGACGGGGTATACTGGTCCTCTGCCGGTGATCTCTCCCCAGGGGCCTGGAAATGGCTGGTCATCTTATCAGGATGCACCTCTTCCTTTGCAGTCTGAGTTCGATGAGAACCTCGTTTCGGCAGATGAGCCAACACCCGATGAAGGCTTTAACATCGCTGATTTCCAGCAACCGGAGTCCGCTCGACAAAATCTACCCTATCAGAACACGTATGGACAACCTCCCACGCCCACAGGTCCGCTTGGTCATACGGGTAACACCGGTCCTCTAGCATATCCCGGCACTCCTGCAGGTCAACATACCGGCAACACAGGTCACATGCCTGCGATCAGTACAGGCAGTGGTAACACGGGGCATATGCCTGCGATCACCTCAGGTGGTGGCAATACGCTCGTACAGAGCACGGTTGTACAAAGTACTGTTGACTTGAATATGCTGATGGATATTATTGAAACTGTTTTTGATCGTCCCACCATCTCTACTTTCGTCCTGATGACAGGCGATAAGGATTTCACCCGCATCAGTGCGCGTTTGAAGCTACGTCTAAACAAAACTGTTATTGTAGTTGGTATACCAGGAACCGTCAGCCGAGATTTAATTAGTAGCGCTAATCAGTTTGTACCATTAGTACCAGGCGGGAGTTCTACGGTGGGGATTACTAGTAATGGTGGTTTCGGACAAATGTCCCCGAGTGGAAATACTGGAGCCATGCCTGCCATTACTGGAGGACAGTCTGCGCCATCTTTTCAGTTCCAGACATCCGGTGTGCCCATGCCCATGGACGCTCTGGACCCACAATTTTTGCAATTTCTCGATTATATTGATCGTAATTGGTCTTGGCGCACGATCGTGGGTGTTTCAAACTTTATCGGTGACCCGGTGAATCCGAAAAACCGCTTCCGTGGACGGCTCACGCGTGAATCGGCACGTGAACTGCTCAATACATGTATTCAACAAGGTATTTTGCTTCTTCAAACAGACCCAACAGGGGCGGAGGATTTACGGCTGAATCGCTTGCATCCCGGCGTCGATGAAGTCCTCAGGCAATTCGTGCGTTAAGAAGTTGATTATCTGAGACAAATGCCTGGTCCTCCTTGCGGGGACCAGGCATTTGTCTCAGATAATCAAAAGGCACCCTCAGCTTTTCCAGGCCTGTTCAGGCAACTGTAAGGCATCGTCTCCACCCTGCAAGGAGTGTATCAGGACTGCCAGCGACAATGGTAAGCGTGAAAATATTTACCCAAAAGGACGCTACCTATGAAGCTGATACGCCGTATTGCATGGATCGCGGTCTTATTTACCTATTTACAAGTCTCATTAGGCGTTACGGTGCGCGTCAACAATGCCGGCTTGAGTTGCCCTGATTGGCCGCTGTGTTACAACAAAGTATTTACCTTTCCCGATCTTGGCGCTCTACTTGAGGAGTCTCATCGCTACAATGCCACCATTGTGAGCGTCCTCATCGTCGCCCTGACCATCAGCGTCTTTATCTGGGCACGCAAAGAGCGACAGGTGTTGATTCCCACACTCATTGCGCTTACCTTGCTGGTTGTGGAGATCGTGCTGGGTGGCCTCACTGTACTCTGGAAGCTGCCACCGACGATCATCACAGCTCACCTGGGGACGGCATGGGCCATCTTCGCTATGGTGATCACGGTGGCTGTTATGTCGGGCAAACAAACTCCCAATTATGAAACTTTGAATAAGAAAACCCCAAATAAGGAAAACCTCGATAAAACACGCAAATTCACCTTGCTGGCCATGACGAACGCGCTATTCGTGTATGGACTAATGCTTAGCGGCTCCTACGTGGTTGGCAGTGGAGCATCACTGGCTTGCCCAGGCTGGCCGCTGTGCGGGACGCCACCAACGTGGGCAGTGATGTATCACCTGGCAGACATCAATGTGTTGCATCGCTACATCGCCACTTTTGTTGGCCTCGTCCTCATCTGGACTCTGATTTCAGCGTGGCGCAGGCGTAAGGTCGCGCCAGGTCAAGCCCGGGTTGCGCTAGCAGCTGGCCTACTGTTTGTTGCACAAGCTATTGTCGGTGGGCTGGTTGTACTGTTGCAGAGACCGGACATGATTGCTATCCTGCACCTTGCACTTGCGACTGCCGTGTGGGGCACCCTGGTGCTCCTGGCCGTGCTTGCCGCACGCCAATTGCGTGCAGCCTCCCTGGCACCTCCGTCTGAAGGTGAGGCAGAGGCAAGGGCGGAGGCTTTACAGACCATCGCAAACTACGTTGACCTGATGAAACCGCATGTCACGGTTTTGCTGCTGGGCACCACGGCTGCGGCGATGGCTATCGCCTCTCGTGGACTCCCGCCTCTGGGGCTGGTGGTGGCCACATTACTGGGAGGCGCAATGGCGGCTGGCAGTGCAAACTGCATTAACTGTTACATCGATCGTGACATCGATCAGATCATGGGGCGCACACAACGCCGTTCGTTGCCTTCTGGCAGAGTTCAGCCCACACAGGCGCTGATCTTTGGCATCACTCTAGGTGTCGGTGCATTCATCACCCTGGCAGCATTCGTCAACCTGCTTAGCGCGACACTGGCATGTTCAGCCATCCTTTTCTATGTGTTTGTCTATACGATGTGGCTGAAACGTTCCTCCGCCCAGAATATCGTGATCGGCGGAGCCGCTGGTGCAGTCCCCGTTCTGGTAGGTTGGGCAGCAGTAACGAACACTATTACACTGCCCGCGATCTGGCTCTTCGCCATCATTTTCTACTGGACGCCACCACACTTCTGGGCACTCTCACTGCTGATCCAGAAAGACTACGAGAAAGCCCGTGTGCCGATGATGCCAGTTGTGATGGGCGAGAACGAGACACGCAGGCAGATTTTTCTGTACTCACTGTTATTATTGGCCGTTACCCTGGTATTGTTTGGCATGCACGCCATGGGCTATGTCTACCTTGTAGCAGCAGTCATCCTGGGCGGCATCTTGATCTACATGTCGGTACGTCTCCTACGCGATAAGACGAAACGTTGGGCGCGTACCCTCTTCTGGTACTCGAACTGCTATCTGGCGATGATCTTTGCCGTCATGGTAGTAGATAGGGTGATACGTTGAACGTAAGAGGACACATATGAGTTGGCGTCTTGCTTCCCGTCTGTCTGTGATTATCCTGGCGTTGCTGGTGGTGGTGTTCGTGCTCTTGCTGCAATCGCCGCAGGGGATGAGCCAGTTATTACGCAGTTTCATTCCGGGCGCGAACCTACCGGTATTGCAAGGAACCGACCTAGGCGGTACGCCCGCCCCAGATTTCCGCCTGAGTGACCAGTTTGGTAAGCCAATCTCGCTCTCGCAGTTCAAGGGCAAACCTGTCATACTGACTTTCCTCTATACTCACTGCAAAGATATCTGTCCTCTCACCGCCGAGAAGCTCCACATGGTGATGCAGGACCTTGGCCCCGATGCACAGCGTGTCGCTGTAGTGGCCGTCAGCACGGACCCAAAGGGTGATACGACCGCTGCGGCGCTGGCTTTCTCACGGGTTCACAGGATGGTGGACTATTGGCATTTTCTCACCGGCCCGCAGGATGCACTATCACCAATCTGGTCGGCCTACAGTATCTATGCACAGCCAGAGAGCGGATCGTCGGTAGCCCACTCCACCGGCCTATACGTAATCGATAAGCAGGGAAACGAGCGCGTCTTCCTCGGCGACGATTTTGCGCCAGCGCAAGCGGCTGCAGATTTGAGGATTCTACTAAACCAGTAAAAGCTCATTATTGACTGTTAACAGAAGATGAGTTATGCTCTATGCAGTTAAGTTGTCCTCGACTATCCTGTTGCCCGAGTTGCGAGTTTGAAGAACACTATGCGAGAACCGCGAACGTGGCGCGAATTGCTAAGAAGTGTCATTAAAGATCCGCAAGAGAAACAGCGCATTGCCGACGAACTCAACATCAATCCTATTACCTTAATGCGCTGGGTAAATGGATCTTCGAAACCACGTGTGCACTATCTGCAGCAGTTGCTCTACGTCCTTCCCCAACATCGCCAGCAACTCATAGCATCGTTCGCGGAAGAATTTGACGATACCTTTGATATATCCGAGAGACAAGTTGACGAAGAATTACAAGAGATTCCTTCCAAGTTCTATGCGCAAGTCCTGACAGCACATACAACGACGCCTCACCCACTGCGCTCTTCATTGATCTACACCTTGATTTTGCAACAGGCGTTGAGGCATCTTGACCCATATGAGTTGGGCATGTCTATCACGGTCGTAAAATGTATGCCTCCCGCGCCGGGACACAGGGTACAGAGTCTGCGCGAGGATTTGGGACGTGGAACTCTTCCCTGGAAGAGCCACCTGGACGATCAGCCTCTGCTTTTAGGAGCAGAGTCGCTGGCAGGATACGCCGTCAGTTCGTTTCGCTTTGTCACGAATCAGTATATCAGCATGGGGCCAACTTTTTTCCCGGTCCGTCGGACCCAATGGGAGGAGAGCGCGGCTGCGTGTCCTCTTTTACAGGGGAATCGGGTTGCAGGGTGCTTGTTGGTTGCGAGTCACCAACCAAACTATTTCTCTACATCTCGTCTGGAGATCATCCAAAACTATGCAGGTTTACTTGTGCTGGCATGTGAGCCGGAGGAGTTCTACGACTCGTCAAGCATTCAGCTAGCAATGATGCCTCCACCTGAGATACAGCGGGTACTTTTTGCTCACTTTCAGCAGCGCGTGACAAACAAGATGATCCAGTCCATGCGAAGCAATCGACAACTGACAAGGCCGGAGGCAGAGCGGGAAGTGTGGCATGAGTTGGAAGAGGAACTTATCCAGGAGTCCTTGCGCCTGCAGCCTGATTGATCGGTATTAATTCACCTCACTGAAAGTAGAGAGGGGGAAACACAATGCTTGACCACCCAGACCAGAAAAAGAACCATCGAGGCCGCTGGATCACGTTCATGGTGGCTGTGCCTTTACTCTCAGTCATATTTGGTGTGTACACTGGCTTTCTGTACGCAACTCGTCCAACGCCGGAGAAGACCCTGCTCGCTTTCTGTCGTGCTGTGCAGAGTGGAGACGATCTGCAGGCATATAGTCAGTACTCCAACGCATATCAGCACACCTACCCAAAACAGCAGTCTGAGAACGATTTGTCGGTCGACAAAGTGATCTCTTGCACATATGGTGCTGTCATGCTGTCTGGCAATAAGGCAACAACGAGGATGAGACTGGTTCATGCCTCCGGGGTCGCAAATACTGATACAGTCAACTTAAGCCAGGAAGGAGGAAGTAATAATGAGTGGAAGATTGAGAGTGGGATACATCTTTCTACCCCGCTTGAGACCGTCAATGCCTTTTGCGATGCGGTGCGCAAGGGAGATTACAGAGCGGCTCACGACCAGTTCATCGACGGCTACCAGCGTGACTATCCAGAGCAACAGTTTGCAAGTGACATGGTACTAGATAAAGTGATCTCCTGTAGCCATGCCTCTATTGCTGTGTCTGGGTCAAGTGCATTGACTCATCTGACACTTGTCCATACATCCAGTATGACGAATAACGATCTTGTCACCTTGAGCCAGGACGGCAACGACGTGTGGAAGATTGAAAGCGGCATACATCTTTCTACGCCGCTTGAGACTGTAAATGCGTTCTGCAATGCCATACAGAATGGCGATTATCAGATGGCCTACACACAACTCTCTGAGAATTTCCAGAAAACGGTTTCGGAGCAGGAGTTTGTCAGTGCCTTTGTGCAGAGCAAGATGACTGCGTGCAGCCACGACTCGCTCACCATTTCTGGGACCAGTGCAACAGCCATGCTGAAGCTGGTAAGCGCATTCAGCCCAGAATACAGTGATGTTGTGATTCTCGTTCAGGACAGCAACAACGACTGGAAAATAGAGGATGTACGGCTTCTGCCATGAGTACGCATAATGAAAGTCTGTGACCAATGGCGTGTTACAGACCTTCGACGCAATACAAGGCTACCTGGACCAGGCAATTACAAATGTGATGTCATTCCTTTTCATCAGTAGTAGCATACTCGACAATTGCGATAGTCTATGCTAGACTGTCTATAAGCAGTATTTGCGCCTACACATATAGGCAAGCATGCCATCCATCTCTCTTTGAAACTGGCAACGTGAAATAGCATATTCGTGGGGGAGTACGAACATGACTGATTTCATAGGGCAACAGCTTGGCAATTACCGACTCATTCGTCTGCTAGGCCGAGGTGGTTTTGCCGAAGTCTACCTGGGGGAACACATCCACCTCGATAACTATACAGCTATCAAAGTGCTCAAGACACACGTAGCCAGCGAAGATATAGAGCGGTTCCGTAATGAGGCCCGCCTCATCGTCAACCTGAAGAACCAGTATATAGTGCCTGTGCTGGACTTTGGTATACAAAACGGCACACCCTTCCTGGTCATGGAGCATGCCGTCAACGGCACATTGCGCCAGCGTCATCCACGCGGGAGCATAGTACCCCTGGATACAATCGTCTCCTATGTCAAGCAGGTAGCTGCTGCTTTGCAGTATGCACATAATCATAATGTGATTCACCGTGACGTTAAGCCAGAGAATATGCTCCAGGCTCCTGACAACGGGATATGGTTGAGTGATTTCGGCATCGCGCTGATTGCTCAGAGTACGCAGGCAAGCATGCAGGATGTTGCCGGGTCGTTCTTGTACATGGCTCCAGAGCAGATCCAGGGCTATCCTTGTGCGGCCAGTGACCAGTACTCACTGGGCATTGTCGTCTATGAGTGGTTGTGTGGCTCTCCTCCTTTTCAAGGATCGCTCAACGAACTGCCAATGCAGCATATGCATGCCCCTCCGCCATCGTTGCTCCATAAAGTCCCAACCCTCTCACCTGCGATTGAGTCAGTGGTGTTCAAGGTGTTGGCGAAAGATCCCAAACAGCGGTATGCCCGCGTGCAAGATTTTGCTACCGACCTGGAGCAGGCATGCCAAGAAACCGTAGTTCGTGAAGCGGCGATCGTTGGGCCTGCTGGACGTTTTGCGCTAGGGTCCGCCGTAGTACGCATCGGACGTACACCGGATAACCAGCTTGTCTTGGACGATCACCAGATATCGCAGCATCATGCCGAAGTGCACCCGCAGGGGCCAGGATATGCTATCACAGATGTGGGGAGCACCAACGGCACCTTCGTCAATGGGCAACCGCTCATTGCCAGGGTTCCGCGTCTACTCAACGCAGGTGATGCCATCCGTATTGGCATAACTCAATTGACCTATGAAGCCAGAGAGTCTCCATTTGAGAAAACCAGGCGTATGCCACCTCCCCCTCCAAAAAAACCCTGGTGGCAGCGCACTGAAGGAATAGTTGCCCTGATCCTGGCTGTAATCGTTATCCTCGGAGGCATCAGTGCCATTCTTACTGTTATCAGTAGTTTCCATAAACCAGCTTCGCTAACAGGCTCACCAACGGCGCCACCGACATCCCCGCCCACCATTGATCCGGCGAGGGCAACAGCCATAGCCGCCCAGAACCTGTATAACAGTGCTACAAATGGGACTCTAGCCCTCAACGATTCTTTGAGTGATAATAGTCAGGGCAACCAGTGGGACGAAATTTCTTCATCCTGTCAATTTACAGGACGAGCCTACCATGTGTACGTGACACAACAAAGTTCTATTGTCCACTGTACAGCGCATATGACTAATTATACGTAACTATTCAGGTACCTTTTTCTAGCCGGATCCGGCGGCGAGTGAATAAAATGGGGAAAAGGCGGGAATGGTGAGCCTCCCAGGCCCACTTGTCACCGCGCCCCAGCAGAGGAACGGCCGTCCCCTGCTTCCCTGAGTGGTTACCAGAATGGCACTAATTCTTTGCTACTCGCCCCCAAAAAGTCGATCAGCATACGTTATTTCCTAGAGATGATCCTATCTATCTTAGCATTGGGCATCCTTACTATCCTACCTCAAAGGTAGTGCTCCAATACGAGCTAATTCCATGAGTTGAGGTGGAGAGATGATATAAGAGGAGAATAGCCGTGTTCCTGGCGCGTTTCCTGATTCGCAACCTGAAGGGATACCGTCACCTCGTTGCCATTGCAATAGTGCTGACACTTGCGGAAGTGGGAGCTGATATTTTTAGCGCCTTCCCTCTCAAGTTCATTCTCGACAAGCTCGTCAATCACAGAGATCCCAGCTTTCCTGGAGCAGATACTCTCCTGGGTTTGTTTAGTCGTTTTGGCGAGCCAGGAGGTACCATTGTCTTTTCGATAACTCTGATCATTGTACTCGGTTTGTTGAGCGCCGCCTTTAAGTACTTTCAACTCTTCCTTGTGGCATTTATTGCAAAAAATCTCACCGTCAGGCTTAGCAAGAGGCTCTTCGACCGTCTACAACGCCTATCCATGAGTTGGCACGGCAAACAGAAGGCCGGCGACCTTGTTCAACGCATTACGGGTATTATGGCCGACCTTGAGAAGTTCGTTGCAGATGGCATGGTAGACCTGGTTACAGGCGTCTTGACCATTGTTGGGGTGATCGTGGTCATGCTGGTGACGAGTTTCCAGTTCACTCTGCTCTCCATCATCATCGTCCCCATCCTCATTGCGATCGTTTTTTTCTATACGAGGAAAATCCGCATAACCACAAAAGAAGAAAAGAGGGCAGAGGGAGAGGTGTCAGGTCTGGCAACCGAAGCTATGGAAAAAGTCATGGAGATCAAGGCCTTCACACTTGAGGGGTTCATGTACGATCTCTTTAAGGATCTTGCTAACCGGAGATCTGCATATGGGGCGCGTGTTGGTCGTTTACAAGCTCAATTTTCTCCGTTCGTAGACATAGCGCTCATCGCTGGCACAGCCATTATTGTAGGCGTTGGTGCATATGCAGCGGCAGACCCAGACCATGCTCACCAACTTGGGTTGCTCACCATTCCAGCGAATGCGGTCACATTTGGCACTCTAACGGTATTTCTCGCGTATCTGGCGAAGCTCTACCAGCCGATACGCGATCTGGCGAAGCTGACGACGCTGGCTAGCAGTGCCTCTTCTACTGCTGAACGCATCGAGGATGTGCTGAAGCAGGAACCAGAAGACCTCACGGTACCGCCTCATTATAAGCCGCCAAGAATCAAAGGTACTATCATCTACGAGAACGTGCATTTTTGCTATGATTTTAATAAACCTGACCATATGCTTACTGAACGTGACATGGTGCTCAAAGGGGTCTCGCTAGACATCCCGGCCGGCAAAACGGTGGCACTGGTTGGCCTTTCTGGTAGTGGCAAAACAACGCTTACCAATTTACTGCCACGTTTCTACGAAATTCGGCAAAACTCAGGCGTTATCAAAATCGACGGCGTTGATGTTTGTGAGTATCCCCTGGTGGTATTACGCCAGAATATCGGTATAGTGTCCCAGAAGCCTATCCTCTTTGAGGGGACCATTCGTGAGAATATCAAGATAGGGCGTCCTGAAGCCAGCGATGCAGACATGGAGAAAGCAGCCGAACTGGCATGCATTCATGAGACTATCGAGAAAAAACTGGGTGGCTATGATAGGAAGATCACCGGACGTGACCTCTCTGGCGGCCAAACGCAACGCATCGCCATTGCCCGAGCTATTCTACGCAATGCCCCCATTGTCATTATGGATGAACCGACGGCGGCCCTGGATGCCGAAGCCGAAGCAGAGGTCATGAGTGCCCTGGAGGGCCTGGTCCAGCGACGCACGGTTATCATGATTACCCACCGTCTCAGTACGGTGGGCAAGGTTGATGAAATCATCGTCCTCGGAGACGGAAGCATTGTTGAGCAAGGCACTTTCAGACAGTTGATAGAAAAGGAAGGCGCCTTTGCTCATCTCTGGAAAGCACAACACCCGCCCATCATTGATCCTGAGGCGAGTAAATCGATCATCAAGTCTCATGAGGGGAGCAAGTCGTTCATACGTACAGGTTTTGCATCTTCTCAGCCACTGTCTCCAAAGGCCCATGTAGTGATTTGGGTGGATGGAAGGATTATTGGCACATACCAGTTGGATAAAGAGGTACTTACGGTTGGTCGTATTACCGGGAGCGATGTGCAGGTACTATCTCAACATGTCTCACGCCTGCATGCGACGATCCTGTGGAAGAATGGTGTATGGATCATTAAGGATGCATCCAGTTTGAATGGGTTGCGCTACAATGGGAATCTCGTTGATGAACGTGCGCTCATGGACGGGGATCGTATCTCCCTGGCTCCCAGCGTTCTTCTTGAGTACGAGGAGGAGCGTGTGTCGCCTTCACCTGCACCTTCTCCCCAGGTGCAGCCGAAAGTCCAGGTTCCCCCTCAGCTCTTGCCGAAGGCCCAGGTGGTGATTGAAGTGGATGGAAGTGTCGTTGCTACGCGCCAGCTGGATAAAGAGAAACTCAGCGTTGGTCGCCTCCAGGCAAATAATATACACATATCATCTCGCTATGTCTCAGCTGTGCATGCGACGATTTTGTGGGAGCATGGGGCATGGTCGATTCAGGATGAAGACAGTGCAAATGGTTTGACGTATCAGGGGAAAAAGGTTAAACGGCATACATTCGCTAATGGGGACCGTATCTCTCTTGGTCCAACGGTGGCGCTCCGGTACGAGAAGTTTCCGTGAGTGAGGTAAATAGGTGGTGATTGCGGAGATAGAAAAGAATATAATCGCAGCCATTGCCCTGGCTCCTAATCACTCCCGAAGATTTCAGGCGTCATGGCTGCTCCATTGTCAGTCACCTGCATACCAAAAATCGTTTTGCATATACCTGCACGGTACCCAACCATCACCTGACACTCAGCGTTCGCTATTTTCTAGTCGAGGAACATGCCCTGGGCTGTATCCTGATCCTGACGACGACCGCGAAAGATCCCTTCCCTTTAACCTGTTATCTCATACACTGGCATACACACAATCCGCATACCAGTCGTCTCTGGGAACATGGTCTATACGCGATCAACGGCCCTCAGAAGGGATTTGCAATGCTTGGCATCGCTAGCGTTTGAATCCGCACCACATCCAAACCTGCCATGCATGCGCGAGGATGGCAGCTACAATATGGTCGCCGACGATGGGCAGATCTGTGGTACCGCTCCTGAGTGGGGCTTTCCCCTTTGGACCAGCGCCACTGGTTGACCTTTCGTTACATCGCTTAAAAAAAGTAACTATCTAGGAGTACTAGAGGCTCGCTCTTTTGCAAGCTAGCCAGTAGACTAGCGGCATGACCAAAGACGAAGAACTGGAGCAGTTGCGAGAAGAGAATGCAGCCCTGCGAGAGCAAGTGGCGTTGTTGAGCGAACGCATCACGGTGCTGGAAGCCCAACTCGCTAAAGATAGCCACAACAGTCACCTGCCGCCGTCTTCGGATCGCTTTCATCGACAGCCCAAGAGTCTGCGCACCAAAAGCGGCAAGAAGTCGGGAGGACAAGCCGGTCATGCAGGAACCACGTTGCAGCTCTCGCCGTTGCCTGATACGGTGATCGTGCATGCGGTCGAGCACTGCTTGTACTGTCAGCACGATTTGCGCGAGGTGAGGTGTCTGCAAGTGGAACGCCGACAAGTCCTCGATTTGCCTCCCAAGCGCGTGCTGGTAATCGAACACCAGGCCGAAACGAAGTGCTGCCCCGCCTGTCAGCAGATCAGCAGTGCTGCTTTCCCTGACGACGTGCGTGCACCCATGCAGTATGGAGCTGCCTTTGGGGCAGTAGGCGTCTACCTGGTGCAGCAGCAATTGCTGCCCTACGAACGAGCGTGTGAGGTGATGCAAGATCTGCTGGGATCGCCGATGAGCGTGGGGACGCTGCAAGCGCTGGTGCAGCGCTGTGCCCAGCACCTGGAGCCAGTGGAGCAGCAGATCAAAGCCGCCCTCAGTCGGGCCGACGTGCTGCATCAGGATGAAACCGGCCTCTATGTCGCAGGTCAACGCTATTGGATGCATGTCAGTGCAACCGAGCACCTGACCCACTATGCGGTCCATCCCAAGCGGGGCAAAGAGGCTTTGGACGCCATCGGCATCCTCAAGGATTTCCAGGGGATCAGTGTGCATGATGGCTTGCAGTCGTATTGGCTCTATCTCTGCCAGCATGCCCTCTGCAACGTTCACCATCTGCGCGAGCTGATCTTTCTGGAGGAAGAGCAGCAGCAAACTTGGGCAGCAGAGATGAAAGACCTGTTGCTGGACATCAAAGCCGCCGTCGAGCAAGCGCGAGCCGAGGGCCGCCACTGTCTGCATCCGTTGGAGGTAGCCGACTGGAAAACGCAGTATGCTGCCCTGCTGGCCCAAGGCTATCAGGCCAACCCCCCAGATCCACCCCCGGAAGTGGCCAAGAAAGGGCGGCGCAAACAGTCGGCGGCCGCAATCTGCTTGATCGCCTCTGCAAGCACCAGGATGCCGTCCTGGCCTTCCTGGACAATTTCGCGGTGCCCTTTGACAATAGTCTGGCTGAGCGCGATATCCGTATGGTCAAAGTGCAGCAAAAGGTCTCTGGCTGTTTCCGTGCCTTGGTCGGTGCTCTTGCCTTTTGTCGCATCCGAGGCTATCTCTCCACGTTGCGTAAGCAAGGCATGCCTCTGCTCTCCGCGCTGGAACAGGCTTTGGTCGGCCATCCCGTTTCACCTGCTTTCTAGTTTACCTGAAGAGTTACAATTATACTAACTTTGCGTATTTCGTGCAGATGACCATCGTCCAGGGAGACGAGGGCTGTATCATCTTTCGCTATGATAGGAATACCAGTAAATATTATGGGTTTTGTATTGATAGTAGCGGAAACTATGAATTCATAGCGAAAGATCAGAATGACAATAATGTTACTACACTTCGAAATGGTTCCAGCTCAGCAATTAATCAGGGTTTGAGCCAGATGAACACGGTGGGGGTCATAGCAAAAGGGTCAGAACTCACTATGTATATCAATGGGCACTATGTTCTTGTGGTGAATGATAACGCCTACAGTAGCGGCTCAATTGGGGTCGGAGCGTCAGAAAATACAAATTCGACCGAGGTGGCATTCAGCAATGCACAAGTGTGGATGCTGTAAATCGGAACCCCGATTTATCATGGGTTCTACTGTAGCATGGGTATCTTCACTCCTTGCACTTTAGCAAACTCGATTGCCTCTTCGTAGCCAGCATCGACATGCCTCATTACACCTGTGCCTGGGTCATTCGTCAGCACTCTCGAGAGTCTTTCTGCTGCTTCCGCTGTGCCATCAGCGACAATCACCTGGCCGGCATGCAGTGAGTAGCCGATGCCAACCCCGCCTCCGTGATGGAAGGAGACCCACGTCGCACCGGATGCTGTATTCAGCAACGCATTCAGAATCGGCCAGTCGGCAATGGCGTCGCTGCCATCCTTCA
>WNFB01002414.1_pt1 | contig 16277 bp, 13 predicted proteins | sample 5400501 | NCBI WGS metagenome assembly WNFB01 (sample SAMN13153341, study PRJNA577476) | soil metagenome | isolation source: 200 cm saprolite under Douglas fir tree site 2 hole 1 | place: USA:California | collected 2015-04-18
ACGACATGCGCGCCGTGCTGCCGGCCGCCGACGCCGCGAACGTGGTGTGCGAGGCGGACGAGCGCAAGGTGCCGCAGCTGCAGCTGGTGCTGCGCGAGCTGGAGGAGCTCGGCATTCCGCGCTTCCTCTTCCTCAACAAGATCGACAACGCGGACAAGCGCGTCCGCGAGACGCTCAGGATCCTGCAGCCCGCCTCGCGCGCGCCGCTGGTGCTGCGGCAGATTCCGATCTGGTCGAAGGACATCATCACCGGTTTCGTTGACCTCGCGCTGGAGCGGGCGTTCATCTACAAGGAGCACGCGCCCTCGATGGTGGTGCCGCTCGAAGGCGAGCAGCTCGACCGCGGCAACGAAGCGCGCTTCAGCATGCTCGAGAAGCTCGCCGATCACGACGACGAGCTGATGGAGCAGCTGCTCGAGGACATCCCGCCGCCGCGCGACAAGGTGTTCGACGACCTGTCGAAGGAGCTGCGCGACGGGCTGATCTGCCCGGTGCTGATCGGGGTGGCGACGCGCACCAACGGCGTGCTGCGCTTGCTCAAGGCGTTGCGCCACGAGGCGCCCAGGGTCGCCGACACGGTCAAGCGGCTCGACGTGAAGCCGAACGGCGACGCCGTCGCCTTCGTTGTCAAGACGCTGCACACCGCCCACGGCGGCAAGATGTCGGTGGCGCGCGTGCTGTCGGGCTCGGTCGCGGAAGGCGCCATGCTGATGGGCGCGTCGGGAACCGCCGACCGCGTCTCCGGCGTGTTCAAGCTCGCCGGTCAGGCGAGCGAGAAGCGCGGTCCCGCCGGCGCGGGCGAGACGGTGGCGCTCGGCAAGCTCGACCACGCCAGGACCGGCGACACGCTGACCTCGGCCAAGCAGCCGCGCGCCGCCATCGCCACGGTGACGCCCTATCCGCCGGTGCTTGCCATCGCGGTCGCGCCGAAGGAGCGCAAGGACGACGTCAAGCTCGGCCAGGCGCTGTCAAAGCTGTTCGAGGAGGATCCTTCGCTCACCATCATCCATAACCCGGAGGCGCACGAGGTGATCGCGTGGGGGCAGGGCGAGATGCACCTGCGGGTCGCGACCGAACGGCTCGCCCAGCGCTTCGGGGTCGCCGTCAACAGCCGGCCGCCGACGGTCGGCTACCGCGAGACCATCCGCAAGGGCATCGTCCAGCGCGGCCGGCACAAGAAGCAGTCGGGCGGCCACGGCCAGTTCGGCGACGTGGTGCTCGACATCAAGCCGATGCCGCGCGGCACCGGCTTCAGCTTCGACGAGAAGATCACCGGCGGCGTAGTGCCGCGCAATTACATTCCGGCGGTGGAAGAGGGCGTGATCGACGCGCTCAAGAGCGGGCCCCTGGGCTTTCCGGTGGTCGACCTGACGGTGATGCTGATCGACGGCTCGTATCATACGGTCGATTCCTCCGACATGGCGTTCCGCACCGCCGGGCGCATCGCCATCGTCGAGGCGCTGCCCCAGTGCCACCCGGTGCTGCTCGAGCCGATCCATTCGGTGGAGATCGTCTGCCCGTCCGAGGCGACCGCCAAGATCAACGCCATCATGTCCGGACGGCGCGGCCAGATTCTCGGCTTCGATACGCGGGAAGGCTGGGCCGGCTGGGACGTGGTCAAGGCGCTGATGCCCGAATCGGAGATCGGCGACCTCATCGTCGAGGTCCGCTCGGCGACCGCCGGGGTCGGCACCTTCACCTTCAAGTTCGATCACATGGCGGAACTGATCGGCAAGACCGCCGATCAGATCGTCGCCGCGCGCCGCGCCGCCGAGTAGCAGCGGCCGTTCGAGCACGCACGAGCGAACGGCAATGCCGGCCTCGTGAACGGTCGAGCGGATCGCCTTCCCGCATCTGTGACTTGCCGGTGATCGCAACCGCGCGTAGCCGTGCCTGCATCTGCGGAGGACGCCGTCATGCACATCATCCGTCGGCCATCATGGCAGCTGCGCGAGTCGGCCGCGACGCCCGAGCATCTGTTCCTGAGCCGGCGCGGGTTTGTCGGCGGCGCAATCGCCGCGGCGGCCGCGGGCCTCGTGCCGGACATCGCGCACGCCCAGCGGATCGCCGATCTGCCCGACCCGACGAGCGATCTCTATCCGGTCAAGCGCAACGAGGCGTTCCAGCTCGACCGGCCGATCACCGACGAGAAGATCAACGGCGCGTACAATAATTTCTACGAGTTCGGGTCTTCGAAGATGATCGCCAAGCCGGCGCAGGCGCTGCCGGTGCGTCCGTGGACGGTGAAGATCGACGGCATGGTGGAGCAGCCGCGCGAGGTCGGGGTCGACGACCTGATCCGGGCGATGCCGCTGGAAGAGCGGCTGTACCGGCATCGCTGCGTCGAAGCATGGTCGATGGCGATCCCGTGGTCGGGGTTTCCGTTCGCGGCGCTGGTCAACTTCGCGCGCCCGCTGTCGTCGGCCAGATACGTGCGCATGGAGACCTTCTTCGATTCGAAGGTCGCGTCGGGGCAGCGCCAGACCTACCTGCCGTGGCCCTATGTCGAAGGCCTGACCATGGCGGAGGCGACGAACGAGCTCGCCTTCGTGGCCGTCGGCGCGTACGGCAAGCCGATGCCGAAGGTGCATGGCGCGCCGCTGCGGATCGCGATCCCGTGGAAATACGGATTCAAGTCGATCAAGTCGATCGTGCGCTTCACCTTCACCGACCAGCGGCCGAAGAGTTTTTGGGAGGCATTGGCACCGTCCGAATACGGGTTCTGGGCCAACGTCAACCCGAAGGTTCCGCATCCGCGCTGGAGCCAGGAAACCGAGGAACTGATCGGCTCGAAGGAACGACGGCCGACCATGCTGTTCAACGGCTACGGCGAACAGGTCGCAGGCTTGTACGCGGGACTGGAAAAGGAGCGGCTCTACGCATAACGGAGGACAGACGACGGAGGACAGACGATGGGCGCGCCCCGTTTCATTCGTCGTCTGTCCTCCGTTCTCCGAATAAAAAGCGCCGGGCCCGAGGGCCCGGCGCAGTCTTGTCGGCGCGAAGCCGACAATCACCTTCCAGAGGGGAACAGCTGGCTGCACACCGGTTTGCCACCTGGGAGGAATTGCAGACCGGGTTGCCTACAGCGCAGTTGAACTATGCGGCGCAGCCCGACCCCCGGCAACCCGCCAGCCGGCATGCCAGCCATGCGAGGTCCGCAAGCCTTTGCGGCGCGTGCCCATTTCGGCGAACCGGCGAGCACCCGGCCTTCTTGCTGACGGCACCTTTCTGCGCAGTCCCGCGATCCGCGCTTGCGCAAAGCGCTTGAAGTCCTGATCGATCAAAAATTCCAGCGCTGCGCCTTCGCGACCAGGAAATCGCGGAACACCTGAATGCGCGCCACCGATTTCAGCTCTTCCGGATAGACGAAATACGCATCGGACGCCACGTCGCCGATTTCACCGAACAGCTGGACCAGGCCATGGTTCTCCTCGACCAGGTAGTCGGGCAGCATGGCGACGCCGAGCCCGCGCTGGCACGCGCGCAGCAACCCGAGCACGTTGTTGATGACGAACGAGGGCACGCGCGGCTCCTTGCCGTCGCGCCCGACTTCGGCGAGCCACAGCGTGGGGCGCAGATGGCGCGGCGCGTCGCCGCCGATCGTCAGGATGCGATGGTTGTCGAGGTCCTCGGGCGAGCGCGGCGTTCCGTAGCGCTTGAGATATTCCGGCGACGCGTGGGCATGGAAGTGCATCGAGAACAGCTTGCGCTGGATCAGGTCCGGCTGCACCGGCTGGCCCAGGCGGATGGCGACGTCGGCCTCGCGCATGGCGAGGTCGAGCTCCTCGTTGGTGGTGATCAGCGTGATGCGGATGTCGGGATAGAGGTCGATGAACTCGCCGAGCCGCGGAGTCAGCCAGTGCACGCCGATGCCGATCGTCGTCTGCACCCTGATCTCGCCGTTCGGCTTCTCGCGGCTGTCGGCGAGCATGGTGCGCGCCGCCTCGAGCTTCATGAACACGTCGTGGGCGGTGCGATAGAGCAATTCTCCCTGCTCGGTGAGGATCAGCCCGCGCGCATGCCGGTGAAACAGGGGCACGTTGAGCTCCTGCTCGAGCGCGCTGACCTGACGCGACACCGCCGATTGGGAAAGCCCGAGCTGCTCGCCCGCATGGGTGAAGCTTCCCGCCTCGGCGGCGGAATGGAAGACCTTGAGCTTGTCCCAGTTCATGACGCGTTGCCCTTTCACGCGACGGGTAATCGGCTCGTCGTCCGAAAGCATGACAAATCAAAATGCTGCGGCCGTCATTCGGCCGCTGCGCGCGGCGCTTCCTGAGCCGCAAGAAAGCGCTCGGCTTCGAGCGCGGCCATGCAACCAAGCGCGGCGGCGGTCACCGCCTGGCGGTAGGTGTCGTCGGTGACGTCGCCGGCCGCGAAGAAACCGGGGACCGATGTTGTGGTCGAATGCGGCGCGGTGGCGATATAGCCGGACGATTTCATCTTCACTTGCCCGGCCACCAGCTCGGTCGCCGGCGTGTGGCCGATGGCGATGAACACGCCGTCGGTCGGCCGCTCGAGGATTTTTCCGTTTTTGACGTCCCGCAGCCGGATCGAGGTGACCTTGGGCGGATGGTCGCTGCCGGCGATCTCCTCGACCACCGCGTCCCAGATCACCGCGATCTTCGGGTTCTTGAACAGGCGGTCCTGCAGGATCTTCTCGGCGCGCAGGCTGCCGCGGCGGTGGGCCAAGGTGACGCTCGTGGCGAAATTGGTGAGGAACAGCGCCTCCTCGACGGCGGTGTTGCCGCCGCCGATCACCATCACGTCCTTGCCGCGATAGAAGAAGCCGTCGCAGGTGGCGCAGGCGGAGACGCCGTAGCCCTTGAATCGCTGCTCGGAGGGCAGGTCGAGCCAGCGCGCCTTGGCGCCGGTCGCCAGCACCACCGTATCGGCAAGATAGACATCGCCCGAATCGCACTCGAGCCGGAACGGGCGCTGCGCGAGATCGACCTTGATCACGTGGTCGGCGACGAGCCGGGTCCCCACGTGCGCGGCCTGCTTCTCCATCTGCTCCATCAGCCAGGGACCCTGGATGACGTCGGCGAAGCCCGGATAGTTCTCCACGTCGGTCGTGATGGTCAGCTGCCCGCCGGGCTCGATCCCGCGGATCAGGATCGGCTCGAGCATGGCGCGCGCGGCGTAAATCGCCGCGGTGCAGCCGGCCGGGCCGGACCCGATGATGACGACCTTCGCGTGGGTTGTGGCGGCCATCAGGAACGCCTCTGTGAGTTGCACACGCGGGGGAGCGCTGCCTGGAGCGAGTGGGCGGCAGCCGACTCGTGGTGCTGTCGTGGTGCTGTGCACAATCTAGAACCTGGACCGAGCCATGCAAGGCGCGCAACCCAGTCTGGGCACCAAGATGACGAGAATATGAACAGATGTTCAGGCGGCGCGCAATAATGTTTCTCGCACCAGTCGTTCGCGGTAAGAGTGGCCGGCGACCCGCCCGACGGGTCGCGCTGCCCGGAGGCCGCCGTGCCCGCCCGCCTCGACGCCATCGACCGCAGGATCCTCAAGGAGCTGCAGGACGACGGCCGCATCACCAATGTCGAGCTGGCGCACCGGGTCGGCATATCGGCCCCGCCGTGCCTGCGCCGGGTGCGGGCGCTCGAACAGGCGGGCTACATCAAGGGCTATCGCGCGCTGCTCGACGAGAAGCTGCTCGGCTACGAGGTCACCGTCTTCGCCATGGTGCACCTGAGCAGCCAGGCCGAGGCCGACCTGCTCGCCTTCGAGGCCTTCGTGCGGGCGCAGCCCCTGGTGCGCGAATGCTGGATGCTCTCGGGGGAGATCGATTTCATCCTCAAGTGCGTGGCGCCCGACCTGCGCACCTTCCAGGCTTTCGTGGTCGAGCTGACCGCGGCGCCGCACGTGCGCAACGTCAAGACGTCGCTGACGCTCAAGAATTCCAAGGATGCCGCCACGGTGCCGATGGAGGGGCGAATAGCGAATAGCGAATAGCTGTCGCCCGCTCGGGCAGCCCACGTTGGTAGCCGAAGTGAATAGCGAGGCGCGAGTATCGAAGTCGCGATCGCTATTCGCTACTCACTATTCGCTCACTTCAACGCCACTCGATCTTCTTGACCGCGTAGGCCCTCGCGCCGCCCGGCGTGACCACCTCCACCGAGGCGCCTCTGCTCTTGCCGATGAGCGCGCGCGCGAGCGGCGAGGTGATGGAAATGCGGCCGGCCTTGGCGTCGGCCTCGGGCTCGCCGACGATCTGCCAAACCCGCTTTTCGTCGGTATCCTCGTCGACCAGCGTGACCGTCGCGCCGAACTTGACGGTGTCCCCGGACAGCTTGTGGACGTCGATCACGTCGGCGCGCGCGAGCTTGTCCTCCAGCTCGGCGATGCGGCCCTCGTTATGCGCCTGCTGCTCCTTGGCGGCATGATACTCGGCGTTCTCCGAAAGATCGCCGTGGGTGCGCGCGTCGGAAATCTGCTGGATGATACGGGGCCGCTCGACCTGCTGGCGGTGCTTGAGCTCCCGCTCCAGCGTGTCGTGTCCGGCCGCGGTCATCGGAATCTTGTCCATCGCTCCCTGGTCCTCCGACCTCACGACAGAAAAAGTCCCGATCGCGGGACGCCGGTCCCGCGACCGTCGGACTTGATCCAAACTCGTGCCGTCCCCGATGGCCTGCCCGGCAGCCTCTCAGTCCTGGCCGCTGAAATAACTCTGCAGTGCGCGGACTTCGAGGTCGCCCCCAAGGTGGGCCTTGATGCCCTGCGCCGCGGCGACGGCTCCTGAAAGAGTGGTGTAGTACGGCACTTTATGCAAGAGGGCGGCGCGCCGCAGCGAGCGGCTGTCGGCCAGGGCCGTCGGCCCTTCGGTGGTGTTGAAAACAAGCTGGACGCCGCCGTTCTTGATGGCGTCGACGATGTGCGGGCGGCCTTCCAGGACCTTGTTGACCTTCTCGGCCGGGACGCCGTTCTCCCGCAAGAACCGCAGGGTTCCCGAGGTGGCGATGATCTTGAACCCGAGCCCGCTCAGGAGCCGCATGGCGTCGAGAATGCGCGGCTTGTCGCTGTCCCGAACCGAGACGAACACCGTGCCCTTCTTCGGCAGGGTCGAGCCGCCCCCCAGCTGGCTCTTGGCGAAGGCCATGTCGAAGGTACGATCGATGCCCATGACCTCGCCGGTCGATTTCATCTCCGGGCCGAGCACGGTGTCGACGCCGGGGAAGCGCGCGAACGGGAACACCGCTTCCTTGACGCCGATGTGCCGCAGCGGTTCCGCCGCCAGCTTGAAGCTCGCCAGGCTTTCGCCGGCCATGACCCGCGCCGCGATCTTGGCGACCGGCCGGCCGATCACCTTGGCGACGAACGGCACCGTCCGCGAGGCGCGCGGGTTGACCTCGAGCACGTAGATTTCGCCGTTCTTGATGGCGTATTGCACGTTCATCAGGCCGCCGACGCGCAGCGCGAGCGCCAGCGCGCGGGTCTGCTGCTCGAGCTCGGCGTTTTGCGCGGGCGTGAGCGAATGGGGCGGCAGCGAGCACGCCGAATCGCCGGAATGGATGCCGGCCTCCTCGATGTGCTCCATGATGCCGGCAATGAACGTGTCGGTGCCGTCGGCCAGGCAATCCACGTCCACCTCGATGGCGTCCGACAGATAGCGGTCGATCAGCAGGGGCCGCTTGTCCGAGACCACCAACTCGGAGGGCCGGTCGAGGTCGGCGGCGAGGCGGGCGATGTAGCGGTCGAGCTGCGGCGCGTCGTGGACGATTTCCATGGCGCGGCCGCCGAGCACGTAGGACGGCCGGATCACGATCGGATAGCCGATGCCGTCGGCGATGGCGCGGGCCTCCGCCGGCGTCGTCGCGATGCCGTTCTGCGCCTGGCGCAGCCCGAGCTTGTCGAGCAGCTTCTTGAAGCGGTCGCGGTCCTCGGCGAGGTCGATGGCGTCGGGCGACGTTCCGAGGATCGGTACCTTCGCCTGCTCGAGCGGCTCGGCGAGCTTGAGCGGCGTCTGGCCGCCGAACTGCACGATGACGCCATGCAGGTTGCCGTTCGCTCGCTCGGCGTCGACGATCTCGATCACGTCCTCGGCGGTGAGCGGCTCGAAATACAGCCGGTCCGACGTGTCGTAGTCGGTCGACACCGTCTCCGGATTGCAGTTGATCATGATGGTCTCGTAGCCCGCCTCCTTCAGGGCGAAGGCGGCGTGGCAGCAGCAGTAGTCGAACTCGATGCCCTGGCCGATCCGGTTCGGCCCGCCGCCGAGGATCACCACCTTGCTGCGCGCGGACGGCGCCGCTTCGTCGGCCGTGCGGCCGGCGAACGGCGTCTCGTAGGTCGAGTACATGTAGGCGGTCGGCGAGGCGAACTCGGCCGCGCAGGTGTCGATGCGCTTGAAGGCCGGGCGCACGCCGAGCTCGCGCCGCAGCCGCGTCACCGCACCGGCCGCCAGTCCGGTCAATTTGCCGAGCCGAGCGTCGGAAAAGCCCATGGCCTTGAGCCGGCGCAGGGTCCCGGCGGTCTTCGGCAAGCCCTTTGTTCCGATGTCGGCCTCGGTGTCGACGATCCCGCGAATTTGCGCGAGGAACCACGGGTCGATGCGGCACGAGGCATGAATCTGCTCGTCGCTCACGCCGAGCCGCATGGCCTGCGCGATCTTGAGCAGGCGGTCCGGCGTCGGCGTGCCGAGGGCGGCGCGGATCGCGTTCTTGTCGTCGCCCTGGCCGAGGCCCTCGATCTCGATTTCGTCGAGGCCGGTGAGGCCGGTCTCGAGCGAGCGCAGGGCCTTCTGCAGGCTCTCCTGAAACGTGCGGCCGATCGCCATCACCTCGCCGACCGACTTCATCGAGGTGGTCAGCACCGGCTCGGCGCCGGGGAATTTCTCGAACGCGAAGCGCGGGACTTTTGTCACCACGTAATCGATGGTCGGCTCGAACGATGCCGGCGTCGCGCCGCCGGTGATGTCGTTGGCGATCTCGTCGAGGGTGTAGCCGACGGCGAGGCGCGCCGCCACCTTGGCGATGGGAAACCCGGTCGCCTTGGAGGCGAGCGCCGAGGAGCGCGACACGCGCGGGTTCATCTCGATGATCACCAGCCGCCCGTCCGCCGGATTGACGGCGAACTGTACGTTGGAGCCGCCGGTCTCGACCCCGATTTCGCGCAGCACCGCGATCGAGGCGTCGCGCATCATCTGGTATTCCTTGTCGGTCAAGGTCAGCGCCGGCGCCACCGTGATGCTGTCGCCGGTGTGCACGCCCATCGGATCGAAATTCTCGATCGAGCACACGATGATGCAGTTGTCGCGCTTGTCGCGCACCACCTCCATCTCGAACTCTTTCCAGCCGAGCACCGATTCCTCGACCAGGACCTCGCCGGTCGGCGAGGCATCGACGCCGCGCTCCATGACGGCGAAGAATTCTTCGCGGTTGTATGCAACGCCCCCGCCGGTGCCCCCGAGGGTGTACGAGGGCCGAATAACCGCGGGCAGGCCGACATGATCCAATGCCTGCAACGCCCGCACGTAGGCATCGGGAGACAATTCCATGATCGGTTCGTTCTTGTCGTCGTAGAGCGGTCGTCCTTTTTCATCCTTTTTCTGACGCAGGCTGCCCTTCAAACCGACGCCGCGGGGAACGGCGAGTCCGATACGGATCATCGCCTCGCGGAACAGCTCGCGGTCCTCCGCCTTGTCGATCGCATCGGCGCCGGCGCCGATCAGCTCGACGTCGAATTTGTCCAGCACGCCCATGCGGCGCAGGCTGAGCGCGCAGTTGAGCGCGGTCTGGCCCCCCATGGTGGGCAGCAGCGCAAAGCCGCCGGGGACCACGTTGCGCTCGGCCGCGATGATCTTCGCGACGATCTCCGGCGTGATCGGCTCGACATAGGTGGCGTCGGCGAGATCCGGATCGGTCATGATCGTCGCTGGATTGGAGTTGACCAAAACGATGCGGTAGCCCTCGGCCTTGAGCGCCTTGCAGGCCTGGGTGCCGGAATAATCGAACTCGCAAGCCTGCCCGATGACGATGGGGCCGGCGCCGACGATCAGGATGGTCTTTATGTCCGTGCGCTTGGGCATCGTTCCTGTCGGATCGGGGCATAAAAAAAAGGCGGCGTCGACGCGCGCAGCCTGGCAGTCGAGGGCTAGAGCGGGATGACTTTTCTCCGAATCGTCATCCCGCGCTAGCCCATTGCTGGAGCATGATCTTTTCCGAAAACCGGTACCCACCCTGGATCAAGTCCGGGGCCGGCTTTTTCGGATCATGCTCTAGCCCGCACGCGCAACCCACACGCGGCGGCGGCGCGACCCCTTAGCCCAGAATCGGCAGGGAGGAAAGGGCGCCAGCGGCGCGCTACGCCCGCCGCGCCAGGAACGTCATGCGCGCCGGGTTGGGGCCGACATTTGCCCGCGCGCGAGCGGCGGCGAATCCGGCGGCGGCAAGCTGCTGGAGCATCTGCGCCTCGCTATAGAGCGAGAGACCGAGCTTCGACCGCAGCCGGCTGTAGGGGGAGAATATGGTGCGCACCAGGCCCCAGAGCGCCGCGCCGAGGAACCCGTTGGCCGCGCCATAGCGCAGCAGCGCGACGGTATCGCCCATGGGCGAGACAGCGGGCGGCACCACGTCGCCGATGATCAGCAGCCCGTTGGGCTTCAGCAATCGCCGGAACAGGGCGAGGACGGCATCGAACTCCTGCGCGTCGAGGTATTGCACAACCGAGATCATCACCGCGAGGTCGACCGAGCCGTCGGGCCGGCCTGCGATCTCCTCGGGCGATCGCACCTCGATTTTCGCGTTGTCCTTGAAGCGCGCGGTCAGCGCGGCGCGCACCTTCGCGGCCGCTTCGCCGAGGATGAGCCGGCCGGCCGCGGCCGCGACGCGATCCGCATGCAGCGCCTCGCCGCAGCCGTAGTCGAGCACGGTGGCGCTCGGCGAGGGCACGTGACCGGCAATGAAATCGGCGATCGTGCGGTAATGGACATCGAAGTGCTGCGCATTGACGTAGATGCTGTGGTTGGAATCCCAGAAGGCGATCCAATCGCGCATCGCATGAGTCCGCGCGCTCAAAGATTCTAGCGATTGCTCGGCCGGCCGAGCACCGCCTCGACGACCGAGACGAAGTAGCTGGCGCCGAGCGGGAGCAGCGCGTCGTTGAAGTCGTAGTTGGGCTGGTGAAGCAGTCTTCCGGCGGCGGCCGGGCCGGCGCCGAGCCACGCATAGCACCCGGACTGAGCCGCCAGCATGTAGGCGAAGTCCTCCGAGCCCATGCTCGGCGCGAACTCGGTCGCGACCTTGTCGGGACCGAACAGGTTTCGCGCGGCATCGGCGGCGATCCCGACCGCCGGCGCCGTATTGACGGTCGGCGGATAGCCTATCTGGTAGTCGAGCGAAACATCGAGGCCGGTGTCCTCGCCGATCGCGCCGCACAAGCGCCGAAGCCTCGCTTCGACCTGTTCCCCCACCGCGCGTTCGAGGTACCGGCAGGTGCCGCCAAGCGTCACCTCGCCCGGCACGACGTTCATGGTGTTGCCACCGTGAATCTGGGTGAAGCTCAGCACGACCGCTTCCACCGGGTCGACGACGCGGCTCACGATCGCCTGCGCGGCCGAGACGATCCGGCAGGCCGCGATGACCGGGTCGTCGCCCAGGTGCGGCATGGCCGCATGCGAGCCGGCGCCGCGCACCGCGATGGAAAAATTGTCGCGCGCCGCCATCTGCGGGCCGACGCGCACCGCCAGCTTGCCGAATTCGAGGCCCGGCCAGTTGTGAAGCGCGAACACATTCTCGACCGGAAAGCGATCGAGCAGGCCTTCCTCGACCATGCGCTTGCCGCCGCCGTCGTTCTCCTCGGCCGGCTGGAAGATGAAGTGCACGGCGCCGTCGAAGTCGCGGTTGGCCGCGAGATAGCGCGCGGCGCCGAGCAGCATGGCGGTGTGGCCGTCGTGCCCGCACGCGTGCATCACGCCGGGATGCTTCGATGCGTGGGAGAAGGCGTTCTTCTCCTCGATCGGCAGCGCGTCCATGTCGGCGCGAAACGCAATGGCGCGGCTGCCGCTTCCGGCGCGCAGGGTGCCGACGACGCCGGTGCCGGCGAGGCCGCGATGCACCTCGACGCCGAACTCGGCAAGCCTGGCGGCGACGAAATCCGACGTCCGGTGTTCCTCAAAACCCAATTCGGGATGCGCATGGAGTTCGTGCCGCCACGCGATCATGTCGTCCTGAAGGGCTGCGATCTGCTCGTTCATGTCCGGCGCCTCCGGCGGCGTTGTTTGAGCATGATCTTTTCGGAAAACCGGTTCCTACTTTTCCGGATCATGCTGTGCGGAGTTTGCCGCAGGCGCGGGAAAAAAGCACGCCGTCAATTAGCGCATGTTCCGGCGAAGTGGGTACCGGTTCGCCGATAAGAACATGCGCCACTCGATGATTCTAGAGCATGTCCCGATTCCGAAGGAACGGGACATGCTCTAAGACCTGGTGCGTCGCCAGGCGCATCAGAGCATCACGTTTGAACGATCGCGGTTACCTGCGCCACAGCGCGAGCAGCGGTCCGTCGCGGCCGTAGACCGGATCGGTCTCGGGCATCGGCACGTCGGCGATCGTCGCCTTGGCGCGCTCGTGCTGGGATGGCGTGGCGCGGCACAGGTCATAGGCGCCGGCCGGCGGATAGGCGCCGACGATGAGGAAATCGTTGCTCGCCGAGATGCGCTGGTGACCGGTGCCGGCGGGCAGCACCGCGACGTCGCCCGGCTCGATCTCGAGCTCCTCGCCGTACTTGCCGCCGAAGCGCACGCGGGCGCGGCCGCGCGCCGCGCCGAGCGCCTCGTGGATGCGCGAGTGATAATGCGTGAACGGATAGACGCCGTTGCGCCACATGTCGCCCCAGCCGTGCCGCGCAAACGTCCGCTCGACCACCGAGGCCGGATCGCGCGCCGCCGACACGTCGATCGCCTTGCGATAGACCAGGAACGGCAGCGCCGGATTGTTGGGAACGAGGCCGTCGTCGGCGAACAGGAAGGTGAGGGGGCGCACGTACTCGACGGCGGCGCTTGCGGTGTGCGTCATTCGAGAAGCTCCGAGTGGCCGGACATCAACGCCGTGCCGGCGCCGGCGGTTCCGGCCCGAGGAAAAAGCGGACGAGAGATGACGGAGGATCGCCGGCTACGCGCTCTTCTTCTGCGTCATCTGTCGTCTGTCATCCGTCCTCTGCTTGTGCTCCCGCATCATGTCGACGAAGCGCGCGAAGAGGTAATGGCTGTCGCGCGGGCCGGGCGAGGCCTCCGGGTGATACTGCACCGAGAACACCGGCCGGTCCTTGAGCGCGATGCCGCAATTGGAGCCGTCGAACAGCGAGACGTGCGTCTCCTGCGCATTCGCCGGCAGGGTGGTGCGGTCGACGGCGAAACCATGGTTCATCGAGGTGATCTCGACCTTGCCGGTGGTGAGGTCCTTCACCGGATGGTTGGCGCCGTGGTGGCCCTGATGCATCTTCATGGTGGTGGCGCCGACCGCGAGGCCGAGCATCTGATGGCCGAGGCAAATGCCGAAGGTCGGGACGCCGGAGTCGATGACCTGGCGGATCACCGGCACCGCGTATGCGCCGGTCGCCGCCGGGTCGCCCGGGCCGTTGGACAGGAACACGCCGTCCGGCGCCAGCGCCAGAATGTCCTCGGCCGAGGTCTGCGCCGGCACCACGGTCACCTTGCAGCCCTTGCCGGCGAGCTGGCGCAGGATGTTGCGCTTTATGCCGTAGTCGATGGCGACCACGTGGTAGGCGGGGTGATCCTGCCGGCCGTAGCCCTTGTCCCATTCCCACGGCGTCTCGTCCCAGGTGAAGCGCTGGCCGCTCGTCACCATCGGCACCAGGTCCATGCCGACGAGGCCGGGCCACGCGCGCGCCTCGCGCTCGAGCGCCGCAAGGTCGAATTCTCCTGACGGCGCGTGGGCGATCACCGCGTTCGGCATGCCCTTCTCGCGGATCAGGGCGGTGAGCGCGCGGGTGTCGAGACCGGCGAGCCCGATGACGCCGCGGCTCTTGAGCCATTGGTCGAGATGACGCGTGGCGCGATAGCTCGACGGGTCGGTGATCGAAGTGCGCAGGATCACGCCGCAGGCGCCCGGCGTCGCCGCCAGGTTGACGGTCTCGATGTCCTCCTCGTTGGTGCCGACATTGCCGATGTGCGGGAACGTGAAGGTGATGATCTGGCCGGCATAGGACGGGTCGGTGAGGATTTCCTCGTAGCCGGTCATCGCGGTGTTGAAGCACACTTCCCCGACCGCATGGCCGGTGGCGCCGAGCCCATGGCCTTCGAGCACCGTGCCGTCGGCGAGCACCAGGACGGCGGTCGGCCGCGGCTCGGTCCAGCCCGAATTCGCTTGCTTGTCGGTCATGCGTCCTTACTTGCGTATAATGTTTCCCGAGGCAAGGGGCGGCGCGAGTCGCCCGTCGCGCGCTTTCAGGCCGAGTGGGCACCGGTCGGCCGCCCGGAAAGCGCGCCAAACAATGACAGGTGTGCCGTGCTGCGCGACGACATCAACAACGCCCTCAAGGACGCGATGAAAAGCGGCGACAAGCGCCGCGTCTCGACCCTGCGGCTGGTCAATTCGGCGCTCAAGAACGCCGACATCGAGGCGCGCGGCCAGGGCAAGCCGCCGCTCGGCGACGACGAGCTGCTCGGCCTGCTGCAGAAGATGATCAAGCAGCGCCAGGAATCGATCGAGCTGTACGAGAAGGGCGGCCGGCCGGAGCTTGCCGCCCAGGAGCGCGAGGAGATCGCGATCATCGCCGGCTACCTGCCCAGCCAGATGTCGGAGGAGGAGGCCAAGGCCGCGATCGCCGGCGTGGTCACGGAGATCGGCGCCCAGGGCATGAAGGACATGGGCAAGGTGATGGGGGCGCTCAAGCAGCGCTACGCCGGCCGGATGGATTTCGGCAAGGCGAGCCCGATCGTAAAGGGGCTGCTGGCGGGATAGAGCGGCCTATGCCCGCTTCTTGCGTTTCTGCTGCATGTACGAGCGCAGGACGGCGTTCATGCGCCGCTGGTAGCCTGAGCCCTGCCTCCTGAAGAAGTCGAGCACGTCCGCGTCAATGCGGATGGAGATCGCTTTTTTACTGGGTGGAATCACGAGGACGGCTTCTGACCAATCGAAATCATCGAAGTCGGCCCATTCGGGATCCCTGGCCATCGCGGCTTCTATTTCCGCGTCGGTAAGGTTTGCGACCTTCTTCCAATCAGTCTTGCCCCGTCTTGGATCGTAGCGCGAGACGACCGTGATATTTTCTTCTTTCATCTTTTCTCGCTCGGCGTGCGGAAATGAGGCGGCAGCGGTCGCCGCGGAACGTGCAGATGACGACGATTTCCTGGCCATCGACGAACCCATAGATGATGAAGCGGATTTCGCCTTTTCTGTCCGACCGCCTGATGAAGTTCGCCTCATCGACCACCCGTTGCGCGTCCCGAAAGTCGATACTGTGTTCGCGCAGATTGATTTGCCGCTTTCGCTCGTCCCATTCGAATGCGCGGATGTGCGCAAACAACTCCCCTATGTCGTCGCCCATTAATGCAGCCAACCGACAATTTGCGGCTCCATTCGGAATGCCCGGGATCGATTCTGGCCGCCTCTGTATATACGTATGTATATCGGGACGGCAAGCACGTTCATGCAGGGCCTCTCCGAGCGGCTCCGGCGAGAGCGAACTCGAAACTGTGAATAGCGGGACCAACAGCTTTCGAATCGCGCCTTATTTGCCAGGAATGGAGACGGAAGCGGTAGTCTAGCCGTGATTCGCCATGCGCTTCCCGCCCCAGTTCCTCGACGAATTGCGCATCCGGCTTCCGGTCTCGGAAGTGGTCGGCCGGCGCGTCAAGCTCAAGAAAGCCGGGCGCGAGTGGAAGGGGCTCTCGCCGTTCAACCAGGAGAAGACGCCCTCGTTCACGGTCAACGACCAGAAGGGCTTCTTCCACGACTTCTCCTCCGGCAAGCACGGCGACATTTTCGGCTTCGTCATGGAGACCGAGGGGCTGACGTTTCCCGAGGCGGTCGAGCGGCTTGCCGGAATGGCCGGGCTGCCGATGCCCACAGTGTCCAAGGAGGCCGAGGCGCGCGAGGAGCGGCGCAAGACCCTGCACGACGTGGTCGAGCTTGCCGCCAAGTTTTTCGAGGCCACACTGGCCGCGCGCGCCGGCGCCAAGGCGCGCGGCTATCTCGCCGATCGGGGCATCCAGCCGGCGACCCAGCTCAAATTCCGCCTCGGCTATGCGCCGCCCGAGCGCTATGCACTCAAGGAGCATCTGGGCGCGCAGGGCATATCGGTGCCCGACA
>WNFB01002416.1_pt1 | contig 16275 bp, 10 predicted proteins | sample 5400501 | NCBI WGS metagenome assembly WNFB01 (sample SAMN13153341, study PRJNA577476) | soil metagenome | isolation source: 200 cm saprolite under Douglas fir tree site 2 hole 1 | place: USA:California | collected 2015-04-18
TCTCCGGCGCGGCCGGAGTGCTGGTCAACGCCGCCTTCACTGAATCCGGTATCTTGTCGGAGTTCGCCAGCAGCACGGTTACTTGCCAAATCTGTGTTTCCGTCAAGCGCCCCTTGAACTCCGGCATTCCCGTCATTCGAATACCGCTCTCCACTTTCCAGTAACTCTCCCAAGCTGCATCGTCGCTCACGCCTACGCCGTGGAAGAGTTGCGGCGGCGGCGGATACATCCCCTGCGCAATGGTCGTCTTTGGTTGGCCCGGCAGCCCGTGGCATGCGGCACAGTTCTCCTTATAGACTTGTGCGCCCGCTCGGTAGTTCGTCTCGTCGGCCGGCACCCGGGGTTCCGGATGCTGCTGCTTCCCGAGATACGCGTGTAGCGCAATTTGTGTAAACTTCTTTTCGAACGGCATCGGCGGATCCGTCACCGCGACTGGCGCGCGCCCGGTCGAGAAATAAAAGTACACGCCCCCCGCAATCGCCAGAATTCCCAGCAAAACTCCAATCACCAAGCCTTTGAGCATTTCCGTTTTCTCCCTGCCTCCCCTGGATTCCTGTCCCGACAATCCTTCGCGCAGAAGTTTGGCCCGCTAGTGTACGTGCTCCCGAGGCGTTCTGCCCACCGCAAAATGCCCAGGCTTCATGGAATACGCGCAGAACCTGTCCTCTCGCGGGCCTGGTGTCCACGGCCGTGCCGGGAGCCTGACCTCTGCCCTTCCCGTAACCATTCTCTTAGAAAAACCGTCATATCTATGCGTAGGCCTTTTTTTCCGGTAGGCTTCCAGCAGTCCCCGGAGCAATTTTGGTGTCTACCCGCGATCGTTTTGCCACTGGCAGACTCGTTCGCATAGCTAGTTTTCTAACAGGAGATGAGGAATGGGCCAGTTGAAGTCTATGGATATACCGGAGTCGGACGAGCGTGAGGGCGTCTCCCCCTCTTCCCACGGGACTCAGTCCAAAGGCCGTTGGTGGCTCTGGATTCTGATTCTGGGCGTCGTTGCTGCTGGACTCTGGTACTACCGCGGTGTGCGCGCTGCCAGCCAGTCCCAAGACGCCGCTGGCGTGGCTGCAGGAAGGGGCCGGGGCGGTCCAGGCATGGGTAATCAAACCGTTCCCGTCGTCGTTGCAACAGCCGTGCGGGGCGACATTCCCGTTTACTTAAATGGGCTTGGTACCGCCACCGCCTACAACACGGTGACGATTCGCAGCCGCGTCGATGGCCAGCTCACAAACGTCGCCTTTAAGGAAGGCCAGTTTGTTCACCAGGGCGACCTTCTCGCTGAAATCGATCCACGCCCTTTCCAAGTCCAGCTCGAGCAGGCGGAAGGCATGCTCGCCAAAGATCAAGCGCAGCGCAGAGACGCGGAAGTCAATTTAGAGCGATTCAAGCTTCTCTTCAAGGAAGGCGTCATCCCTCAGCAGCAGTTGGATACGCAAGCGGCATTAGTTGGCCAATTCGATGGTGCGATTAAGTCTGATCAGAGCCAGATTGACAACGCCAGGCTCCAGCTGACCTATTCCAGGATCATCGCCCCCATCAATGGTCGCATCGGCCTGCGTCTCGTCGACGTTGGCAACATGGTCCACGCCACCGATCCTGGCGGCCTCCTCGTCATCACCCAGCTGCAGCCGATTTCTGTGATTTTCAGCTTGCCGCAGGATCAACTCCCGCAGGTCAATGCCAAGCTGCGCTCCGGCGCGCAGCTTCCCGTCGAAGCCTATGACCGCGACGACACCACAAAAATCACCACCGGCAAGCTCGCTACCATCGACAACCAGATCGATCCCACCACCGGCACCTACAAGCTCAAAGCCATCTTCGGCAATGAGGACAACCTTCTCTTTCCGAATCAGTTCGTCAACGTCCACTTGTTGGTCGACATCAAGCACAATCTTGTGATCGTTCCCGCCGCCGCCATCCAGCGCGGCCCGCAGGGCACGTACGTCTACGCTGTTTCGAATGGTAACACCGCAAATATCCGCCCTGTCAGCATCGCGCAAACCACAGGCAACAACGTTGGACTCAGCGCAGGTCTCAATAATGGGGATGTCGTCGTCATTGATGGTCAGGACAAGCTCCAGGACAACAGCAAGATTAGTGCGCGGACTCCCACCGGAGGTCCAGTCGGATCGTCCGCCGACCCCACCTCTCAGCCTGGAGCGGAAAGCCCGGCGCAAGCCGGCGGCAAGTCTTCCGGCCGCTCCGGAGGCTCCCGGCGATGAGCCCGTCTCGGCCGTTTATTTTGCGGCCTGTTGCGACCACCCTCCTCATGGTCGGCATCATGCTCGCCGGCGTCGTGGCCTACCGGCAGTTGCCCGTCTCGGCGCTGCCTCAGGTGGACTATCCCACTATCCAGATTCAAACGTTTTATCCTGGCGCGAGTCCCGACGTCATGGCTTCTTCCGTCACTGCCCCTCTCGAGCGCCAGTTCGGCCAGATTCCCGGCCTTAATCAGATGACCTCCACGAGCTCCTTCGGCAGTTCCATCATCACCCTGCAGTTTGACCTGGACCTCAACATCGACGTCGCCGAACAGGAAGTGCAAGCCGCCATCAACGCCGGCTCTCAGCTTTTGCCCCGTGATCTCCCGAATCCTCCCATCTATAACAAAATTAATCCCGCCGACGCGCCCATTCTCACCTTTGCACTAGCCTCATCGACTCTGCCGCTTTCGAAGGTCGAGGACCTCGCCGACACTACCCTCGCGCAGAAAATTTCGCAGCTTCCCGGCGTTGGTCTGGTCAGCATCAGCGGAGGGCAGCGCCCCGCCGTGCGCATCCAGGCCAACCCTACTGCGCTCGCCTCTTATGGGCTGAGCCTCGAAGATCTTCGCACCGCGCTCGGGGCTGCTAATGTCGATCAAGCCAAAGGCATCTTTGATGGCCCCCATCAGGCCTACACCATCGGCGCAAACGACCAGCTTGTCTCCAGCGACGGGTACCGCCCGCTCATTATCGCCTACCGCAACGGCGCGCCGGTCCGCCTCACGGATGTGGCCACGGTCATCGACGGCGCCGAAAACGTCCGGCAAGCCGCCTGGGCCAATCAGAATCCTGCCGTCATCCTCAATATTCAGCGCCAGCCCGGCGCCAACATCATTTCCGTTGTCGACCGCGTCAAGAAGCTCCTGCCGCAGCTCCAGTCTGCTCTCCCCGCCTCCGTCACTGTCACGCCGCTGACCGACCGCACCACCACCATCCGTGCTTCCGTCGAAGACGTCCAGTTCGAACTGATGCTCACCATCGCCCTCGTGGTGATGGTCATTTTTCTCTTTCTTCGCAGCATTCGCGCCACGATTATTCCCAGCTTTGCCGTGCCACTCTCCATCGTCGGCACCTTCGGCGTCATGTATCTCCTGGGCTACAGCCTCAATAACCTCTCGCTCATGGCCCTCACCATCTCCACCGGTTTCGTCGTCGATGATGCCATCGTCATGATCGAGAACATCAGCCGCTATATCGAAGAAGGCGAACCGCCCCTTCAGGCTGCGCTCAAAGGCTCCGAACAGATTGGCTTCACCATCGTCTCGCTCACCGTCTCGCTCATTGCCGTTCTGATTCCTCTTCTCTTCATGGGTGACATCGTCGGCCGTCTCTTCCGCGAATTCGCCATCACCCTCGCCGTCACTATTCTAGTTTCGGCTTTCGTTTCCCTCACTCTCACCCCGATGATGTGCGCAAAACTCCTCCGCCATAAGAAAACCGAAGAGCAGACCTGGTTTTACCGTATCTCGGAGCGTGGCTTTAATACCGTGATCGCTTTTTACGGACGCACCCTGCAATTTGTGCTGCGCTACCGCGCCACCACGCTGCTTATCACGGCCGCCACGCTCGTCGGCACCATACTTCTTTATATCTACGTGCCCAAAGGTTTCTTCCCGGTGCAGGATACTGGCGTACTCCTCGGCGTTTCCGAAGGCCCGCAAAACGTTTCCTTCGCCGCCATGGCCAAGCGCCAGCAACTGCTTGCCACCGTGATCCTGAAAGACCCTGCCGTCGAAAGCCTCTCCTCTTTCATTGGCATTGACGGCACCAACACCACGCTCAACAGCGGCCGCATCCAAATCAATCTCAAGCCGCTCGCCGACCGCAAAATCAGCGCTTCCGACGTCATTCGCCGCCTCCAGCCCGAGCTCGCCAAAGTCGATGGCATCTCCCTCTTCCTCCAGCCCGTGCAGGACCTCACCGTCGAAGACCGCGTCAGTCGCACGCAATTCCAGTACAGCCTCGAAAACGTGGATCCCAAGGAGCTCGCCTACTGGACGCCGCGCTTCATCGACAAACTGAAATCGCTCCCGGAGCTGCGCGATGTCGCCAGCGACCAGCAGAATCAGGGCCTTCTCGCCACGCTCACCATCGACCGCGATACCGCCTCGCGCCTCGGCATTCTGCCCGCCGATATCGACAACACTCTTTACGACGCTTTCGGCCAGCGCCAGGTCTCCACAATCTTCACTCAGCTGAACCAGTATCACGTGGTCATGGAAGTTGATCCGCAATTCCAGCAGGATCCCGATTCGCTCAAGAGCATCTACGTTCACTCCGCCAGCGGCCAGCAGGTTCCCCTCAGCGCTTTTACCCGCTTTGAGCCTGACGCGGCCGCCCTTGCCCTCAATCATCAAGGCCAATTTCCCGTCGTCACGCTTTCTTTCAACCTTGCTCCTGGCGCCTCTCTCGGCGAAGCTGTGAACGCCATCAATCTGGCCCAGCAGGACCTGAACATGCCCCCCAGCATTCAGGCAACGTTTCAGGGCACCGCCGCAGCTTTCCTCAAGTCCCTCGCCAATGAACCTATCCTCATTCTTGCCGCCCTCGTTACCGTTTACATCGTCCTCGGCATTCTCTACGAGAGCTACATCCATCCCATCACGATTCTCTCAACTCTACCCTCCGCGGGCGTCGGCGCCATTCTCGCGCTCCTTCTCTGCCGCATGGAATTCAGCGTCATCTCGCTCATCGGCATAATCCTTCTCATCGGCATCGTCAAGAAAAACGCCATCATGATGATCGACTTCGCCCTGGAAGCTGAACGCAAGGAAGGCAAGGCCCCCGTCGACGCCATCTACGAAGCCTGCCTATTGCGCTTTCGCCCCATCATGATGACCACCATGGCCGCCCTGCTCGCCGGCTTGCCTCTTGCTCTTGGCACCGGCGTCGGCTCGGAACTTCGCCGCCCCCTCGGAATCACTATCGTGGGCGGCCTGCTACTCAGCCAGTTGCTCACCCTTTACACCACTCCGGTCGTTTACCTTGCGTTTGATTGGCTTGCGCGCCGCTTCGCGTTCCACATCGGCAATCCAACGGAGGAGCCCGCGACGGGGGATTAACCGGTGAAATTTTATTCCAACATTTCCGCCCCCTTCATTCGCCGCCCGGTGGCTACGTCACTTCTAACGATGGCGATTTTTCTCTCCGGTGCCGTCGCTTTTCGTTTTCTCCCCGTCGCTCCGCTTCCGCAAGTCGATTTCCCCACCATCTCCGTCGGCGCCAACCTTCCCGGTGCCAGCCCGGAAACCATGGCCTCCGCTGTCGCCACTCCTCTCGAGCGTCAGTTCGGCCGCATCGCCGGCGTTACCCAGATGACTTCCACAAGCCAGCTCGGCTCTTGCAACGTCACTCTTCAGTTTGATCTCAGTCGCAACATTGACGCGGCCGCCCGCGATGTACAGGCTGCCATCAACGCCGCTCGCGGCCAGCTCCCCGCCGACCTCCCCGGCCAGCCTACCTATCGCAAGGTGAATCCCGCGGACGCTCCCATCCTCTTGCTTGGTCTCACTTCCTCAAACATTCCGCCGCCCCAAATCTATGACGCGGCCGACTCCATCCTTGCGCAAAGGCTTTCTCAGGTCGAAGGCGTCGGCCAGGTCTCGGTTCAGGGCAGCGCGCGCCCGGCCGTGCGCGTCGACGTGAATCCCACCGCGCTGAACAGCTACGGGATCAGTCTCGAAACCGTCCGCACCGCGCTTGCTAACGCCAACGCTGATCGTCCCAAGGGCCAGTTGTCGGATTCTTCGCACGCGTGGGCAGTCGGCGCCACCGACCAGCTTTTCCGCGCCCGCGAATACCGTCCGCTCATCGTCACCTGGCGAAACGGCGCTCCTGTGCGCCTCGACGCCATCGGCGCCATCACCGATTCCGTCGAAGACGTTCGCAACCTCGGTCTTTCTGGCGGCGAGCCCGCTGTCGTCATGCCCATCTTCCGCCAGCCCGGCGCGAACATGATCGAAACCGTGGACCGCGTCGTCGCCCTCCTTCCGCAACTTCGCGCCTCCATCTCCCCTTCACTCCATCTCGGCGTGATCGTCGACCGCACCACCACCATTCGCGCTTCCATCCACGACGTAGAAATTGCCCTGATTATTTCCATCATCCTGGTCGTTCTCGTGGTTTTCGTCTTTCTGCGCAACGTCTGGGCCACTGCGATTCCCAGCGTTGCCGTTCCACTTTCTCTGGTGGGCACTTTCGGGGTCATGTATCTCTGCGGCTATAGCCTGGACAATCTCTCCCTCATGGCTCTCACCATTTCCACCGGCTTTGTCGTTGACGACGCCATCGTCGTCATCGAGAACATCACTCGTCATCTCGAAGCCGGCATGCGTCCCTTCGCCGCTGCCCTCAAGGGCGCCAGCGAGATCGGATTCACTGTTCTCTCGATGAGCACGTCGCTCGTCGCCGTCTTCATCCCCATTCTTCTCATGGGCGGCATCGTCGGGCGTCTCTTCCGCGAATTTGCCGTTGTGCTCAGCGCGGCCATCGGCGTTTCCCTGCTCGTCTCCCTCACCGCCACGCCCATGATGTGCGCCCGTTTTTTGCGCCCTGACGAGGGCCGCCACGGCATCGCTTTCCGCCTGGCCGAGCGCGCCTTCAACCGCCTGCTTCGCACCTACGATCTCTGCCTCCGCTGGGTCCTTCGCCATCAGCTTCCCGTACTCGGCGTCACTCTTTTAACCATGGTCGTTAGCGTCGGCCTTTACATGTACACGCCCAAGGGCTTCTTCCCTCAGCAGGATACCGGCCGCATCAGCGGTTTCATCCAAGCCGATCAGGACATCTCCTTCAAAGCCATCTCGGAAAAAATGAGGGCCCTTGTAAACATTGTTATGCAAGATCCCGCCGTCGACACCGTCACCAGCTTCACCGGCGGAGGCGGCGGCACTAATTCCGCCCGCGTTTTCATGCAGCTCAAGCCCATCGCCGAGCGCAAGATCAGCGCCGATCTCGTGATCGCCCGTCTTCGGGCAAAGCTCTCCGGAATTCCAGGTGCCACTCTCTATCTGCAATCAGTTCAGGATCTTTCTGTCGGAGGGCGTTTCGGCGGCGCGCAGTACCAATACACCCTGCAAGCCGATCATCTGTCGGACCTCAACTACTGGGCCCCCATTCTCATGCGGCGCATGGCCAAAATTCCCGAATTGCGCGACATCAACAGCGACCAGCAGATTCACGGCTTGCAAGCCAAGCTCGTCGTCGATCGCGAAACCGCCTCGCGTCTCGGCGTTTCCTTTCAGGCCATTGACAACACTCTCGACGACGCCTTCGGCCAGCGCCAGGTCTCCAACATCTACAAAGGCCTCAACCAGTATCACGTCGTTCTCGAAGTCTCCTCGGAGTATAAGCAAAGCCCCGAAGGTCTAAAAAGCATCTACGTGGCATCCAACACCGGAAAGCTCGTCCCTCTCAGCGCCTTCGCCCATTACGAGCCTTCCAACAGCGCGCTTACCGTGAACCACCAGGGCTTCTTTCCCTCCATCACCATCTCGTTCAACCTCGCTCCCGGCGCCTCCCTCGGTCCCGCCACCGATCATATTGAAGCCGCCCGCCGCGAGCTTGGCATGCCCGCAAATGTCCGCGCCAATTTCGCCGGCACCGCCCAGGCTTTCCAGGACTCGCTCACCAACCAGGTCGTCCTGATCCTCACCGCGCTCGCCGCCGTCTACATCGTCCTCGGCATTCTCTACGAGAGCTACATTCATCCCATCACCATCCTTTCCACTCTTCCGTCTGCCGGCATCGGCGCGCTCCTCGCCATCCGCTTCATCAAGTCCGACCTCAACATCATCGCGCTCATCGGTATCATTCTGCTCATCGGTCTGGTCAAGAAAAACGCCATCCTCATGATCGATTTCGCCGTTCAGGTTGAGCGCGAGGAAGGGTTGTCTCCTGTCGACGCCATCTATAAAGCCTGCCTGCTGCGCTTTCGCCCCATCATGATGACCACCATGGCCGCGCTTCTTGGTGCTCTGCCGCTCGCCCTCGGCGCAGGCACCGGCGCCGAGCTTCGCCGCCCTCTCGGCATCACCATCGTCGGCGGCCTCATCTTTAGCCAGATGCTCACGCTCTTCACCACTCCTGTCGTTTACATCTACATGGATCGCTTCCAGTCCTGGCTCCACGGCCTCCGCGCGCACGGCGCCTCTCCCGCCGCCGCCGCCGCCCACACCGACTGAGCCGTCTTCCGCGCAGTGCGCTGGTTTCTTATCTTTTCGTAGGGACGCAGCTTCGTCCGGTGCGCTAGCGAAGGTGCGTTGTGTCCCTGCTTGGCAGCAATGATGTTCCACAGCGTATTGAGGGGGTCGGCTTAGACTCTTCTCGAATTCCCTGGTCAGAAAATGAGATTAGCCGGAGGCGAGGCTCGGTCCCGGCCAGCAGCTGGACTGCCGCGCTCGCACCCGAATCTACGAGCTCCCAATCAACCATCCCGTTAGAAACACCAGCACGCCTCCCACAATCACCTGAAACGCCGCCTGCAAAAACGGCGTATCCATGTACCGGTGCCGGATGTAGCTGATCGCCGCCAGCTCGACCGCCACGACGATTATCGCGATCAAAACCGCGATATGAAAATTGCTGATCAGGAACGGAAGTGTGTGCCCGATTCCGCCCGCTGTGGTCATGAGTCCGGTGATCGCTCCCCGCAGCCACGGCGAACCTCGCCCCGTCAGCGAGCCATCGTCAGATTGCGATTCCGAGAACCCCATCGAGATGCCGGCACCGACAGATGCAGCCATGCCGACCAGGAATGCCTTCCAGCTATTTTGCGTGGCAAAAGCCGCGGCAAACAGCGGCGCCAGCGTCGAGATCGACCCATCCATCAGCCCCAGGAGTCCCGGCTGCACGACTTGCAACAGGAACAGCTTGCGGTGGGATTCGTCCTCTTGGGCTTTCGCGCTCGAGGTAAGATGTTTTTCTTCCAATTCACCTGCCGTCTGGGTGTGTTTTCTCTCTTCGTCTCCCAGCCTATTCAGCAATTCTCGCGTGGACGCGTCGGTCGTGCGGCTTGCCGCACGCGCATAGAATCGGCTCGCCTCCATCTCCATCAGTTCCGCTTGTTTCCTCGCTGTTTTCACTCCGAGCGGGCGCATCAGCCACACTGGTCTGCGTTCCAGGAATCCCTTCACATTTTCCCTTCGAATGAGCGGAATGTGATCTCCGAAGCGCTGCCGGAACATCGCAATCAATCGGTCCCGGTGTACCACCTCTTCCTCGCGCATCCCCTCGAACATTCGCGCCGTCGCCGGATAAGATTCCCGCAGTCCGTCCGCGAACTCGCCATAAATCCGCCCGTCTTCTTCTTCCGACGCAATCGCAATGGCCAGGATCTCTTTTTCCGTCAAGTCCTTGAATTTCTTCAGCATAGGTTCGTCCTCGCAAGTTCTGTGGCTGAGAAGAATCGCATAAAGCTCCCTCGAAAGTCACCTTCGGGCGGGAAAGGAACGCAGGCCGGCGAGTGTGCACCTTGGGTTCGATTTGTAAGGAATTTAGGCGGGGAAGGACCGAATCTCGCCCTTGCTCAGCTCGAAGCTTATACTAGGAATCCCTGCGTGCGGCAGAGTTGCACAATTCCAAGCCGGCCATCCGCTCCGATTTTGTGCTTCATCCGGTACAGGTGGTTTTTCACGGTTTGTTCGGACAGGCAGAAGTGATTTGCAATTTCCTTGTTCGTCATCCCCTGCGCGATCAACGGTATGATCTGCTGCTCGCGCCGGGTCAGCCCCGTCTGCTGGTGCATCGTCGCTGATGGCAGGGAAGCGGCCTCGCGCTCCAGGTAACGGAACAACAGGGCGCACAGGGAGCCCGGACACACCGCCTCACCCGTTTGCACCGCCCGCACCGCTCCCATAACTTCTTCCGAGGAGGCGTTTCGCTGCAAATAACCTTTGACCCCCGCTCGCACATACTGAAGGAAGTCCTTTTCGTCCTCGTTCATCCCGACAAGCAGAATCTGTGTGGCCGGGGCTGTCAAACGCACTTGGCGAATCAGCACCAGGTCCTCTGCAAAGCTTCCTCGTGATGTCATCAAGAGAATGTCCGCGTTGGTCTCGAGAAACATTTCCAGCCGGAACGGTCCCATCGTCTCCAATCCCGCCAATTCGATGTCACCGCACTTCAGCAAAATTCGCGAAAGCACCTCCCTCAATAGACGGTTTTCTGCGGCAACGAACACGCGGCTTCTTCGTCCAGCCGCTGGGCTGGATTCTTCGGGGGGCATTTCCTCAGCCACTTGCGCACCGGATAGGCCATCCCCTCCCGGGCGCACAACCCTCCGGCCGTTGCCGGGTGCGATGGAGTTTCGGCTTGTACCAGTATTCATGATGGGAAATCCTCAAAGATCCATGACGGACTCGCAGGTGTCGCTTGGCTGTCTGCGAAGCATCTAACCCGCGTCAAACCTTTGAGTTGCAATTTCCCTACCGCGAGCGCCCCTTCCTGGGTACCATCCTGTTCGTTATCTCTTTCCGTTCGTTTGTGTTAGAAGGTGTGCGGAGATTAACTTTGCACGTCTCAAGTCCCAAATCGGTACCACACGCCCGCACCAATTCACTTCGGAACTTTTTCCACAACCCCATTTTCCCCTCATCTCTTCAAATTCCCCGACAATCTTTTCTTTCTTCACTGGTACTTCCGTACTAACATCCTCTAGGGACAGCCTACTTCTTCTAGGGTACGTTTCGGCTATAGCCTTATTGGTTCCATGCGGCTACGCTCTCTTTGCAGCTGTTGTTCGCCCGGAAAGAGGCATGGCAGTCATGGCGACCCCGCAGGACATCATGAGCAAGACTCCCACATCGGGTGGGTCGACCACCCGTAAAGTCTCACACAACGAGCGCCGCAATAGCCGCCGCTGTAAGATTACGCAGCTGATGCGCATCCGGCCTTCGGACCCCGAGAGAGATCATTTCGACGATATGCGCGGGACGCTCAGCGTCTCCCGCAGCGGTGTTTTTTTCCATTCCAGCGAGTCTAAATACCAGATCGGCATGCGGCTTTTTGTCAGCATGCCCTATTCGCAGGATGCCGCTGCTACGAACCGGGAATACCTCGCCGAGGTTGTCCGCCGAGATGTCTTGACTACTGGAATGTACGGTATAGGCATCAAAATCCTGATGGAGCTGGGTTTACAGCAGAATAGTTCTTATAGATCTGGCAAGCAGCTTAAGTAATAGAAGGGGCGCTCTAACGCGCCTCGCTCCATTTGTAAGCAAGAAGGGGCGGATGGCTCATCGCCACCCGCCCCTTCTTGTTACTAGGGGGTTGGAGAAAACTCGGCGCTAGTTCTAATCCTGTCCAAACATCTGCAGCGTGCGGTGCCGCAGAATTCCAAGTTGACGGTTCAGCGGATGCCTGCGTTCCAGGAACGCCAGCACGGGCGATCTGCGCTGCACCAGCCGGTTCATCGCTATCGTCAAACGGACGTCGCGACGCGCGAATTTCATTCCCGCCTGCAAGGCTTCCACGGCTTCCCCGCGCCGCCCCGCGGTCGCGTACACCTCTGCCAGATTCAAATAAAGCTGCGCCTGGTTCCGCTTCATGCGCACCGCGGTGTCGCACAACCTCTCGGCCTCGCCCCATTTCTTCTCGGATCGCGCAAGGACCACGCCTAGGTAGGACATATAATAGGGATTGTTCTTTTCCAGTTCCGTCGCGCGCCGCATGTGCGGCAGCGCCTTGATGGCGTAATTGTCTCGCAGAAATGTCAGGCCCGTCTTGAACTCGCGGAAGGCTTCCGTATCCATCATTGATTCACCTCGTCGACCCCGACCTGGTCGGGGCCGCCACTTAGGAGGATTCCCCGGGAGGCTGGAAACTCGCCGCGACGCGATAGAGGCTGTTGTAGTCTGCCGGGACCGGGGGTCGGCAGGAGCGTTCCGTTAACCCAAAGAGGTACCCGGAACATCGAAGAGGGGCGTCGCGATGGCTTGTCCCATCCCCGTCTTCTCCGAACAGTACGTGCTCTTTATGGTCGAATCTACTGACCCGTGGGCCAGTCTTGGGCCAGCCGCACTGCCGTAGTGTTGGACTGTGGAGGGACAGTCCGCCCGGCTGGGGCTCTCAAACCCGCGCGTGTTCGGTGCGTGCCGGGCCACCCTTCATGCGGGCTTCGTAAATCGGGAAGCGCGCGGCGAGCTCCGCTACCTGTTTGCGGACTCTTTGCTCTGTTTCCGTATCGCCAATCTTGGACAGAATGTCCGCGATCCACCCGCCGATTTGCTCCATTTCCGGCTCGCGCATACCGCGGGAGGTGATGGAAGGGCTCCCCAGGCGAATCCCGCCGCCCTTCATGGGCGGCAAGGGATCGAAAGGAATGGCGTTCTTGTTTACGGTGATTCCCGCGCGATCCAGAGCCTTCTCCGCGTCATTCCCCGTGATGCCTCGCGAATGCACTTCGATCAGGAAGAGATGATTGTCGGTGCCTCCGGAGACGATGCGGTAGCCGCGCTTGGCGATGGCGCCAGCCAGGGCCCTGGCGTTTGCCACCACCTGCTTCTGGTAGTCCTTGAAAGATGGCTCCATGGCTTCCTTCAAGCACACGGCCTTCGCCGCAATGGTGTGCACCAGCGGCCCGCCCTGCGTGCCCGGAAACGTCAGCTTGTCTAACTCCTTTGCAAAGGCCGACTTGCAGAGCACCATGCCGGCGCGCGGTCCGCGCAATGTTTTGTGGGTGGTCGTCGAGACATAATCCGCGTGCGGCACGGGGCTCGGATGCACACCCGCCGCCACCAGTCCGGCGATGTGGGCCATGTCGACGAAAAACAAAGCGCCAACGGCCTTGGCGGCCCTGGAGATGCGCTCAAAATCGATGATCCGGGAGTACGCGCTGGCGCCGGCGACGATCATTTTGGGATTGTGTTCGTGGGCCAGCCTTTCGAGCTGGTCATAGTCGATGCGCTCGTCTTCCTGACGCACCCCGTAAGGGACAAACTTGTACATGCGTCCCGAGAAATTCAGCGGGTGCCCGTGCGTCAGGTGGCCCCCGTGGGAGAGGTTCATGCCCAGGACCACGTCGTCTTTTTGCAGCGCCGACATGTAAACCGCGACGTTCGCTGAAGTTCCCGAATGCGCCTGTACATTGACGTGTTCGGCCCCGAATAGCTCTTTGGCCCTGTCAATGGCGAGCTGCTCGACTTTGTCCGCGTATTCACAGCCACCGTAGTAGCGCTTGCCGGGGTAGCCTTCGGCGTACTTGTTGGTGAAGATCGAGCCCATGGCTTCGAGGACCGCTTCGGAGACCAAATTTTCCGAGGGGATCAGTTCGAGCGTCGTGGCCTGGCGCTTGGCTTCCTCGCGGAGGAGATCGGCGATTTGCGGATCGACAGTGTCGAGCGGGCGGTTCATCCGGTCGTTGGCTTCGGTGGTCATGTGAAGTTCCTTGGAGTTGCGTAGCGCCAACATCTTAACCTGCGCGGAGCGGTGGTGGCGAGTGAGGCGAAGCTCGAAAATCGAAACGCGAAACTCGGACTGAGCAAGGGGCAGACGGATGGCAAGGGGCCGGTCCTGGAGAGGAGGAAGACCCGAGAGATTTTTGGCTTGAAGGACGTGACCCCCTCCCCCTATGTTTTTCATAAGTGTTCATTCTAAAGGAGGTTAAAGTCCTTTGTTTTGATACAGTTTTATAAGTGTTCATTCTAAATAACTTAGAGGCGAGTGACTGGGCTTGAAGGGAAGAAAGACCCGAGAGATTCTTGGCGGGAAGGATGTACCCCCCCATGTTTTGGAAAAAGAGGCTGCAAGGTGTTGAAAACAAAGAGCGGGAGCGAAAAAAAGAGCGCCAAGAGGCTGCAAGTGATGGAAGGATTGAAGGTTAGGGGTGGAACAGCGGGAGGGGTAAGAGAGGTTTCTCCGAGAGAACACTCGCAACCATACTACACATCTGGACGTCTGTCAATAGTAAACTTGTAAGTGGAAACGAGTGAATGGATTGCGGGCACTTTTGGACACAGGAGCAAGTCAAAACCCGGACGCTTGAAAGGCACAAGCATGCGGCACCCAAAGACTTTCTTCGGGTTACGTCGGCCCCGCCCGCCCGACTACTTCAACCGGCAACAGAAAGACCCAGACGTAGAATCGACGACTCACGAGGGGAGCCACCAAAGCGGGCAACTCCCAATTCTCGCCTGCGGCCGAATCTGGTGAAGGGTAGAATGGCTGGCGAGAGTAACTTTTGGGTTAAGACCATGCGCGACTTGTTCAGCATCGTCGAACGTTATGGATTCGTTGGTGTTCAAGACGCAGAGAAAGTTTATGACCTGCCGCCAGCTGAACTAGGGAAGCTCCACAGCGAAGCTTTCAAGCACATTTACGATCGTCAGAATAAACGAATTTGGGGAGCCGGCGCTGTTCGGCCAAATGATACGTTTTCGTTTCATGCAAGTGCCTCTATTCGCGGGGCCTCAGGTTGTAGCGCACTGTCCTGTCGGTTGCAAAAACTCGATTTTTTGGGAAGGTACGCGGCACTCTACGCCAGCGAACTGACCCTCCCTCTCACCATGCCGACTCCAGGTACCGAAGATGACGTTGAGGAACTGCGGGACGCACTAAACTTGGATCTAATCTCTCTTCTGTTTCTGCGCCCCATCATAACAGTAGGGATAGTGGTCCCAGTTGTGATGCGCACCTGGCACTGCGTTCACGAACGAGAGTGGATCAAAAACGCGAGTTCACTGATTCACGACTTCTCGCAAGTCATCGCCAAGGCTGTCCATTCTGACTTTACTCTGCGATATCAGGTTCCCGACAAGTCGCCAAGTGGTAGGCCGACGGTGTATCTAGAGGGTCCCGAGGAATACATTGAACACGGTGGCCTCGTCAGAGTCCTTGAGCGAACACCAAAGTGGCTGCCGCAGCGGCGACGTTTTGACAAACAGGGAACGATGGAAATTCGGGGTTTGCACAAGCGCCACTTGCTGGAGCTCCTGTTTACAGACATCGCCAACAACATGACTTTCTATTTTGCCTATGGCCTCAAACGCCGTTCTCGCTACCTGTCCGATATGCCGGGTGAAACAGAGTTTTTGGATTGGGCGGCGACGCGAGACCACGAAGAGATGACTGCAAAAACTGAGGCTCTGAGCGAGTTACAGCACTGTGTTCCGGTACTCGCGGAGCTGCCAATTGCGACCATCCTACGAATCCGGAAAGAAGAACAGGACGCCTTCGAGGCATACCGTGATGCTGTCACAAAGGTGTCTTCGATGATTCTGTCCTCCGCGAAGCGAGTGTCTAAGAGGGCGGCTCGTCAAATGCTCCGGGATGCGATAGAACCCGAACTTCGGAAAATGAATAGAGACATCAGAACGTATCGCAAGGTTCGCAGGAGCCGAGTCGTTGGCGGCGCGATCTCAATAGCGGCTGGTGTGATGTTGGGAGCTTACGCGGGATTGCCTTCTGTGGTCTCCACGCCTTTGGCAGCAGGAGCCGCTCTTGTGGGCGGCCAACTCGCAGGCAAAGCCGCAGAGGCGATTTGTTCTCACGGACCGGAGTTCAGACAAAAGAACGACCTCTATTTTTTGCTTCGGCTAACGAATGAGGCCGTGTGACTGCGGCGGCAGGTGGCCCGGGTTGAGATTTTGTTTCTAGGCTGACCGCGCACGGAGGGAGTATAATATCCGAGAAAGTAACCGTGGAGTACCGCGAGGGTGCCGCATGTTCGGCCCGCGATCAAACACAAAAACAAAACCGAAAAGACCCACGCTCGCCCATACGGGACGAACATGGGGCACCCCGTTCAAAATCTAATTCATCACAGTAGGGAAGCCGCGGCCACCCGCCCTGTGGATCTGTGACGGAACGCAAAGCCAAGAAAAAGCCCCGCCCTCCAAACCCGAGGACGGGGCACCCAAAATCGTCTAGCGATTTACGTCCGGGCCACCCTCTATGATGGCGTCGGCTCTGTCAAGAGACACTTAGAATTTACGAGCCGCAAGGGCTCGTTTTTTTCTTCTTACCTGAAAGAATCTTTTCTCTTTCCTTCATTTCGACCAAGGCTCGCTTCGTGAAT
>WNFB01006973.1_pt1 | contig 16274 bp, 17 predicted proteins | sample 5400501 | NCBI WGS metagenome assembly WNFB01 (sample SAMN13153341, study PRJNA577476) | soil metagenome | isolation source: 200 cm saprolite under Douglas fir tree site 2 hole 1 | place: USA:California | collected 2015-04-18
GCTCGTGCGCTACTTCGCGCAGAAGTACGCCCGGCGGATGAACAAGCGCATCGAAACCATCCCCGCCGAAACGATGGACCTGCTGAGCCGCTACCACTGGCCAGGAAACATCCGCGAGCTCGAAAACCTGATCGAGCGCGCCGCCATCCTTTCCCCCGGGCCGCTGCTGCGCGTGCCGCTCGCCGAACTCAAGCCCTCGGCCGAAGGCTCGACAGACGGCGCGATCGCGACGCTGGAAGCCGCCGAGCGCGAGCACATCCTGCGCGCGCTGCGCGAGACCAAGTGGGTGATTGGGGGTCCCCGAGGAGCCGCCAGCCGCCTGGGAATGAAGCGCACCACACTGCAGTCGCGCATGGGTAAGCTGGGCATCAAACGCCAGGCTGGATAGCCGACTCCTGTTTGCGCGCCCTGCGCCGACATTTCGGCATTTGCCTATATATCGGCGATCTTCCCTTCGTCACTTGCCTTGCCACGGGCCAAATTCGCACTGAAGCGCAAGGCTAAGCTACTGCAAATAAGCAACTTGATTTAATCAGGCCATTCTTCGTTCCCATGGCTATTGAGGTGCCGTAATGCAGGACGGATTATGAGGCCGTGAGATGCTGAGAATCAGCGTACAAACCGAGGCGAACGTAACCGCGCTGGAGCTCGAAGGGAAGCTCAGCGGGCCGTGGGTGGCCGAGCTCGAAAGCTGCTGGCGGGCGGCGATGGCCAAAGCCGCGGGCGCATTAATCCGTGTTCATCTTCGAGCCGTGAGCTACATCGACGCCGCGGGCAAAGAGCTGTTGGCCGAGATGCACCGCCAGGGGGTGGAGCTTCAGGCAAGCGGGTGCATGACCCGGGCAATCATTGCCGAGATCAAAGGGAAGTTTGAGATGTCCAATCACAGAGGGGGATGAGTGCCATGCATTTGCAGACTGATTTGCAAGCGAAGCAAAACGAAGACCAGTTGATCCGCCGCGCGCTCCGCGGGGACCAGGAGGCGCTCGAGACGCTGTTTGCGCGGAACAATCGCGCGCTCTACCAGACCGCGCTGCGCCTGCTGGGCAACTCGGAAGACGCCGAGGACGCGCTCCAGGAAGGCCTGCTCGCCGCCTACCGCAACCTGCGACGGTTTGAGGGTCGCTCGCAATTTTCCACTTGGCTGACGCGCATCGTGATCAACGCCGCGCTGATGCGCCGGCGCAGCCAGCGCGCGCGCCCGGCGGTTTCGCTCGACGACGGCCCGCGCGAGGATGAGTTGCCGCTGGCCGAGCGGTTTGCGGATACCGGGTTGAACCCCGAAGAAATGTATGCGGGGAAAGAGTTGACCGAGTTTGTGGAGGAAGACCTCGGGGAGCTCTCGCCGCTGCTGCGCTCGGCCTTCGTGCTGCGCGAAGTCGAAGGGCTTTCGACCGAAGAGGCTGCCCGCCAGCTCGGCGTTAACCAGAACACGCTGAAGGCCCGGTTGTGGCGCGCGCGCCAGCAACTGGCCGCGCGGCTCGGCCGACGGTTGCGCCCCGATCAGGTCGGAGACACGGTAGAATCAGTAGCCGCCGGCGGGCCCGCCACCGCGGGCGCCCGGTATGAGCACGGCGCGGTGGGGTACGCCGATGGCGCCGACTGAAGGAGGCAGCATGGCTACCGCACAGAACCAACCCGCGAATGCGTTTCCGCAGCGACGCCTGGGGCAAAGCGCGCTCGCCGTTTCGGCGCTCGGCCTGGGCTGCATGGGAATGTCGGAGTTCTACGGCCCGCGCGACGACCGCGAGTCTGAGGCCACCATTCACCACGCCCTCGACCGGGGAGTCAACTTTCTCGATACCGCCGACGTCTACGGCATGGGCGAGAACGAGAAGCTGGTCGGCCGGGCTATCCGCGGCCGGCGCGAGCAGGTGATCCTGGCCACCAAGTTCGGCAATGTGCGGCGCGCCGATGGCGCCTGGGTGGGCGTCAACGGCCGGCCGGAGTACGTGCAGCAGTGCTGCGACGGGAGCCTCAAGCGGCTGGGAGTCGAGCGGATTGATCTCTACTACCAGCATCGCGTGGACCCGAACACGCCCATCGAAGAGACGGTCGGAGCCATGGCGCGACTCATCGAACAGGGCAAGGTGCGCGCGCTGGGGCTTTCCGAGGCCGCGCCGGGCACGCTGCGCCGCGCCGCCGCCGTCCACCCCATCGCCGCGCTGCAAACCGAATACTCGCTGTGGAGCCGCGAGCCGGAAAATGAAATCCTGGCGACCTGCCGCGAGTTGGGTATCGGCTTTGTCGCTTACAGCCCGCTGGGCCGCGGGTTTTTGACCGGGCGGATTCGCCGCGTGGAAGACCTTGCGCCCGACGACTACCGCCGCAATGCGCCGCGCTTCCAGGGAGAAAACTTCCAACGCAACCTCGAGCTGCTTCGCCGGATCGAGCAGATTGCCGCGGAGAAAAACTGCACGCCGGCGCAGTTGGCGCTTGCCTGGCTGCTGGCCCGCGGCGCGGAGATTGTGCCTATCGTCGGCACCAAGCGCCGCGGCTATCTGGACGAAAACTCGCGGGCCGTGGACATCGCGCTCACGCCGCAGGACCTGGCGCGCCTCGAGGAGGCGGCGCCGCGCGGCGCTACCTCGGGCGAACGCTACGCCGGAGAGGCCCTGCGCCGCGTCAACCTGTGAATCCGCAGCGCGGGGGTCCACCATGTCATCCCTGGCAGCAACGTAGCGGCGGCGCGGCAACGTTCGACCGTAGCGGCGGGTTCACCGCGCCATTTCTTTTGCAGCCACAGGATTCAACTCCGCATCTCTAGTACCGGCGGAGTTATCCCGATAGCTCCACGCGGAGGCATTCCCTCATGGCCACGATGTACGAGAGTATTCAGCGCGTGCTGCGGGGTGAACTGCCCGCTCCGCCCGTCGCCAGGCTGATCGGGTTCAGGCTCCTTTCCGCGCGGCCCGGCGAGGCTGTCGTCGAGCTGGACGCCGACGAGCGCCACACCAACCCCATGGGCACGCTCCACGGCGGCGTGCTGTGCGACATCGCCGATGCCGCCATGGGCATCGCCTACGCTTGCGCGCTCGCAGAGGGCGAAACGTTCACCACGCTGGAAATGAAAATCAATTTCCTGAAGCCGGTGTGGAAGGCGCGGCTGCGCGCGGTGGGGCGTGTGGTCAAGCAAGGCCGCACCATCGGCCTGGTCGAGTGCGACGTCACCGACGACAAGCAAGGCTTGGTTGCGCGCGCCTCGAGCACCTGCATGACCCTGCGCGGCGCGCAGGCCCAGGGCCGCTAGCTCTCATCGTTTCCTGCGAGAGCAGGATGCCCGGCTCAGGTTTTCTGCTTGCGGGGTCTGCGAAACAGGAGGAAATAGAGAATGGCGGCGGCGGCGAGAACTGCGGCCGACGCCGGCAGGGCCCAACTCTCGTCGTACTGCGCCCAGGGCAGCCCGACGCGAATGCCCCACCAATGGACCGCGAAGTAGGTCCAAAAGATGTACATGCCGACAGCGAAGATCAGCACAACCAGCGTGGTGTTGATGATGCGGTTGCGCTGGCGCTTGGCCTGGTCGAGCGTGCAGATACCTCTGCGGCGAAAGTAAACCCACAGGGTCAGCGCCAAAAACACGAACGCGGCTACGCGAAACGCCCAGCGGTACTCTCCGTAGAGAACATTGCCCAGCGAATTCGCGAATGCCACAGTGCTGAGGCCCAGCAGGACCAGCACCACCGGCGTGACGCAGCACAGCCCTCCGATGATGGCCGCCAAGCCCGAGATGAGGAAGATTCCTTTGCGGTCGCTTTTGGCTTCGGGAGTTTCCATGGCCGCGCGCTCCGGCTGCCCGCTTCGCATCTTACCTATTTAAGTGGATGCCGCGTTTCGCGCCGGAAATTCACGCCGCTGGCAAGTTTGCAGCCAAGCGTGCATTGTAGACGCGCGAGAACAGAGGGCATGGCTCGATTGTCTGGCTGCCGCGGCGCGCACAGGTTACAGATCGAAATACAGGAAAAACTCGTACGGAACGGGGCGCAAGTTCACCGGCGCCAGCTCGCGCTCCCGCTTGTAGGTGAGCCAGGTTTCAATCACGTCCGGGGTGAACACATCCCCTTGGAGCAGCCAGTCGTGATCGCGCTCCAACGCATCGAGGACCTCACCCAGCGAGCCCGGCGTGCTCTTCACCTTCGCCGCCTCCTCGGGCTCAAGCTCATAGAGGTCCTTGTCGATTGGCTCTCCCGGATCGATCTTGTTGCGGATCCCGTCCAAGCCGGCCATCAATTGAGCGGCAAAGCACAAGTAAGGATTGCAGGCCGGGTCGGGGCAGCGGAATTCCAGTCGCTTGGACTTCGGGCTCTTGGAATAGACGGGGATGCGCACCGCGGCGGAGCGGTTGCGCTGCGAATACACCAGGTTCACGGGAGCCTCGAACCCGGGCACCAGCCGCCGGTAGGAGTTCGTGGTCGGGGCACAAAGACCGAGCAGCGCCGGGGCGTGCCGCAGCAAGCCGCCGATGTAGTACTTGGCTGCCTGGCTGATGTGGGCGTAGCCCTTCTCGTCCCAAAAGATATTCGTTTCGCCCTTCCACAGGCTTTGATGAGTGTGCATGCCGGAACCGTTGTCGCCGAAGATGGGCTTGGGCATGAAGGTGGCCGTCTTGCCGTGCTTTCTGGAGACATTGCGAACGACATATTTGTAGTACATAACGCTATCGGCCATCTTGGTCAGCGTTGCATACTTCATGTCGATCTCACCCTGCCCGGCGGTGCCCACCTCGTGGTGATGAACTTCCACGGGGACACCGACGTCCTTCAACTTCAGGATGATCTCCGAGCGGATGTCCTGGAGCGTGTCGGCCGGCGGGGTGGGGAAATATCCTTCCTTGTGCCGCAGCTTGTAGCCGAGGTTGGGGTCCTCCTGGCGGCCGGTGTTCCACGCGCCTTCGTCCGAGTCGATGTAATAGTAGCCGCAATGGGCAGCCTGATCGTAGCGCACGTCGTCAAAGATGTAGAACTCCAGTTCGGGTCCCCAGTAGCTGATCTCGGCAACTCCGGAACTCTTGAGGTAGTTTTCCGCCTTTTGCGCGACATAGCGGGGGTCGCGGGTGTAGCGCTTGCGCGTAACGGGATCCAGCACGTTGCAGATCAGATTCAGCGTGGGGACCTCGAGGATCGGGTCGACATAAGCCGTCTCCGGGTCGGCCACCAGCAGCATGTCACTTTCATGGATGAGCTGGAAGCCGCGGATACTGGAGCCATCGAAACCGATGCCCTCCCCAAACAGGTCGTCGGTCAGATCCTCCACGGGGATGGAGAAATGCTGCCAGACACCCGGCAAGTCCGTGAACTTCAGATCCACAATTTTGATCCCTGCCTGTCTGGCCACTTGGCGCACATCGTCGGGAGTTTTAGGCATGCTTCTGGCCTCCCTGGCAAAAAAGATTTGGGGCCTGTTGGAGCGGCTTGAGTGGGCTGGGCTCTTTCCGAATCCGGTAGCCGGAGTTGACCTCATTTCTCATCGGGGGAAAAACCTGTTCTGGGGCAGGCATCTTAGGCTGGGTCTGAGGGCAAGTCAACGTGCACCAGGGATAGCGGATACGGACGGGAAAAAGGGACCACCCCCCGCAGGGCGGAGTCCGGCCATCCCACGGGGAGCGCCGAGTCCGCCCGCGATTTCGCAAAGCGTTAGCGCGCGCCACGCCGGTTAGCTGATCCTATGGCCTTGCCTCAACCGACTGAATTAACCGCCCGCAATATTCAAATGGCCGTGCGCCCTCCGTCGACGGCGAGTTTTGCGCCCTGAATGAAACTCGAACGATCCGTCGCCAAGAACACAATGGCCTCGGCAATCTCGTCCGCTGTAGCCGGACGGCCCGCCGGCGCCTGGGCTGCTAGTTGGTCGAGGGCCTCGCCCATTGCGTCCGTGCCTTCCGTGCGCGTTGGTCCAGGGCTCACTGCATTGACGCGGACACCGCTCGGGCCATATTCAGCCGCCCACGCTTTGGTCAGCAGATTGATGGCGGCCTTGCTCGAACCATAGAGGCTCATGCCGGACACCCCGTAATCGGCAACCATCGTCGATACATTGACGATTGCCCCTTTCCCTCTCTTCGCCATCAGCGGAGCAAGTTCCGCGACGAGGAAGTACGGTGCCTTGACGTTGAGCGAATACACGCTGTCAAACACTTCTTCTGTCGTTTCATGCGTCGGCCCGAACGGGAAGATCCCCGCATTGTTGATCAGAATATCGAGGTAGCCGTCTCCGAGTTCGACCGCTCTTCTCGCCACTTCGCGCGCGCTCGACGCGTCTCGAAGGTCAGACGAAATAAAATCCGCTTTGCCTCCTGCTGCGCGGATTTCGGCAACCGTCTTCTCGCCGCGCCCCACATTACGGCCTACGACCAAGACATGGATGCCAAGCTGGGCCAGTTTATTGGCTGCCGCCCGGCCAATACCGCTCGTTCCTCCTGTAATAAGCGCTGTCGACGCAGTCATTTGCAATTCCCCTTTCAGTTTTCGTGTAACGGTACATATTTCCTTTTTCTGCCGCGCTGTTCCTCGGGCACGGCTTCGAGGCAATTCCTGCGCCCGGCAGCTTATCGCATCTCGATTCCGTGCGAAAAACAAACTGGTCTTTGTGCGACGTTCGGATGGCGCTAGAAATTCCGCCGTGTTGTGAGAACAGCGAATAATGCCATACGTAAGCCTGCAGATAAAAGACTTAGCAATCCACTGAAGGGAGATTTATCTTTTCCAGACACGGATTTCATCCATCAACGATCCCATAGATTCTTCCATGCTCTAGGCGTTTCGCCTCCCTCAAGAGTGCAAGCCTTTGACGAACTTCCGGCCTGCCACGATAATTATAACAATGCCGCCGCGCATCCAACTCGTCAAAAGCGCGGACCACGAGAACTGTTCGAGGGGGTCAGGACAGGGGCCGCATGATGCGCTGAAACAAATCCTCGTTCAAACATGAATAACAACCTTCTTCTATGGCCAAACCTCGACCCCGCTGAGTTAATGATCCTCCTTCATGAGCGCATCGGAGGGACGTGGCAAGGGGATATTTCAGTAAGAAGGCCGAGCAAGCTTTACGTTCCAATGGCGGGGCCTACCTGTCGTGTCATGCTCAAATTTGATGGCCCAAACATTGTCGCCATAGAACGAGGCCAGGCTTTCGACAGAACACAATGGGAACAGATCAGCAACGAGATCGTGCATTCGATATTGGTGGGACCGACTAAGGTTGGGCGTGATTCCAATCATGGGATGGACACCGCCGGGTTTCAAAGAACGGCAACAGTATTACGACCTCTGGGGACTTACTCGCACGGCGTTGCGAAACTGGCTCAAGAGCCGGAGTCCCTATCTTCAACAGGCTCGCGAAGTGTGCGCATATTTTCATTGGATCAAAAGAGGTCGGCCACTGTGGGAAGCTGATGTCGATTGGGCATTCGCAGAACAGGAATTTCCAGCCTAGTAGGATCGTTTCGAGAAATTCCGCGGCCACGCCGAGCACGTTCCCGCCTACTTGACGCGGCAGAAGGGAACTATGCCGCGAATGGTGATGCCGAGCGCCTGCCGAAGCGGCCTAGAGGGGTAACGGTCCGGGCTCCGAGCGCCAGGGTCGAAATTGGGTGACGTCTTGAGTAGGATTCCTCGTGAGTAATTTTGGTGGCAGTTCTGGTGGCAGTTGGGTTGGGGGCCGAATATGGCGTCTTGCGGCGAAAGACAGAATTTGCAAACTGCTGATATCGCGTATATTGCCGCATCGCGGCGAGAGTGAGCGGGGAGGTCTGTAAGGTTTATGATAACCGCCGAGCTACGAGTCCGCCTGTCGGAGCGTCCCTGCTTCACTCATTCGTCGAAACACCAATGAGCTGGGAGATGCCCAGAGCTGATGATAGGACCGAAACCGTGACCCCTGAGAGGCGGGGCTGGATCTTCGCGCGGTAGGTTTCTTCGCCGAGCCAATCCGGTTTGTCTGATGGATGCTCAGCAGCGATCTGCGCGCTAGCTTTTTTTCTTGAGCCCCAGGACAAGCAACGCGATTCCACCGGCGAGCACCACCACGCTGAGCGCGCGCGGCACCACGACCGTCTGCTGCGTCTCCACGCTGGTCTGCATCGGCCCGACGCGAATGACGTCCTGCTCAGTCTTGTAAGGAATCCCCGGATGAACAAGCGCGAGGATGGCCAGCACGATCACCACCACGCCAATCACGGTGCCTGCTTTCATCTGCGGCGACCTCCTTGGCGCAGCCAGCCCGAGTGCGGGCAAGCCCGAATGCGGGCCAGCCCGAATGCGGGCGAGCGCCGGCCACGTGCCTCAGGCTCTGCGCACCAGCCGGATCAGGTACAGCAGGATCAGCGCGCCGACCACGGCTGTCACCAGGCGCGCGATCAGGCCGTACGCGGCGAGTCCGATCAAGCCGAACACAAAATTGCCCAGCAAGGAGCCAATGACCCCTACAATCAGATTGCCCAGCAGGCCGAAGCCCTCGCCCTTGGCGATCTGGCCGGCCAGCCAACCTGCGGCAATCCCGATCAGCACAACCCAGAGCAAGTACATCAGCAGCTCACCTCTTCTTCTTTTCCAGTAGGGCCTGGGATCCCGGCGCTGGGCGTTGCCTTCCGGCTCGAAGTCCGAAACGGAAACGCAGCGAATAGCGTGGACTCTATCACAACCGACCGGAGGGGGTGAAGATTACAAGTCATCTCATAAATCGCTGAGGCCCTCTGGGGTTCTGTTTTCAAGCGCTAAAGCCCCATGTTTTCGGGATCTCTTGATGTCGCGGCTGAAGCCGCGACCCCCTAAAACTATTCATGAGACAAGTTCTAGACGTCTGGACGCCCGCGGGCACACCCCCGCTTCACGGGAAGGGGAAGTAGAGAGGGGATTTCGGGTGTGCCGCTTAGCTGCGGCGGGATGCACTTGCAGCCAGCGCGCCGGGAGCCTTCCTGCGGCGCTTCGCACGGGGAGGCTTGGCCGGCGGCTCGCCGACCAGCTCAGCACTCATCAGGCTGGTGACAAATTTCTTCTTGCCGTAACTGTCGAAATCAATGGTGGTGCGCTCGGCGTCGGATTCGGTGACCACGCCGAGACCGTACTGCTGGTGCTTGATGTATTGGCCTTCCGAAAGGACTTGCACAACTTCCTCCTTGTCTGCCCCTCGCTTTCAAAACCGGAAATAGAGCGGAACCCGTCCCGACGCGTCGGGACGGGCTCGCCCATGTTTGGCTAGAGGTTGGTAACGTTCTCGGCTTGCAGGCCCTTGGGGCCCTTGCGGACTTCGAATTCGACAGCCTGGCCTTCGTTGAGCGTCTTGTAGCCCTCCATCTGGATGGCGGAGAAGTGCACAAAGACGTCTTCGCCGGACTGGCGCTGGATGAACCCGTAGCCCTTGCTGGAGTTGAACCACTTCACTGTTCCTTGTTCTTTCACTGCGATTCCCTCTTCTTTGTTGTTAAGCTATTTGGTGCTTCTCGTTCCCCCGATCGCTCGGGTGCCTCTAGCCCGTAGAAACAAAAGGCTGCAAGTTTGTACTTGCAGCCCAGTTGAACGAGTCAAAAGGATACACAAGAGCAACAAACGCAAATGTATGGTATCACAGGATAAGGGAGCTTGTCCAGGCATTTTCTTGGTTTGCTGAACGACCGCCCATTTTTGTCTAACCTATTTTCTATCAAATAGATAGTTGCCGCATGGGAGCTTGAATAGGTTTTTCCCGGGCTCTAAGGCCTCCCGGGCAGTTGGCCCACTGCTGCCCGGCAACGCTAAAGGCTATAATCCCCTGCGCATGGCTCTGCCCGAACGAAAGGCGCGCTTGCAGCGCCTGTTCGACCGCCTCGCCGCACCCTACGCTCGGTTTGTGTTCTCGCGCCTGCGCCGCGAGACCCGAGGCGACGTTGCCTGGATCCAGCCGCGCGCGGAGGAACGCGTGCTCGACCTCGCCTGCGGCCCAGGCACGCTGGCGCTGGAGCTGGCGCGATATGGCTGCCGTATCTACGCCCTGGACCTGGCCGAGCAGATGATTCTCCGGGCGCGTCGCGGCGCCCGGCAGCGGCGCTGCCCGCCGGTGCACTTCGCCGTGGCCGATGCCGAGCTACTGCCGGTCGGCGACAAAACCTTTGACTTGGTGACCTGCGCTTTTTCCATCAGTGCTTTTCACCCTGAGCAGAGCGCCGAACTGGCCCGGCTGGAGCGGTTGCGCTCGGCGGGCGTGCCGGCGCATCTGGTGTCACTCGGCGAGCTGCTGGGGTTGTTCCGGCAGGCGGGGCTCGAGCTGCTCGATGCCAGCGTTTCAGAGAGAAGGCGGCGGCTGGAAGACTGGCTCAGTGGGGCAGCGGTGCGCGGCGGCGCGGCAGCGCGGCAGCGCCTGCGCCGGCAGTTGCTCGGAACCGCGAAGGGCGACGCCGCGGGCTTGCGCCTCGAACGGCATCGCGGGCAGTGGTTCTACTGCGCCAAGGTGGCGCGGCTTCTGTGGGTAAAACAACCATAGCGATCAGGCGGCTCTGGGGCTCGGTATCCGCGAAGAGCATGGCGGGCAGGCGCGGGGGCCTGCCCCTACCTCGCGCCGCCGGGGCGGCGGGCGCGAGCTTGCTCTGAGCTCGCCCTCGCACGCGGATGTCTTCGTTGCGGGGAGATGCGATCTTGTAATCCGACGAGGTAACTTCCGCCGGTTCCTGATGAGCCGCGGTTCCTGCTCGCTCAGTGGCGGATAAAGAAATAGAGCGACATGGCGAAGCCGGCGAAGATCACGAAGTGGCGCATGCGCTTGGGGTCCATTTTCTGGGCGTAGTGAGCGCCACCGTAACCGCCCAGCGCGGCGCCCACCAGCATCAGCAGGGCCTGCGGCCAGACGACGGCTTTGGCTGCCACGAAGGCCACGATCGCTGCGGCGTTGGCCACGCTCACCAGCAGCGTCCTCATGCCGTTCATGGCATGGATATTCTGGACCCCCATCACGGCCAGCATGGTCAGCACGAGAATGCCAACGCCCGCGCCGAAAAATCCGATGTACACTGCGATCACTAGTTGCAAGACGACTCCGCCCGCTGTCGCCAGCCACGTCGAGCCGGTCAGGCGAACACTGCGCTCGCGGATCCACGCCGACACCTTGCCGCTCGAGACAAACAACAGCGTCGCCACCAGCAGGAGCCACGGCACCAGGCGCATGAACGTCGCGGCGGGCGTGCGCAGCAGGATGGACGCTCCCAGCAAGCCGCCCAGCAGACTCGCGAGAACGAGCGGTGGCAGCAGCTTGCGAACTTCTCCGGAGAACACCCGGCGATACGCGCTGGCGCTGGCCACCGTGCCCGGCCACAGCGCGGCGGTGTTGGTGGCGTTGGCGCTGATGGGCGGCATCGCGGTGAACAGCAGCGCAGGAAACGAGATGAAGCTCCCACCGCCGACCGCAGAGTTCAACACGCCAGCGAGGAAGGCAGCCCCGAATAGAAATGCGGCCTGAGTAAGCGACACGAAGCTCGATCCCTCGGCGGTTGCATTGTATCAGTTCGGCGCTTCGCCAAGAGGTGCGTCGAGCCGTAGGGGCACAGGCCGCCGCCCGGGCTGTGCCCGCCAAGGGATGCTGCCCTTCTGAGGGATACGCTGTGCTAGAGTCCCCTCGATCGAAAAGGGCCGCGCGCCGGAGGCAACTATGCTCAGCAGGCGAATGCGAAAACTGTTTGCGGCAGCGCTTTGGCTGGGCGCTGCGGCGTCGCTTGCAGCCCAGCAGGCGGCACCGCCGCCGCCACCGCTCGCGCCACAGGAAGGCGATTTCGTCGTGCGCAAATTCCGTCTTGGCTCGGGCGAGGTTTTGCAAGAGCTGCGCCTGCACTACACCACCCTGGGCACGCCCGCGCGCAACGCCAAAGGCACGGTGACGAACGCGGTGCTGGTACTGCATGGCACCGGCGGCTCAGGGCGGCAATTCCTGACGCCGCAATTCGCCGGGGTGCTCTTCGGGGCGGGAGAACTGCTGGACGCAAGCCGCTACTTCGTCATTCTTCCCGACTCGATTGGCCACGGGCGGTCGAGCAAGCCGAGCGACGGCTTGCACGCGCGCTTTCCCCATTACGACTACGATGACATGGTCCGCGCGCAGCACGTGCTGCTCACCGAGGGGCTGCGCGTCAACCACTTGCGGCTGGTGATGGGCACTTCGATGGGCTGCATGCAGTCGTGGGTCTGGGGCGAAACCTACCCGGACTTCATGGATGCGCTCCTGCCGCTGGCCTGCCTGCCGGTCGAGATCGCCGGCCGCAACCGCATGATGCGGAAAATGATCATGGACGCGATCCGCACGGACCCTGAGTGGGCCGGCGGCGAGTACCCATCGCAGCCCCGCGGCCTGCGCGCAGCGCTTTACGTCCTGCTGATCATGGGTAGCAGCCCGCTGCAGATGCAGAAGACTTCACCCACGCGCGACGCCGCCGACAAATACCTGGAGGACTGGCTGAAAGCCCGGCTGGCGACTACGGACGCCAACGACATGCTCTACCAGTTCGACGCCTCACGGAACTACGACCCTTCCCCGCAGCTCGACAAGATCCAAGCGCCAGTGATGGCCATCAATTCCGCCGACGACCTCATCAACTCGCCCGAAATGCGCATCGCTGAGCAGGAGATCCAAAAGATCAAGCGCAGCCGCTTCGTTCTCCTGCCCATCACCGACCAGACCCGCGGCCACGGCACACATAGTCTCCCTGCGGTCTGGAAGCAGCACCTGGCCGAGCTACTCGAGTTGTCCGAGCGCTGAGCGCGCGCCAAGACTCCCAAGCAGCTGGAAGGATCCGAGTCCGGAGACCAGAGGAAAATCATCAATCGGGGTCACACCATTCGTGAGGCGGCTACTCTCTGGACTTTCTAATCATAAGGCGGCCTATTCTGCTTAGAAGACCATCCGCATCCCTATGTAGATTGGGCAACCGAGCTCTTCGGTCTGGTGCGCTCTGAGTCCACTTTGCCGCAGACCCGGATCGCTGTAATCTGGAACCAGGCAAGAGAGAGGCGAGGTCGCCATCGCAAGGAAGCCACAAGGGTTCTCCCGAGTGAGCGCGATTCGCGCTGGTGCTTCTCTGAGCGTCGTGGGCGCGATTACCTTCTTTTACTTTGAGACCAAGTTTGCAAACTACACCACCGTTGCCCTCAGCTATCTGCTGGCTATTCTAGCCATTGCGGCGGGCTGGGGGCTGTTCGAGGCCATCATCGCCTCGCTGGCTGCCACGCTTTGCTTCAACTATTACTTCCTGCCGCCGGTCGGGACATTCACCATTGCGGATCCGCAGAATTGGGTTGCACTTTTCACGTTCCTGATGGTGGCGATTGTTGCCAGCCAACTCTCTGAACGCGCGCGCAGAAAGGCCCGGGAAGCCGTCGAGCATCAGCAAGAGACAGAACGGCTCTACACTTTGAGCCGGATGATTTTGTTACTCGGCGGAAACACGCAGCAGGTGGCGCGGGAGATCACGCACCAGATTGCACAGATCTTTGAGGCCAGCAGCGTGATTTTGTTTGACCGTGAAAGTGGCCGGACGCTTCGGTCGGGCCTCCAGAATGTGCCGCTTGCCGAAAGCAGCCTTGGGGAGGCATCCGGCCAGGGCAGGTTCGTTCACGATAGTGCGACAGACACAACCGTGCTGCCGGTCAGTTTGGGAGGCAAGCCGATCGGCAGCTTGGCCATTCTTGGCGCCTCGCTTTCCGATGGCGCGCTTCACGCGATGGCCAATCTCGTGGCCATTGCCCTGGAAAGCGCACGAAGCCGGGAACTGGCGAGCCGCGCCGAGCTGGCCCGGCAGAGCGAAGAATTCAAGTCCACCCTGCTCGATACCTTGGCCCACGAGCTCAAGACACCGTTAACCTCGATCAAGGCGGCCATCACGGCCGTTCTCGGGAGAAAACGCGCCCTCAGTGAGGAGCACCAAGAACTCCTCACGATCGTGGACGAGGAAACCGATCGCCTGAACCGTCTGGTCTCCGAAGCGATCCAGACGGCTAGGATCGAGAGTGGGAACGTGCAATTGCATCGCGGAGCCCACGGGCTGCGAGAAATCGCCGAGCGGACAGTAGAGAAGTTTCACGTGCTTCTCGAAAGCAGAAAGGTGCAGCTTCGGATCGGAGAGCATCTACCTCTGATCCACGGCGATGCGGAGCTAATCCAAGTGGTTCTCAAGCAATTGCTTGACAACGCAGCAAAATATTCGTCCCCCGGCCCGGCTATCACCGTCACGGCCACCCCCAGGGATCGACAGATAGTCGTGACGGTGGAAGACCAAGGTCCAGGCATCCCAGAGGACGAGCACGCGCGTGTTTTCGACAAGTTTTTCCGCGGCGCAGTGGCGCGCGAATCGATGCCCGGCGTCGGGATGGGCCTGAGCATTGCACGAGAGATCGTCACCGCTCACGGAGGAAGGATCTGGGTTGAAAGCGTGCGGGGTCAAGGTTCAAGGTTCTGCTTCACCCTGCCCGTGGTTGACCGGGAGCCAGAACCATGACGCAGGCGGAGATCCTCATCGTAGATGACGACCCGCAGATTCGCAGGACCCTTCGCGCCACTCTCGTGCCTCAAGGCTATGCTGTCTCGGATGCGCGGAGCGGAGAGGAAGCCGTTGAGAAACTGCGGGCTGAGAAAACGGATGTGGTCCTTCTGGATCTGAATATGCCCGGGATGGGAGGCTTAGCGGCGTGTCGCGAAATTCGGCGACGCTCCGATGCGGCCATCATTGTGCTGACCGTCCGCGACTCAGAGACGGATAAGGTGCAGGCACTTGATGCCGGCGCCGACGATTACATCACCAAGCCCTTCGGCACGCCCGAGCTGTTGGCGCGAATCCGGGCCGCACTCCGGCGGCTCTCGGCTTCGCCGGACGCGGGTCCAAAAGTTCTTCACTTGGAAGGGCTGACCATCGATTTTGCCGCCCGCCGTGTCCACGTCCGAAACGAGGACGTGCGGCTGACCCCAAAGGAGTTCGACCTTCTGAGTTACCTCGTTTCCAATGCCAACGTGGTTGTGGCCCACCGGAAAATCCTTCAGGCTGTTTGGGGGCCGGACTACGGCGATGAGGTGGAGTATCTGCGCGTCTTCATGAATCACCTGCGAAAGAAGATCGAACCCAATCCTGCCAGACCCAAATACCTGTTGACAGAACCGTGGGTAGGCTACCGCTTCTCGTTGCCGTCCAAGGTATAACAATTTCTTGATCCTTTCTTTATGCCTTATTTATCCGTGCCGCCGTATCCTCCGTGGCTGAGATCAAGGGCGCTGCGCGACCCAAGGAGGTTCCCAATCAGATTTGATGCCCAGTCTGACAAGGGCCCCGTCATTGGGGAACGAGCTGCACAGGGTTGGGAAGGCCCGAGACTCGAAGTCAACGTGATCTTCACGACGACCCCGGGCACTTTGGCCGCGTTGAGATTGGCCGGAGAGCACGCTCGCGACCTGCACGGGCGGATCAGCATTCTCGCCACACAGATCGTGCCCTATCCATTGCCGCTCGAACGCCCACCGGTGGCGCCCGAGTTCACCAGGGAACGCTATCGCATGCCAGCTGCCGACCAAAGGATAGAAACGCGCGTGCAGGTGTACCTCTGCCGCGACAGCCGACAGGCACTGCTCAAGGCATTGAAGCCGAACTCCCTGGTGGTCGTAGGCGGCAGGAAACGCTGGTGGCGCACGCGGGAACAGGCTCTGGTAAAGTTCCTATGTGCACATGGTCATCATGTGATCTTCGTGGATCTCTAGTGAGGGACCGTGCTTGACTTACTCTACATCCTGATCGCGGCGCTGTTCTTTATGGCCTGTTGGGGAATGACCAAGGCCTGCGACCGCCTGTGAGGTGAGGGGCATGGAATACGCGATCGCTTTTGTCGCCGCTGTGTTCATCTTTGTTTATTTGCTCTATGCGCTTCTGCGCCCGGAGCGTTTCTAGAGGTTCGCTCAATGACACAGCTGGGATGGCTTCAAATCGCTGTTTACTTTCTGCTGATCCTCGCGCTGACCAAACCGCTGGGAACTTATATGTTTCGCGTCTTCAAGGGAGAGCGCACGATCTTGAGTCCAGTGCTGCGGCCAGTGGAACGCATGATCTATCGTCTCGCGGGCGCGAAAGTGAACACCGAGCAGCGCTGGACGCAGTACGCCGCCTCTCTGCTCGCGGTAAGCTTGGCGAGCTTCTTCTTCGTTTATCTGCTGCAGCGGCTGCAAGGATGGCTGCCCCTCAACCCGATGGGTTTTGGAACGCGTGGGGCGCCGGCGAACGCGACGCCGCTCACGCCGGACCTCGCGTTCAACACCGCGGTCAGTTTTCTCACGAACACCAACTG
>WNFB01002418.1_pt1 | contig 16267 bp, 17 predicted proteins | sample 5400501 | NCBI WGS metagenome assembly WNFB01 (sample SAMN13153341, study PRJNA577476) | soil metagenome | isolation source: 200 cm saprolite under Douglas fir tree site 2 hole 1 | place: USA:California | collected 2015-04-18
CAGGAATGATCGAGTACCTTGACGAGAAGAGCGAGGAGATCTACTCAGGGACCAACAGGTACATTGTGGCCGCGAAGGTCCTGACCAGGATATCCTCCTTCGTCAACAAGGAGAAACAGCCCAAGAGTCTGAGCTTCGCGAAGCTCCTCACAGACGCTCTGATCAAACACGACTACACCGCAATCGGACAGTTCCACCTGAAGAGCATGTTCCTCGGGATGATGCATTTCCAAGACAAATATAATCAGGATGAGGAGAGACTGCAGCGCTGCGATATTCACTACCTTACACCAGACCTCAGGATTATTCCATTTTGTTCATTTAACGTTATCCCGGAGTGGTACAGGGACCGCATCCAGCAGAAGTATGGCATGCCCATCGAAGCGTGGGAAGCCAAGACGGGGAGGAAGCTGGAAGACGGGCTCTACAGAGGAACTCTGAGGCGTGGAGGTCACGTCCAGGGATGCGGTTGTGCTGCGGGAGAGCACGGAGAGCCGCTTCCAATCCAGCCTATCACCGGTACCTAGAATCATTGTCGCCGTTCCAGTAACTTACGCACTTTGACCCTGGGGCATTCAGTCTATACTGCTGCGTCTTAGTTTCCGTTCACTGGGCATGGACGGCGGCCAAGTCAAAGTCATCGTCAGGCCATGAAATCGTCTCATGGCGTTCCAAACCGTGCGGGAACGCTCGTTCCTCGGGGTTCCTAATCATCCCCGCCCCCCATAGGCAGGCCGATGAAGAAAACAAGTGTCGCAGCAATCGCGGCAATCGCGGCCCTAATACTGGTACTGGCGGCCGCAGCCGCACTCCTACAATACCAAAGTCCAAGTCACGCAGGCTCAGGCAAGCTCACGATAATGGGCACAGACCCAGCAGTGGCTGCCTCCGGCGTCACCGATGCCCAAGTCACCTACAGCTCAGTCATGGCCCACCAGGCAGGGTCGGACATGGCTAGCGGATGGACCCAAGTCAGCGGGTCGGGGACTATGGATCTGATGACCTCCCAGAGCAGTGCCCAGACCATGGCAACATCCCAAGTCAGCGCCGCCACCTACGACGCGTTCAGGTTCAACGTCGATTCCTGCAAAGTCATCTACCAAGGCCAGACTTATGCAGCAACGGTGGCTTCAACAACCCTCACCGCACAATCCCAGAGCGCAGTCCACGTCAATTCCAGCTCCTCGGCAGCAGCTATTGTTGACATGAGGACTTTCATACAGAACACTGCAGATACCTCGAGACCTCAGTTCGTCTTCAGCGCAACTGCCGTGGCAACCGAAGTCCCACCGCAGACCGCAGCCACCCTCACAGTCTCCGCCGGGGCCATCGTCGACCTTTCGGGCGATGCCTGGTGGAACACATTCGTCGTCCAATCGAGCACCCACCTAGGCGTGGTTGCTACCCTCTCGGGCAACTCCATGGTCCTCAACATTCACAACACAGGGAGCGCAAACGCCCAAGTCCAGGAGGTAATCGTGACGCCGGTCTCGGCGTCTGCCTTCGCGACGGCCACACTCCCCGCCTCGTTCAACGGTTCCGCTGTCTTCACCGTGAACGGGTCCGGCTCAGTCCAGCAATCCACATCACTCCAGGCCTCAGCTCTGCTCAACGGCGGGGCATCGGTCAATTCAGGTTCATCGTCCACCATCACATTCAACGGGAACATCAGCCTGAACGCCACCATCGCAGGGATCCATGTAACTGGGATCCTGACGGGTCAACAGTACATCATCACTGTCATCGGAGCCAACACCTACGCCAGTACTATTGTGGTGGCCTCCTAGGCCACCCCGTTTTTGTTTTTCGAGGTAGTGATCTTATTTGAAAGCCGCCCGAAAGCCCTCTTCAGAAAGGGAAATCGCCCTAGATGAGACCCACGCGGGGGCCACAAAGTCGTTCAAGTCAGGGAAGCTTAGGCTCCTCATGCAGGAGCGAGAGGGAGTTGCTTCAAGGCTGGTCGAGCTCGACTACATGATCTGGGCCCTCGAGGAAATATACAGGAAGGAGCCTGTGAAGATGCGCCCTTCACTATTTGGAACGCCCGTTCCACAGGGTTCCTTAACCACCGAGGGAGGTAAGGCTCAGCCATGAACGCAATCGGCGGGCCGAGGTTGTTCGCAGCCGCAATCGCATGCCTTGTGCTGGCGGGAGCCTTTACTCCTCTTGTGCTTCAGGGCCAGGGAAGCCAGACGGGATCGAGCCAGCTCTCTGTGCTCATCGGCGCCGCCGAATCTTCAAAGTTGTATGCCCACGCCTCAGTCGACTACGCAGTCTCCCATAGCCTGGCAGTAACAGGAGCCAAGGCCCAGCTCGACCAAGGGGATTCGCTTCTAGCTTCTGCAAAGGCGAAAGCTCAGGCAGGAAACAGCCTAGCCGCAGGCATCCAGGATGCTGAAGCAGCGATGTCCGCCTACTCCGAGGCGTCGACGGAAGCATCCGTTGCACTAAGCAAGGCCGGGCTAACCGCCTCGGCAAACTACTACGCAGCCGAAGACGCAATCGTCGAAATAAGAGCAACAGCAACCGCGGCCCTTTCGGTCGCAGCTCAGGCTTGCGCAAATGCCGGAGCGGCCGCCCTGAACGCCGCCGCATTCGCCGATGCCTGCTCGAAGGTCAACGCCCAGGTCGCAAGTGCCAGGGCCCATCTCAGCCAGGCTGCTTCGCTCCTGGTCCGGGCCAATGGCCAAACCAACGCTACGTTGGATCTCTCGCCGGCCCTTTCGCTCATCGCGTCCGCTAGAGGAGAAGTAGCTTCGTGCCAGTCAGCCCTAGTCACGATTGCTTCGTACTCGTACTCGGCGCGCGCCCGGGCTTACATTACATCTGTCATCGTCCCGCTCTCAGCCAAAGCCAACGCCAGCATCAAGAGCGAGCAGGCATTTCTAGCGAATCTGACACAACTCCAAAGCGCCTACACCGCCTACGATCATTCACAGACCTCAGCGGTGGTGACCGTCACCTCTTCGACGTCAGCAGTGGCCACGGCCATCTCACAGGCTCAAACCGACGCGGCCACAGTATCCACTAGGGTCTCCGCCGCACATAGCACGGAAGTGCAGTCCCAGCAGGACTTCGCTGGAATCTCTAGCCTGATTGCTCCGTTCACAAGTGTGAGCGCGGTGGCCTCACTCCAGGCATCAATTCAAGCGGCTGAATCGGACGCCACAGCCTATGATTCGAAGGCAAATACGGCAGGGAACGACGCCTCGGCTTTCGCCTCCACTGGAATCAGCGGCCTCACAGTCTACCTGACTACGGTTCAGGGAGACCAGACGAGCGTCTCTGCTGCTGCCAGCGCGTATACTTCGGCCTGTGCTTCGGTGCAGGCCCAGCTAGCCACGGTCGTCAATCTCGGCATCATATCTGGGCTCACTCAATGGCAGACAACCCTTTCAACAGACTGTTCGTCGGTGACATCCACCACAGCCAGCCTTGGCACAGCACTTCAGACCGAGGTCTCAGACATTACCACGCTCCAGAGCAACGCAACCTCGTTGGGGTCCGCGATTTCCGCCTCGACATCCGCCATCCTCGTCGCCAACTCCCTGGTCTCCACCGCAGCGTCAGTCTCAGGAGAGGGGAAGGCGTACGTCAATTCCACCTCCAATGTTGTTCTTGACAAGGTTTCGACCGAAGTGCAGACGACGGCCAATGCGGCACAGTCTCTAATCGCATCAGCCAACGCGTGCCTACAGTCGAGCGTCTCCGCGTTTGCGTCGAGCGCCCTTGCGCTTTCCAACTCTGCTGCGGCACTTAGGACCCAGTCACAGAGCTACGTGACGATACTGACGACCGCAAGTTCATACGTAAACAGCGACACGCATACTAGGATCTCAGAGGCGGCCACTGGCCAGGCCGACGTCTCCCAAGCACTGCAACTCTTCTCGGGACTGAACGTGTCCGCCGGTGCAGTTGCAATTGCCCAGGCCTACGTGGAGTTCGAGGCGTCGTCGTCGGTCAGTACATGAGAGCCTAAGCCCCTAAGTCCCTTTGTCTGAGTATCTCAATCTGATTCTGAGAACCTGTCTTCGTAACTTTCACGTAGCCGAGCCTCTCCAGCCGTTTGATCTGTCTCCATGCTGAAGTCTTGGGCAACGCGAATCTGGTCCTTATTTCAGGCTCGAGGACCTTGCCGCCCTTCTCTTGAATGAAGTTCAGCACTTGCACGTCGTCCGGCCTGAGCTCGCCGCTGATGGGGCCTAGGCCCCGCCTTCTCCACCACCTGAACGATAGGCCCCCGGCTGCAACGGCCAACACGATCGCTCCTAGCTCCCCAAGCAACGCCAGGTACGACCCCGCAGACCCTCCGGGCGTGCCGCCTCCGGTCGAGGTCGACGTGGCGCTCCCGAGCGAGACGCCATAGCTAATCCTCCACGTTCCTCGCTCAAGAGTCAAAACCGGCGACTGGTTCGTCTCGTTGATTGAGGTCGGCGACCCCGAAACAGAACTCAATGTGGAGAGTTGGGGGAGGACCACCGTCGAATTGTACGGCGTAGCGAAGGCGAGGGTCCAAACGGTGCCGTTCTTGGACGTTAGTCCGTTGGTGTCATACCGCAAGGTCAGCATCGTGGCGCCGAGGGTATAGACCGTCACGTTGGAGCCTCCCGATGGGAAGCCATACGAAAGAGGGGAGCCGTTCTGGTCGGTGGCGACCAGGTTGGAAACCACGGATGAAAGCAGAGGCAAAACAACGGTCGTGGCCTTGGAGCTCGAGGTTACAACCTGTGTCACGTTCACGTAGCCATCGGAGTAGACGCGCAAGGTCAAAGACTCACCCGCGGTGGCGACCGTGAGGGGCGAAAGGACGAGGAGGACAACGACACCCAGCGGGAAAAGATCCCAACGATTCAAGCGCTTGAGTTCCAACTCGACACGCTATCTGTCCCGCTAAAAGCGTGCCGGAGTCTTTCGCTACTGTATCCCGGTTGGCTGGTGGCAGGAGTAATTGGACGGGGTGATTGCTGCGTTCGTAGCCGATGTGCTCGCGATGTTGTAGACTATGGTGAACTGGCCCCCGTTGGCCAGGGACTGCACGGCGATGGAAAGGTCCACGTTTGTCAGTGTGGCAGAAGGCGGACTAATCGTGAATGGCATGAACAGCGTCTGGTTGCTCGCTACGATGGAGAGCCGCGTTTCGCACACCGGCGTGTTGGCGGAATCTGAGGCTGGCGAAGTGAGCTGCGCGTAGAGGGGGAGGTAGCTGCCGTTGAGCCATCTCACCTGGAATGCGAACTCGGTTCCGTTGAATGATGACGAGACCACCCTCGCGTATTGATCGAACGGCCTTTGCTGAGCAGGAAAGCTGTCGTTTGTCAGAGCAAGGTATCCGACGTACAGCCCGAAAATGGCGGCGCCGACTACGGCAGTTACCACCAGGGCCCGCGACCTTGAGCGGCCCCTCCCCTGCTTTGAGCCTCTCCCGCTATCTGAGGTCGTCAAGCTTCGTGGAGGATCGCATGAGTGAAAGTATCCTGTCGAAATATGTAGCGAGGGCTTCCCTGAATTTGGCGCTGTCCCACTCTGGCTTTGCGTTCTCCAAGAATTCCTCGACCCAGGCGAACTCGTGTTCGGACTTCTCTCCGAGGGCCGACAGGAAAGATTCATTCCTGTAGTACATCTCGCTCCCCTTTTCGAATAGGCTCCTCCTTTTCAAAGACGCGATTGCGAAGGCGTTCCTGTTCAGCAGTCCTGCGTCCAACACCGGGTCTCCCGATGGCCTGTCGGAAACCCATTCCGAAAAGAACCTTTTGGCCATCTCCCGCTCCTTTTCTCCCATCACCGCAAACACGATGTCGTCCACCAAAATGTTCTGCAGGTGGTTGAATGCGTCCACCAAGTATTCCGTCTCCTTGGCACGGAGCCCGTCTTGCTCTTTCAGGCCATCGAGCACTTCATCCAAGGCCTCCCCGTCGTGAGAGCAGGCTCCCTTCTCGGTAAAGTAAACGTGAGATAGCTCGTGCAACACTAGTCCACCGAGCATCTCTGAATCCAGAGCCCACTCGGAAATCATAATCTTATGCACCTGCCCCTCCTTCTTCGCATACCCCATTATTGCGAGGTTCGGCTCTACGTTGAGCGTCACCTTAGACCGCACGGCGTATCCTTTTTCCTTCATTCTTTCCATCGCCCATTCGAGGGTGTTTTGTAGCGACTTGTCGGTGCTCGCCGCGTGCATCTTTCTCTGGCCTCGTGCGCTTGCACACGGATAAACATCTCGGTCGGCCCGCATGCCAAGAGCAATCTATCGCAACGCTATTTTATGGGAGAAGGTAGGAAAGAATCATGTCTTTCAGGAGGTGGACCGCGGGGATTCTTGCAATCGTAGGAGGGGTTCTGATGCTTGGGAGTGGCTACGCATCGAGAAGCTTTCTCTACTTGGCTCTTGGTTACACCGAACCTCGCATAGTCGACTTCCTTAATGGAATGGTCGCCGATGCAGCGGTCTTTGCAATCGCTACGCTGGAACTCATCATCGCCCTTGGAGGTGCGACCGTCGCCGTCGGGGGCATCATCATCTTGGCACGCCACTCCACGACGGGAAGAATTCTGATGTTTCTCGGAGGGGGAGCGGGCTTCTTGGGTCTATTGATTTCCTTCGGATATTCGACCTACAAGCTGGGGGGCCTTGGCCCGGCTCTTTCCTATCTTCCCTACTGGCTTGGACTGGCATTTGCGGTAGTCGGGAGGAGACTTGCGAAAGGAGTCTAACGCGGATTGGGAAGACCGTCAACTACGTGCTCAAAGCAAGGGCAAGCAGAAGAGCGCCGACATTATCGCAGGACGATACGCCTTGTCTACGAAGAGCACCAGGTTTCGCAGACTATTCAAAGAGGCGCTCCGCCGTCCGCCCGAATCCATTCCAAGGATAACTTCAGTCCGGTCTGTCGCGCTCTCGAACCGACCCACGAAGACTATCGTTGGGCTGACCAGGTACTCCGACCTGAAGTTCCTCATGGTTTTCTCTCGCCCCAGTCAAACGATCACGTTCTACTCCATCCTGTTCGACGCCTTGTCAGACAGGGCGGCTCTGGCCGTTATCGCCCACGAACTTGCCCACGCGTGGCTGAACGAACACGTCAGGCCCGAGGAATCCCGGAACAGGGAGCTCGAAGCCGACCGATTGGCAAGAAAGTGGGGGTTCGGAGCTGAACTCGACGCCCTCGATAGAGAGGCCGAGACGGTCAACGAGTGAAGCGGTCGCTCACTGGTATATCGTGGTACTTCCTGACTGTCTCGGTGGGGAAGTCGGGACTGCTTTCGCTCGCAACTCGGCGAGGTCAACTTCGAATCCGGCCGTCGCCGTCAGAGCATCGAGCAGTTTGGTGACAGACCTTGCATGTGGGCTCGGCTCACCATGGTCCACCGACAGCTTGTACCCACGCATTCCGTAATCCTTCGCCATTGCGACCACCATCGAAGCGAAGAAAGGGGCGGGCTCTTCGCTGAGGATCTTCACTCCATGCTTCTTGAGCTTGGCGACTCCGACCGCGTCGGTTGCGAACCCGCTGACAACCGGGTCCACCTCTGGCGGCAGAGGATTCTCGGCCCACCGTGCTCCCACGGAGAAAAGCTCCTCAACCCCCATCCCCTTCGCCCGTGTGAGGAGGAATCGGGCGAACTCATGTTGGTCGTCCATGGGACTTGTGTCGCCTGCAAATAGGATCAAGTCACTCTTTCCTTTGGTCACGTAGAAGCTGCATTCGGGGAGTGTCGAGACTCCGTCATCCCTGACAAGGACCTCAGGAGGAAAGGCCGACGTCCGAACGATACCGGTCTTTTCGAATTTCATCTTCTTCAGCATGTAGTCGGCGAGCTCTCTGGCTTGCGAATAGAGCGCCTTGTACTGGGGCATTGACGTTGACAAAGCCACCACCATTGTAGAACCCTTTACAGGCTTGCCATCCAATTCTTGGAAATCGAGCCACACGCCGAGAAACCTAGGGCGACAAGCACTGCGCGTATTTAACCCTCGCCGAGAATCCCCGAGAAACGACGAATGAATTTTAAATACGCCGAATTACGAAAGCAAAACACCGGTTCATGAAAGCCTACTGGAATACACTTTCTCACAATGGAGTAAACTTCCCCGACCCCTATCAGCCCGAGGGGCTCTCAATTGCGGTCAGAGGAACGCAAGTGGTCCTCACTCCCCTTGCTGAAGAGATGGCCTACCAGCTCGCCAAGAAGAAGGACACCCCCTATATCCGGGATTCGGAGTTCGCGTCGAATTTCATGGGCGACTTTGTCAAGCAACTCCCTCCGTCCTGTCGCGGTGCGAAGTTCTCTGATATCGATTTCTCGCAGCTATTCAGGAAGGCCGACCGTGAAAGGGCGGCCAAGGAGGGAATGACAAAGGAGGAGAAGAAGAAACTTGCCGTCGTCCGGAAGGAAAAAAGGGAGACACTCAAGGAAAAATACGGAAAAGCAATCCTCGACGGGAAGGGGGTAGACATAGCGAACTGGCTGGTCGAGCCCCCAGGCCTCTTCATGGGGAGAGGTCAGCACCCGCTAAGAGGGAGATGGAAGCCTAGGGTCCAGTCCTCTGACGTCGTTCTAAACCTCGGCGAATCTGCGCCGACGCCGCCAGGTAACTGGAATGAGGTTGTCCATGATCACAACTCAATGTGGATGGCCAAGTGGATTGACAAGCTCACAGACAAGGAAAAGTACGTCTGGCTCCACGAAAGCTCGCCTATCCAGCAATCCAGGAGCCGGGCGAAGTACGACAATGCCCGGAGGGTCGGGTCGAACTTGCAGCGGATTCGCTCGAAGATATTCAAGGACCTGGACTCGAAGCACGAAACCGCCCGCCAGGTCGCCACAGTCTGCTATCTGATTGACACACTAGGAATGAGGGTCGGGGACGAGAAGGACGAAGATGAAGCCGATACGGTCGGTGCGAGCACGTTGAGAGTCGAACACGTCCACCTCAAGGATAACGTCGCCGAATTCAACTTTCTAGGCAAGGACAGTGTTGCATGGCGCAAGTCCGAAACTCTTCCATCGTCAGTGTCGAGAAATCTCAGGGAGTTCACAGCGGGCAAAGGGCCACAGAACGAAATTTTCCATAACGTCACTTCAGGGCTCGTCAACCAATTCCTCTCTTCCATCGTCCCTGGGGCAACCGCCAAGGTATTCAGAACATACCATGCTACTGCCAGAGCGAAAGAGGTTCTGTCTTCCAAAGATGTGAAGACGGCGGACGAACTCGACAAACTCTACCATGCCAAGGAAGCGAACCTCCAGGCTGCGATTTTCTGCAACCACCAACGGACCCCACCGAAGACCTGGGAGGAGTCGTTGCTGAAGAAAACCCAGAAGCTGGACGAGGCGAAGGCCAAGAAAGACGCAAGGCGGGTCGCGAAGCTTCAACGCGAGTTTGATTTCTACGTACGAACCAAGAACTATAACTTGAACACTTCAATGAAGAACTACATCGACCCACGTGTCATCAAGTCCTGGTGCGACTATGTTGGCCTCGATTGGGCCAAGGTCTACAGCAAATCATTACAGAAGAAGTTCTCCTGGGCGGCCCAGCCTGTGCAGAAGTGGGAGCCCGAGTTGCCTGCCGAACTAGAGCCTCTTGCTGCGACTCGACGTATCGGCGATCACTCGCCATAGCTCATCCTCGGGCGCGGCGCGGATAGTTTGCTTGCGTCCGCCTTTGCGTACCAAAACACGCACTCCCTTCTCGGTGAATCTCCCGACTGCCTTTATTCTGCAAATCGGAGTCAGGACCCTTTGAAGGGCTGTCTCCCTTCCCTGCTCCACCGACAAGAGAAGGGCCCCCGACCCTATGAGCCTCAATGGGTCGATCGAGAGCCTCCTACACAGGGCCTTCGTCTCGGGTGCCACCGGGACGAGCCTCTCGTGCAGCTCGAACCCTAGACCCGAGGCCAGAGCCATCTCATAGACGGCTCCGAGGACTCCTCCCTCTGTGCAATCATGCATTGCATGGACATAGCCTGTGCTGTGCGCGGCAACAGCTTCATCCACCACACTGATCTTGTCGAGAAACTTTCCACTCCCCAGCACTGCCGTCCCCTCCAGCCCGGCCGTCTTCGTCAGCATGATAGTGTCGCCCTCTCTCGCGTCTCGGGAGGAAACATAGTCGTCCACGAAACTGAACGCAGTCACGGCGACAATCGGGCGGTGAAGTCCCGGTGTCACCTCCGTGTGACCTCCTACAATGTTGATTCCGAGTCTTTTTGCTTCAATGTGCATTTCTAGGGCGAGCTTCTTTACATCCTTTGCATCTGCCCCTTCTGGCAAGAGGACCACAGACTCGGCGAACTGAGGTCTGCTCCCGCTTGTAGCAACATCGTTGGCACTCACGTCCACGGCATACCTTCCTATGTTCTCGACGACGCCTGTGACTGGGTCTGCGGAAACAATCATGTATTTTCCGTCGACCTTGACGGCGGCGAAGTCGAGCCCTGCCTGGGGAGGGGTTGCGACCTTGTCCGAAGGTGCTCCGGTCAAGCTGAGGACTGCGGAGTTGAGGATGTCGATGGGGATCTTCCCCGGCGGAAGCCGCTTCATTGTTTAGGACTACCAGAGGAAACTTCAGTGGGGGCAGCCCACAACCCACGTCCGCGGGTGATGCGCTTGATGCTTCTCGCCAGTGGAACGGCGACGAGGAGCCCGATGAGCGCCTGGGCTACGTTGAACGGGACCTCGGCCGCCGGAGCCAGCGTGGCTACGACTGATGCCGGGGCTATCAGAGTGAGTACCAGGGACTCGTAAAGGTAGTATCCAGCGACCATCTCCGACCCACCCACCAGCACCGACATGACGCTCTGACCGGATCTTACTTCAATCCTCGTCGCAACAAAGGCGATGATGACAAAGGCCACGGTCCCAAGGGCCGGCCAGAAGAGCTGTGGCACCTGCAGGTCAAAGGTATAGGCCGGTATGTTCCAAGCACCACCAAGGGTGATCGAGAAGTCCCCCGACAAGAACTCAGCCCCTATGTAGGCCAGGGCCAAGCAGAACACCAAGCCGAAACCAAGAGTGATGCCTCGCCACCCCGCTCTTGTGACCTTGGGGAACGTCCTCGTCCCCAGGTAACCTACGATGAACCCCTCAATGCCTTTGATCACTAGAGTTCCGGGCGCAAAAAAGGGAGCGCCGAGGGAAAGGTCAGAGATCATCGAACCAATTCCTCCCGCGAATGCACCGACGTAGGGGCCCATGAGTAGAGCGGTGGTGTACACCATTATCTCCCCGACGTTGAAGTAACCTGTTGTGGCTGGTATGTAGATTGTGAAGACTGATGTCGCTGCTGCCACGAATGCTGTGAAGATTGCCGCGCTCGCCAGCGTTCGAGATTTCATTCCTCTGCGAGCGCGCGGCGTGCATCAGTTATCCTTTATGGCAAATCCTGGTCCAATGATTCAGCGAGGTGGGCCAGACTATCGCTGACGAACAATGGATGCGGGCCTTGCGGCATGGGTTCGTCGTACCTGTTTACCCATGCAGAGGCAATTCCCATTTCATTGGTGGGAACGATGTCGTGGTAAATACTCTGTGCAACATGCAATACTTCCTCTTTCCTAGCACCAGTGTTTTTCATGAATCTCAACCAATGTCCAGGGTTCGGCTTGTAGCTGCCTACATCCTCAGCGGTCACGAACCCATCGACCTCCAAGCCGTGATTGCTGATGGTGTCGCTCAGAAGGTCGGTGTCGACGTTGGAAAGGATGTATCTCTCGTATCCTTTTGTTCCCATTTGTTTTAGGAACTTCGCGCTGTCGGCGTAAGCAGGCCAAGTCGGGACCGAACCCGCAAACTTTCGGGCGGCCTCTTCCGTCACCTCCACCCCTAGTTGGCCCGACATCGATAGAACGGTCCTTCGGAGCACCTCCCTGTACTTCTTGTATGACGATTCCTGCTGCTTCTCAGCCATCACGTAGGCGTCAAGCAGGGCCTGGCCCCGGATGCCAAAATCCCCGACTGCCGCCAAGAGCGATGCCTCTATGCCGGCTCTCCAGTCGATCAGCGTGCCGTAGCAATCGAACGTCAAGTAGCGGTATTTCATCGGGGTTTCCCAGATGACAGGATTTTCAGCCCCACTATGGCGAGCCCGGTTGGGATCCAAAGTGCAATCCCGACAATCCAGGAGCTGCTGGTGGCAGCCTCCATGGCCGCCGCGGTAAAGAGCACGGCCACAATCACCAAAACTTCAACGGCGAACACCTTGAGCTCGCGCACCAGATGCTTCATTATCGCTGCCCAAATCAACATCACCCCCGAGGCTACGGCGATTGCGTAGGCCGAGAGTTCGACAAAAGTATAAGGAAAGACGAATAGAATCAGTCCCGCCAGGCCCGGGAGGTTCTTCTCAGCAACTATAGCCTGGGTGACGAGACCCGTGAAATGTACGGAATAGGCAAAGAGGAATGCTCCGAAGACTGGGACCATTTCCGCCAGGGCAATGAGCAGGTTGTGTGAGAAAATGAAGGCGACCTGCTCCTCAAGGCTTGCCGATTGGATCGGCGCGAACTGACTACTCGTTTGATTTGCTATTATCTGCTGTTCGCCGCTTGAGAGAGGGGTTACAAGTCCGCTAACGAAGATCACGAGCTCGGCGATAAATACCCCGAGCACTAGCAAGAGGCGCTGCCGGTCGAGGAGCTCGGAAGCCAGGCTGCGAGGCTTTGGCGCGGGCGCTTCGAGCACTGGAGGCGGTTCTGACATAGACAACGCGTCCTTGCATCGCTCACTAATGAACCTGAATTAATCAGACCCTTGAAATCAGGATGCCGACAAGATACAGGAGTCCTCCCGCAACGCCACCGATAAGGGCCGACTCAAGCCCTGCAAGGGGTTTGAAATGTGCTGGGATGAAGACACGCGAACTCAAGGCGAAGAGCGCAGCAAGACAAAGCACCACAGACGACCCGAGCGCCACAATCCGCTCAAAGGAAAATGCGTAGGGCGCCAGTGCCAATAGGGCAAGTAGGAAGAACGCAAGGCCAGCAGAAACTGGTCTGACGAAAGGGTCTGCCTCAAGGTCCTCTATGTTTATCCGAAGCTCTCGGCGTAACATCTCCTTTAGCCAGAGCTGCTTGTCTTTCAGAAGTCTCGCCATTATCGTCTTCACCTCTTCGCGTTCGTATCCGTCTTTCATGAGCAATTGCTCCATTTCGGCCCTCTCCTCCTCCGGCTCAGTCTCAATCTCCATCTTTTCCCTTTGAACATCGGTCCTGAGCAGGTCGAGTTCCGATTTGTTCGAAAGGTAGCTGCTGAAGAACATGGAAACCGAGCCAGCAAGCGCAAACGCAAACCCGGCGAGGAGGATCGTACCAAAGCCTAGCCCTGCCCCGTTGAGGACCGACGTCATGGCCAGTCCCTCTATGGCTCCGTCGCTCCCGCCGAGGACGATTCTGTCCAGAAGACGGCGGGCAGGGATGTGGGGATGCTTTTCTTGCGGAACAGGGTTCTCCATGATTCGAAATCCAGATTTCGGGTCAATATTTAGGACTTGGCGGGAACCAGACCGGCCTAGTGTGTAATTCAAACCCAATCTCCCAGATTTCGACGTTTTTAGATTTCGCCTAGCAGCGCAATCGGCCTATATTATGCATAGGCTCACTCCTTAAGAATGAGCTATGCTAACCCCTACGCCATGACCCTAGACGAAAAGATTCGGATTGGAATGATGGCCATCAGCGGCGCGAGCCTTGTTTTCGCGACGTTGGGGCTAAAAGTAGGACCGCTCGAGATAATCGGCGGCTTCGGGACCAGCTAAACGCTCAGCTGGCTCCTCCTATCTTTATCTGCATGATGAGCTTCTCGAATTTCTTGACGAGTTCTTCTTTGTCAAAGATCCACCTCTTCGCTGCTGGATCATACAAACTGTAGGGAATGGTAAATCTCGCGGCCTCGGTCTGGTCGATGGCATGAAGACTCATCTTCTCCTTAACGCCCCGAGCCGTGTTTCCGAGATACTGCAACCCCTCGACAACATAGTCCACGGGGACTGCGAGCTCAGCGAAGTAGTTTCTACCCGATCCCTCGGCCCAGAGGAACGGGAGCCTGTCCATCTCGTGTCTTAGGGTCATGGATTCGAATTCATTTGTGTCCTTGACCATGAAGTCGATGGCAAAGTATCTGTGCTTCCGGTGCAGGGCTTTCTCGAGATTGTAGTCATATCTGGTACCCATCCAGTTCACCGTGTATCCGCTCAAAAGTTTCCGGCCGCAGACGTGGGCCGTATGGTGCCAGGCGAGCTTCTTGTAATTGATATTAAGTTTCTCCGAAATCTCCTTCATGGATTTGTTTGCGTCCATCTGGAGCTCTTTGATGATCAACAGGTCGATGTAGTCGAACTTGCCCCTCTTCGAAGGCACATACGCTGCAGCCTCGTAATCTTGTGGCGCCGGATTCTGCCATTCGAAATCCCAGCGGCCGGTGTCGAAGTCGTAGTAATCGGGTTTCATAGGGACAATTCGAGCCCAATCGAACTCCAGGATCTCTAACTTCGCGAACATTCCCCTCTCCTTTAGTGCCAAGAGGAATTCCCTGACATCCCCAATCAGTTCTGAGGGGACGCTGAGGTTGACGACGTACTCCCCTCCTATGAGGGACTTTGCGAAGCTTACCACGTAGCTTACTTCGCTCATGGCAGTCAGAATCGCAGTAGCATAGTTCTTGTAGGTCTCGGAAAAGTCGGCTACGAGCATGACCCTTTTTAGCCCGAGCCGTTCGTGGTCCACCGCTGCCTGGACCGCGAAACCCTTGTTCAGGATCTTCTCCTTGTACCTGTACCTGACCGACTCCTTGAACTGCCCTAGCCTGCGGGCGATTTCAGGAACGTCAGGACCCAGCTCAGTAAGAAGTTTTACCAGCTGAACCGTTCTAGAGTTTACACTGCCTTCTTGCTCTCGCTGTACTAGGGTCATAGGACGGTCCCTTCGAACACCGCGTCAATACATACAAACTTCGGATTTAAGCCATGTTGATTCTGAATCCATGATATTGGCCCTGATAATTCATTTTTGCGAGACGAGAGGTTCAACTTCAATCCACGGCCTCTCTGACTTGAGATTTCGTAATAAGTGTTTTTGGCGTTTTCTGTGCACTTTCGTAGAATTCATCGTTGTTTCCTCCACCTTTCTGAGCTTGCAGGAATGAAGCACTTCAAGTCCAGGTCAGGGGGACGAGTCGAACCAAGTCTGCCCTCTCACGCTTTTATCCGGCAGACAGACGGGGAGCGCAGTCAGATTGCCCCTGAAAGACAGAAGGAAGGATTACTCTTGGCCCGAGACCAAAATCGACAAAATAAGGCTTGACGCCGACATGAAGTCCTATACACTCAGAGACAACCTGAAGGTCAATGTTCTGTTCAGGGTAGTCGGTGGTCTAAGGGAAGCATTCCACCCAGATGTATGGACCGTCGCATGGGAGGACTTCGACAAGATCGTCAGGCTCACCATGAAGGTCTCTCTTGGTTTGCAGGGAGGTCTTCGCCTGCGGAAGATCGCTGAAATCAAGAAAGAGGTGAGGAGGGCGAGCTTCTACTGGAGTCGCGACCCTGACCTCCCGTACAGGATCTGGGCCATGATAATCCCCGAAGACGGCGGACCGCCGAAGATCCCACACAACGTAGAAGATGCGCAGTCAAAGATGTTGGACGTGGAAAAACAGTTCAGCATTCCTGCCTCGATGCTGGGCCCTGGAAAACACAGGCTAGTCGCCGAAGCCACGGCGCGCTGGGGGCGCAGGAGCTTCATAGAGAAAGGACAGGTAGGCTCGAAGTCGAAACCCCTGCTGGTCGAAATTGTGGCTTAGACCCTCAGGACTATCTTCCCGAAGTGCTTGCTGCTCTCCATCTTCTTCTGGGCCTCCGCTGCTTCAGCCAACGGAAACACGGAATCCACAACTGGCTTCAACTTTCCAGCCTTGAAGAGCTTGACGACTTCGAGCAACTCCCCCATCCCAGCCATGTAGCTCCCGTAAATCGTGAGCTCCCTGTTGAACACGTAGCGAAGGTCCGTCGGGACTTCGGACCCGGTCGTCGCTCCGCAAAGTACGAGCCTCCCCCCTTTCGCCAGGGCCTTCACACTCCTCTCCCATGTGGCCTTCCCCACGTGCTCTACTACTATGTCGACCCCTCGCTTCTCCGTGATTCTCTTGACCTCCGCCAAGACATCCTGCTTGTAATGGTCGACGGTGTGGTCCGCTCCGAGCGCCCTCGCCCGTTTCAGCTTCTCTTCGTCCCCGGCGGTTGCGATCACCTCCGCCCCGTGCAGCTTTGCCA
>WNFB01024238.1_pt1 | contig 16267 bp, 21 predicted proteins | sample 5400501 | NCBI WGS metagenome assembly WNFB01 (sample SAMN13153341, study PRJNA577476) | soil metagenome | isolation source: 200 cm saprolite under Douglas fir tree site 2 hole 1 | place: USA:California | collected 2015-04-18
TTCATCATGGCGGGCGACACGGCGCTCGAGCTCGTCGAGCTTCTTCGCCAGCTCGGCATTGGCCGCGACCATGGCCCGCAGGCGCACGAAGGCGCGCATGACCGCGATGTTCACGGCGATCGCGCGGCGGCTGCGCAGCACCGAAGACAGCATCGCCACGCCTTGCTCCGAGAACACATAGGGCAGCGTGCGGCGTCCACCCCATTTCTCCGCATGCGGCGAACTTGAGATCACAATTTGTGATTTCAAGATTCTAAGCTCCTGTTGCGTAAGCTGAAACATGAAGTCCTGCGGGAAGCGCTCGATGTTCCGCCGGACCGCTTGAATGAGCGTTCCGGTCGATACGCCATACAACGACGCCAGGTCCGCGTCCAGCAGCACCTTGCGCGCGCGCACGAACAGAATGCGCGTATCGATGTGCTCGGCCGGGATCGATTCGGGTTTCATGAGCTGTCGCCCGATGAACGCGCGGGCGGTGGAGATGTTGACTGCGGCACCTGCGTGCCGACGGCAGGCAGGCAATTGGCTGGATCCGGACAACGGAGCACAACGCATGAACGGATTGCTGCTGCTGAAGACGGCGCATATCGTGAGCGCCGCGATCATTTTCGGAACCGGCCGCCGGGGAATTCGCCAACACCAACCCGTACGTGGCCGGAGGCCGCCCAGGTCGGCGCCGAATTTCTACAGGAGCGAAGTAGGGTGGAAATCCCGGGATCCGCCCCCATTTGGTCTGTTTCGATAAACGGGAACGCCATGACCACGACCGATACCTCCAACCACGACAAGCTGCGGCACGCGCTGCTGCGGCTCCACAAGGCGCTGCTCGACGCCCAGCGCATCCGCTACGAGCGCGACAACGGCCGCGTCGAGTCCAGGGGCGAGCTCCTGGATCTCGTGCTCCAGGATGCGTCTTTCGAATGGCTGCGCGTGCTGTCGGCCCTGATCGCGCGGCTCGACGAGCTCGCCGAGGTGGACGACAAGGACGTGAGCGGCGGGTGCGCTTCGAGGGAAACAGCGGGTTCACCGGCCCTTACCGGGAAATCGTCGAAGCCGTGCCCGACGCGCTGGTCGCGCACGTGCAGCTCTCGCGCCTGTTGTCGGATTACACAGCCTCGGCGAGGTGAACGTGCCGGGCCGGATCTCGAGGAGTCGGGCGAAAAGTACGAATCCGGCGCATGGTCGACGCCCCCTTGCGGAATGATTCACCGGGCGATAGGGTATCGGTCTGATAGCCCGGCCCCTTCTTGAGATGGCGTGGGAACGGAAATCAATCCCGGAGTTCTGATGCAATGACCGAAGCAGCCAAGACTCTGAGCGTCCAGGCGCGCAAGCTCTCTCCTTCGGAGCGCCTCGAGCTGGTGGACGACATTCTGGCGAGTCTCGACGAGCCCGACCCGGATATCGACAAGCTCTGGGCCAAGGAGGCGGAGGACCGCCTCGCCGCTTACCGCCGCGGCGAGATCAAGGCGATTCCGCTGGAGCAGGTGCTGGCGAAGTACCGCGGGAAGTGAACGTCCGCGTAGTTCTGCACACTTCTCCCCTACAATTTCCTCCAGCCATGCTCTCTCTAGCCCACGCCGGACCCGCCGTCGCCTCCGCCTTCATCGGTTCTCTCGTCGAGGCGGTCGAGGCGCTCACCATCGTGCTCGCGGTGGGCACGGTGCGCGGATGGCGGCCCGCGCTCGCCGGAACGCTGGCGGGCCTCGTTTTCCTCGCGCTGCTGGTGCTCGCTTTCGGTCCGCTGCTCGCCCGCGTGCCCATCCAGACCATGCAGCTCGCGGTCGGCGTGCTGCTGCTCCTTTTCGGAATGCGCTGGCTGAGGAAGGCAATCCTGCGCGCCGCCGGGATCGTCGCCCTGCACGACGAGGCCGCGGCCTTCGCCGAGGAGAGCGCGGCGCTGCGCACGGCGCAGCATCCGCGGCGCGGCTGGGACGGGATCGCGGTCGTCACGGCGTTCAAGGCCGTGGTGCTCGAAGGGCTCGAGGTCGTGTTCATCGTTCTCGCGGTGGGCGCGGTCGGCGATCTGCTGCTGCCGGCGAGCCTGGGCGCGCTCGCCGCCTCCGCGCTCGTCGTGATCGTCGGCTGCGCGGTGCACCGGCCGCTTGCGAGGATCCCGGAAAACACGCTCAAGTTCGCGGTGGGCGTGCTGCTGTCCGCGTTCGGCGCGTTCTGGGCGGGCGAGGGCCTGGGTTTTCACTGGCCCGGGGATGATCTCGCGATCATCGGCATCGCGGCGCTGTTTCTCGCCGCCGCGGCCGCCGCCGTGGGCCGGCTCTCGCGGCACAACGCGCCGCTCGCGCACGGGGAGACCGTCGAATGAAATGGCTCCTCGCCGCCGCCCGGGAGATCGCCGGGCTGTTCGTCGAGGATGCGGGCTTTGCCCTCGGGATTCTGGCGTGGGTCGCGCTTGCCGCGCTCGTGCTGCGCGAGCTGCCCGTCGGCGAGCCGTGGCGCGCGGCGATTTTCCTCGCCGGCTGCCTTGCGCTCCTCGTCGAGAACGTCCTGCGCGCCGCGCGCAAGCGCGCCGGCTGACCCAGAAGATCGACGACCCGGAGCTCGCGGGCTTCCGCTAGCGGTACTCGTCGCGCTTCACGACGACGATGCGCGGCCTGCCGAACACGAGGGCGCTCGCCGCCCAGGAGATGAGGGCGTAGACGATCGCGCCGAGCACCGCGGACCAGAATCCGGCGACGCTGAATCCCTTCACGAAGGACGCCACGAACCAGAACAAGAGCCCGTTGATCACGAAAACGAACAGGCCCAGCGTGAGGACGGTGACGGGCAGGGTGAGCAGCACCAGCAGCGGCCGGATCAGCGTGTTGGCGAGCCCGAGCAGGAGCGCCGCGATGAGCGCGGTGTAGAAGCTGTCCACCTGCACCGAGGGGACGACGTAGGGAAGCGCGAGCAGCGCAAGCGCGTTGATCAGCCAGACGAGGAGGAGGTTGAGCGCCATGGAACGCAAGCATAACAGGCCTGGATTAGAATCCTCGCCGGCCAACCCATAACCACAAGGAGCATTCGCATGCTGACCCTTTTCTACGCCCCCGGCGCCTGTTCCATGGCGTCCCACATCGTGCTCGAGGAGAGCGGCGAGAAATACCAACCCAAGCGCATGGATCTGTCCAAGGGCGAGCAAAAGACCCCGGAGTACCTGAAAATCCATCCGCTCGGCCGCGTGCCGGCGCTCAAGCTCGACGACGGCTCGCCGCTCACGGAGAACACGGCGATCCTGCCTTTCCTCGGCAAGCGCTTCGGACTGTGGCCGACCGATCCGGTCAGGGAAGCGCAGGCGCTTTCCGCCGTCGGTTTTTTTGCCTCGAGCGTGCATCCCGCGTTCGCCCACGTCGCCCGGCCCGAGCGCTATACCGAGGACAAGTCGGCCTTCCCCGGCCTCCAGGCCATGGGCAAGAAGAGCTTTCACGACTACCTCAAGCAGATCGACGCCCTGTACGCGGGGCGCGAGTGGCTGTCCGACAGGTATTCGGTGCTCGACCCCTATGCCTTCGTGTTCTACACCTGGGGCGCGAAGCGCGAGCTGCCCGTGGCGGAGCTGAAAAACTACACCGCTCTCAAGGACCGCATGGCCAAGCGCCCGGCGGTGCAGCGCGTCGTCGCCGACGAGGGCGTCAAGCTGTAGCGGCTCGAGCTCGACGTTCTCGAAGCATCGCAGCATGCGATCTATGATCTCATGATCGCCAAGCCGCTTGCGGTCGCAGGCTGAGTATGTGCGGCCGTTTCGTCAGCCCCGAGGAAGCCGCGATCGCGCGCTACGTGCACTTCGGCCGGAGCGGCAACCCGAACCCGTTCGCGCGCCGCTTCAACGTTTTTCCCACCGACACGATTCCGTTTCTCCGCCTGCCTTCGAATTCGAACGAGCTCGAGCTCGCCGCCGGCCGCTGGGGCCTCGTGCCGCACTGGTGGAAGGAGGCGAAGCCGCCGGGGACGAGCTTCATCGCGCGCCTCGAGGAAGCGGCCGGGAAGCCGATGTGGCGCGATGCCTGGGCCCGAGCGCGCTGCCTCATTCCGGCGGAGGGCTGGTACGAGTGGCAGGCGGTCGAGCGCGTCGATCCGGCCACCGGCGAGATCCGCCGGGCGAAGCAGCCGCATTTCATCCGGAGGAAGGACGGCGGGCTCTTCTGCTTCGCGGGGCTCGCGTCCTACTGGAAAAATCCGCAGACGGGCGAGGCGCTCCGTTCCTGCGCCGTCGTCACGGCCGCCGCGGCCGGGCCGCTCGCGGAAATCCACGACCGGGCGCCCGTGGTGCTGCCCGAGAGCGCGCACGCTCGATGGCTCGACCGCAAGCTCGCCGATCCTGCGCAAGTGAAGGCGCTCGCCGAGGCGCGCTTGCCGCCCGCCGAGTTCGCGCACTGGAAGGTGCGGCTCCTCGTCAACAACGCCAAGGCCGACGGGCCGGAGCTGATCGAGCCGGCGGAGGAGAAGTAGATGCCGACGAACGCCGGCCCTTGATGTACTCACGGTAGTACTTCCCCCGCACGCCACGTCGCAAATCTCCGCGACGATATTCCTTTACGCATTTCGCAGGTTTTCGCGCGCTTCGGCAGGGTTCCGCTCGAATTGCGCCGGCGGTGCGGCGCGCCGGGAATAAGTCACGGAGCGCGCGGGAAACGCAGGCGATTACCCGCTCCTGGCATCCGCATTGCTTATCTGCTTCCGGACACTTTTGAAACGGCTCGATCCCGAGGTTCAACGGGCATCGGAAGCCGAAACTGACAACTATCGATCACTTATGTTGCGACGTCAACACCGGCAGAACGAACAGGTCCTGTTTTTCTTTCATTCAATCCAGGGGAAAATCATGTTAACTATCCGTCAAAGATTGTCCGCTTTCCTAGGCATCGTTTTTTTCTTCGGCTGTGCGACCCTCGTCTCGGCGACCGATGATCCGAACATGAAGCTCTCGGAGGCCCGCGAAATGCTGCAGCGGGGCGAGGTCGCGAACGCCGCGTCTTCTCTCGAAGAGGCCTTGCCGCCCCTTATCGCGTCGCAAGATTTTTGGTCCGTGAGCAAAGCGTATTTTCAGCTGGGCGTTGCGCGTGGCCGTCTAAACGAGACTCGTGCCGCTTGTGCCGCACTATCGAAGTCCCTCGACTACTACCGCCGGGCGCTGGTAAAGGACAACCTTTCTCTGGATTACTTCGGCGAGATGGCGTCCGACGGGAGTGACGACAGCGATGGAATGCAAGAGGTGCGCTCGAGGCTCGGATGCAAGGGCACTCGGTCCGCCTCGTCCCCCGAGCACGCACCGCGTACGGTGTCGTCCCGCTGAGAATTGACGAGTCGCGCGGCGCCGGGCCACCTCCTCGAGGCTGGCCTCGGGAGCGCGTTTCTTGACGGAGAGCTTCAGGGCAAGTTTCCTTGCACGGTAGACGTCAAACGGACGACAATCTACCATCAGTGACGTTTTTCAACGAGGGGTCGGTCATGCGTGCATCCGTAGTTTCAGCGGCGTTTATTCTCGCAGCGAGTGCGGCGTACGGGGCGCGCGCGTTCGCGGAAAACGGCGTTCGCGCGAACCAGATATTGATCGGCGAATCGGCTTCCTTGACCGGCACCGCAGCCGAGTCCGGGCAGCAGACGCGCGACGGCGCCCTCGCTTATCTCGAACTGGTCAACCGCAAGGGCGGCGTCAACGGCAGAAAAATCAAGCTGGTCACTCTTGACGACGGCGGCCAGACCAAGCGCGGCGAGGACAATACCAGGAAATTGATCGCGGAGGACAAGGTCTTCCTGTTGTTCGGGTATACCGGGCGCAACACCAGCGAAGCCGCCTTGCCGATCATCACGCAGGCGAATATACCGTTTTTGGGAGCCGCCACCGGCGGCGAAACCATCCACGGCGTGTTCAACAAGAACGTGTTCAACGTGCGCGCCAGCTACAAGCTGGAGACCCAGGCCCTGGTGAGCTTCCTGGTGACCACCGGCCAGAAGAAGATCGGGATGATCTACCACAAGGACGATCTGACGAAGTCGAACCTCAAGATGACCGAAGACGCGACCGCGCAGCACGGTTTTGCGCTGGTGGGCAGCGCCTCGGTCGACCGCAACTCGAGCGACGTGAAGGAAGCCTTGGGCATCATGAGCAAGCTCAATCCCGAAGCGGTGATCTGCAACGCGGCGGTGAAGCCCTTGAGCGAATTCGTGAGGCAGATGAGAAAGTCCGGCGCCGGCTCGCAGTTCCTGAGCGTCTCGTTCGTCGGCAGCGCGATCGTGAAGGAACTGGGCCCCGAGGCGGCCGGCGTGATCATGGCGCAGGTCGTGCCCCTGCCGACCAAGAAGCGCATCCCGATCGTGAGCGAGTACCAAAACGCCCTGGCGGCCGTGGGCGCCAAGCCCGAGTATTCGTTTTCCGGGCTGGAGGGCTTCATCTCGGCCAAGGTGCTGGTGGAAGGGCTGAAGCGAAGCGGCAAGGACCTGACCCGCGCCGGGTTCATCAAAGCCATGGTCAGCTACTCGCCGACCAATCACAACGGCTCGAAGTACGTCGATATCACGGTCATCAACAAGGACGGCGTCTTTTTCAATTGACGCTTTGAGTCAATCGAAGCCGGCGATCTCCACCCGGTTCGCGGCTTTTCCCGCCGGATACTTCTGCGGAGGCCGCGGGTCCGCGTCGAATTTCTGCAGGAAGGCGAAGTAGGCCGCCGGCATTGCCGGCGCATCGATTTGCCGGATGTTGCGCCTGCCGCTGCGCGGGCGCTATAGTTTGCGTCGCGCCTTCGCGCGTGCGAGCGAACAAGAGAGAAGATGGAGGTCCACCCATGAATCGGCTGCGCGCGGGAATGTCGGCGGGCGGCGTCCTCTTGCTCGCGCTTTGCGGTCCGTTTTCCGCCCCGCCCGTGCACGCCGAGGAGGATCCGCGGCGCGCCATCCTGCCGCCCGGCAAGGCGATGGTATTCATTTTCCGGAGCGACCGGGAGCCCAGAGCCGCGCTGGTGCCGGTGGTCGTGAACGCGCGGCGCGCCGGCGACCTGGCGGACGGCACTTTCCTCGCCGCGACCGTCGACCCCGGGCACACTTTCCTGCGCGCCGGCGATCGCGTGCTGACCTCGCTCAGGTTCGAGGCCGCAGCCAACCAGAGCTATTTCGTGCAGCTCGAAGCCGTCCACGGCATGACCGTCGTGCAGGCCGAGATGCGCCTGGTGAGCGAGGCCGAGGGCCGCAGCTCGCTCGAGCAAAGCCGCTGGGCCGGGCCCGTGCCGGCGGCGACGGCCGCCGCGCCGGGCGCCTCGCAGCCGGGCGCCTCGCAACCGGGCGCCGTTTTCGTGCCGGCCCCCGCCGAATCGGACCGCGGCTCGGAAATCGCGCTCATCGCGAAAGGAGGCAGGTTCAAGCTGGCCCAGCCCCAACAGCTGCTCGGGGGCTTTCCCAGCACCTTCGAGGCCGCTTCCAAGCCGGTGTACGGCATCGAGCTCGAGTGGCGCGGCAGCTCGGGTTTTGCCGCGGGCGCCGAGCTCTTCTACTTGGACGGAACGACCCTGACCGGCCAGCAGGACGTGGCCGCATTCATGTTGAACGCGAAGTATTACCTGCACGCGGCAGACTGGTTCTATCCTTACGTGGGCGCCGGCGGCGGTTTCGCCTCCGCCCGGTACAGCGGCGACGTCACGGGAAAGGCATCCGGCGCGGCCTACCAGGGCTTGGCGGGCATCGAGCTCCGTTTCGGGCACGTCGGCCTCAATATGCAGTACAAGTACTTTTCCTCGACGATCGAAGACGCGAGCGGCGTGAGGGTGAAGGCGGGCGGCAAGGGCGGACTTGCCGGACTCAGCATCATTTTCTGAGGAACGGCGGGGAACCCGGGACGCCGCGTGGAGAAGCTGCGGTCCGCCCGCGGCCATCGGCATGACCGCTTTCGCCGCCGGGACCCGCGCTCCCGGCGGTCCGGGGCAAGCTATCTCTTATCCATCATCCTGATCGTATCTTCCAGGTTGCGGCGCATGCGGTTGAAGGACCGCGCCAGCACCGCCAATTCGTCCTTGCCCGACTCGGGCAGCTCCGGGAGGTCCTTGTCGGCGCTGCTGGTCCTGCCGGCGCTCAGCCGGTCGGCCGCCGCCGCCACTCTCCTCACCGGCCGCACGATCAGCACGTACAGCATCAGGTTCAGGATGACGAACAGCGCGACGAAAACGCCGCCGAGCGAAGCCATGAACGTGTAGAAGGCGCGGTTCGCGTTCCGGACCGGCAGGGACATCGGCACCGAGACCATCTGTGCGCCGATGACTTCGTTCAGCTGCCACCCGAAGCCGTTGTCGGGGCCGTAGCGCTTGACCATTGCCGCGGGCGCCATCTCCGGCGTGGTGTGGCAGGAGAGGCAGGCCTGATCCTTGATCTGGAACGGCCGCGCGAGATACAGCGAAGTGCCCTCGGGCGTGGCCCTCGTTCCCGAGATCTCGAGGCGTCCGGTTTCTTTCCGGAACTGGTTGACGACGTCCGCTTCCCAATCCACGGCGCGGTCGCGCGGGTTGGTCGGATTGAGCGCCGCCTCCTTGTAGGCGTAGTCGGGATACTTCTTGCGAAGCTGGTTCATCATCTCGGTGGCGGCAAAAGCGGGCACCGTCTGGGGCAGGAACTCGTCTTCCTTCTGCACCAGCTTGTCGCGCACCTGGCTCACCGTGTACTGGCGCATCGACAAGGCCGCCTCCATCATCACGCCCGCGTTGCGCAGGACTTCCTCGCGCGCATTCTTGTGCAGCAGGCTGTAGGAAAGATAACCGGAGACAGCGAGCCCCAGTGCGAATACGAACAGCAGCGCCAAGTTGAACTTCAGCCGGAGACCCATGGTTTTCCTCCTGTTTGGTTTTCAGGCGATGCCGCGATTTTCCGCGGGCACGCCATTATAGGCAGCCGTTTTTGACGGCGTATACAAGCGCGACCGGACCGTGAACTAGTGCCGCCCGCCGTGCGGTGCACCGCACGCGCTCGCGCCAGTCGACGTGCATTCGAGGCGATGCGCGAGCGGCGCGCAAGCGCGCCGGCTAGCTCGCTCGTCAGTATCCGATCGAATCGCGGCGCTCGCCCTCAATCGAAGCTGACGATCTCGATCCAGTTCGAGCCTTTGCCTGTCGGATACTTCTGCAGGGGCTTCAGCGCGCCGCTCGCAGCGTCGATCGCGTAGACCGAGATCGTTTCCGACTTTTCTCCGGAGGCGACGAGGTATCTTCCCCTGGGATCGATCGCGAATCCGCGCGGCTGCTTTTCGGTGGGCGTGCTCGAGAGATAACTCAGCTTGCCGCTTGCCGCATCGACGCCGAACGCGGCGAGGGTGCTCGTCGTGCGCTCCGAGGCGTACAGGAATTTTCCGTTCGGGGTCAGGTGCAGGTCCGCGGCCCAGATGTCGTTGTCGGTGTTGCGCGGCGGCGGGCCGCCGGGCGCGCCGATTCCCCCGCGCGGCGCGCCGGGCTGGAGCTTGGAATCGGGCGGCAGCGCGGAGGCCGAGCTCACTTCAGTCAACAAGCCCGTCTTGCCGTCCAAAGAGAGCGTGGTCACCGTGGCGACGAGCTCCGAGAGGAGGTACACGAAGCGGTTGTCGGGCGAGAAGATGAAGTGGCGCGGGCCCGTCCCTTGTTTCATCTGGGCGACCGCGGGCGTGTTCGAGGTCAAGCGCCCGGACTTCTCGTCGAAGACGAACTGGAAGATCTGGTCGGTGCCGAGGTTCGGGACGTAGACGAAGCGGTTGCTCGCGTCCACGAGGATCGAGTGGGCGTTGCGGCCCACCGGGATCACCTGCAGGGGCTCCGCAAAAACGCGCCCGTCGCCGCCGACCGCGTTGACGCTCACCAGGTGCCCGCCGTAGGAGGCGCCGAAGAGGAAGCGCCCGTTCCGGTCGAGCGAGATGTACGGGAAGCTCTCCGCCAAAGGCGCAGTGGACAGGGGCTTCAAGGCGCCCGAGCCCGGGTCGATGGCATAGACGTGCACCGTAAACGGCTTGGAGCGCGAGGCCGCGTAGAGCAGGCGCCGGCTCGGGCTCACCGCCATCGGCATCACCACTTTCGCCGCCTGAACGCGCGCGAGGGTTTTCAGCGCCCCGTCCGCCTGCATGACGTAGGCGCCGATCTCGCCGTCCTCGGCGTTCGAGACGTAGACGAAGGTTGCGGCGAGAGCCGAGCTGCTTGCCAGTGCCGACATGGCGACGATCCCCTTGGTGAAGGTTGAGAACGGTTTCATGGTGGGCCTCCTTTGTCGTTATACGAATCGAGCGACCTACAGCTCGAGGACGAGCAGCGCAGTCTCCGCTTCCGCATCGAACCGCGCCAGCTCGGTTGAGCGGGAGCGAAGCAAATCCGCGATTGTCGGGGTGTCGGCGTTGCCGATGGAGAGCCACACGACTTTCGGGGGAGGGCCGAACAGGAACGCCCGCTGACGGAAGTCGTTGTCCTTTGAGACGATGGTGTAGCCGTTCGCGCCGGCGAAATTCCACACTTCGGCGTCGCTGTTTCCGCGGCCCAGGACCGGCTCGACGTGGCTGCTTCCGGGATATTCGGAAGAGAGGAGGTCGACGAGTGTTGCGCTCAGGTTCTCGTCGAAGAGAAGTTTCACTCGGCGGCCGAGCCGGCGAGCTTGCGCTCACGGGCGGCCGCGAATTCGAGCGCGGCCCGGATGTCTTCAGGCGCAAGACTCCGGAAGTCGCGCAGAACATCGGTTTCCGACATTCCACCGGCGAGGTATTCGAGAATATCGTAGACCGTGATGCGCGTGCCCTTGATGCAGGGCTTGCCGCCGCGCACGTTCGGGTCGACACTGATTCGATCTCGGTAGCTCATGAGGTGCTCCAATCCGGCATCGCGACACTCTACCGCGAACGTTCTTTCGCGGCAAATCGAAGAGGCCGCGTGTAGTGACCGCATCACCTCGCCGCGTTTTCCGCCAGCCACTTTAGAATCACCTCGGCGACCTGAAGGTTGTTCCTGTCCATCATCATCATGTGGCTGTTGCCCTTGATGCCGATGTCGGGAAGGAGAGCGAGCGTTGCGCGTCCGGAGTGATCGACGACGTATACAGAGGCGCCCTTGCGCACGAAGTAGGTCGCCCAGCCTTCGCGGCCGTCGGGCGTGGTCTCGTAGGTCATGCCAGTGTGGTTCGATCCGTGGACCATCACGACGGGCGCGCCCTGTTTCGCGGCCGGGATGCGGTAGTGCACGTACATCTGGTTCACGGTGATGCGTCCCGGGGCGGACGGCCCGGTGACGAGCGACGCGCCGGGATAATTCGACGTGACGGTCTTGCCGTTCACGAAGAAGGCGCCTTCGTCCCCGAGGGTCAACGGCCCGCCCAGGGTCGCGGCGTGCGCCGGCGCCAGGGTTGCGGCGAGCGACATCAGCGCCGGCATGGCGAGCTCCTTTGTCAGTTTTGAGAAGGATCGCATGGTGGGCCTCCTTTGTCGTTTTGCGAATCTTACCCGGCTTTGCCTACGCGCCGTGGCCTCCCCGCCCCGGCAAAGGAATACAATCAGGTTCGCGCTGTTTACCGGAAGTTCCGAGAGACAAAAAAGGAGGAGACCATGTTTCGCAATTTCTTGTTGATGTCCGCCGCCGCCCTGGCGTTCGCTCCTGGCGCGGGGTTCGCCCAGGACGCCTCGGCCGCGCTCAAGCGCGCCTCCGACGCCATGGGCGCGGGCGAGCTGAAGTCGATCCGCTACGCGGGGGAGGGCACCGGCTTCACCTACGGCCAGGCCTTCAAGCCGGGCATGCGCTGGCCGAAGATCAACGTGCACAGCCAGATCCGGACGATCAATTACGAAACCGCCTCGATGCGCGACGAGATCACGCTCAGCCGCGCCGAGCCCAAAGGCGGCGGCGGATACCCTCCCGTGGCCCAGCAGCGCAACGACCAGTTCGTGAGCGCAGACTATGCGTGGAACCAGGCCGCCGCCGGGCCGGTGCCGGGTCCGAGGTTCGTGACCGATCGCACGCATCAGCTGTGGATCACGCCGCACGGCGTGCTCAAGGCGGCGATGAAGAACAAGGCCACCCTGAAGAAGCCGGCCAAGGGCGGCAAAGGACCGACCGCCGTTTCCTTCACCGAGCCGGGCAAGTTCGCCGCGACGGTTTTCATCGACAAGGACGGCCTGGTCGAGCGGGTCGAATCGCGGCTCCCCGATCCGGTGCTCGGCGAAACGACTGCGGTCACCCGCTACTCCGATTACCGCGGCTACGGCGGAGTGAAATTCCCTTCGAGGATCCGGCAGTCGCAGGGAGGTTTTCCGGTCCTCGACCTCGCGGTCAAGGAAGTCCAGCCCAACGCACCGGCCGATATCCAGTTGCCGGACGCGGTGCGCAACGCCACCGAGCGCGTGACCACGGAAAAAGTGGCCGAGGGCGTGTGGCACGTGGCCGGCGGCTCGCACAACAGCGTCGCGATCGAGATGAAGGACCACATCGTGCTCATGGAAGCGCCGTTGAACGACGCGCGCTCCGGCGCGGTGTTCGATGAGGTGAAGAAGCTCGCTCCGGGCAAGCCGATCCGCTTCGTGATCAATACGCACGGCCACTTCGATCACGCGGGCGGCCTGCGCACGGCCGCGGCCGAGGGCTACACCATCGTCACGCAGGCGGGGAACAAGGCGTACTACGAGCGCGCCTTTGCGACGCCGAACAGGATCAATCCGGACCGGCTCGCCAAGTCGGGCAAGAAGCCGAAGTTCCGGACGGTGGGCGACAAGCTCGTGCTGAACGACGGCTCGCGCTCGCTCGAGATCCGCCGCATCACCCGCGGCGGCCACAGCGACACCATCGTCATGGCGTACCTGCCCAAGGAGAAGCTCTTGATCGAGGCGGACGTGTTCACGCCCCTCCCGCCGAACTCGCCGCCGCCCGCGCAGGCGAATCCGAACCATCTGACCCTGGTCGCGAACCTCAAGCGCCTGAAGCTGGGCCGGGAGTCGGCGGCGAGGCGGCGCGCGCTACGCGTCAAAACGGCAGCGAATCCGGCGTAGGGACGATCTCGCTCTCCTCGAGCAGCCCGTGCGCTCCCACGCCGAGCAGACGCACCGGCCGGCACGCGGCGTCGGTGCGAGCGAGGAGCGAGAGCGCGCGCGCGGCGATTTCGGCCGCATCGCGTGTCGGCGCGGTTGCGGTGTGGCTGCGCGTGACGGTGGAGAAGTCGGCGTAGCGCACTTTGATGGTCACGGTGCGCGCGCGCAGGTTCCTGCGCTCGAGCGACGCCGCGGTGCGGCGCGCGAGCCGCTCGATCTCGGCGCGGATTTGCTCGAGGTCCACGAGGTCTTTCTCGTAGGTGGTTTCGCCCGAGAGCGATTTCCACGGCCGGTCCGGTTGCACCGGACGCGGGTCCTCGCCGCGGGAGAGGCACTTCAGCCAGCCGGCCAGGCTCCCCACCGCGCGGCGCAGCCGCTCTTCCTCGGCGGCGCGCACGTCGAGCAGCCGCTCGATGCCGATCGCGCGCAGCTTTTTCGCGGTGACGGGCCCCACGCCCCACAGCGCCTCGACCGGGAGCCCGCGCAGGAACTCCTCGATCCGCTCGGGCGGGATCACGGTGAGGCCGTCGGGCTTGTTCCAGCCGGAGGCGATCTTGGCGAGGAACTTGTTGGGCGCGACGCCCGCGGAGGCAGTGAGGTCGAGCTCCGCGCGGATGCGCGCTTTGAGCGTCTTCGCCACGTGGGTCGCGAGCGGCTCGCCCCAGAGATTGTCGGTGACATCCAGATAGGCCTCGTCGAGCGACAGGGGCTCGACGAGCGGCGTGCACGAGCGCAGGATCGCCATCACCTGCTGCGAGACCGCGCGGTAGCGCGCAAAATCGGGCCGCACGACGACGAGATCGGGGCACAGGCGCACCGCGCGGGCCATCGGCATCGCCGAGCGCACGCCGAAGACGCGCGCCTCGTAGCTCGCCGCGGCCACCACGCCGCGCGATTCGGCCGGGCCGCCGACCGCGACCGGCTTGCCGCGCAGCTCAGGATCGTCGCGCTGCTCCACCGACGTGTAGAACGCGTCCATGTCGATGTGGATGATGCGGCGCGGCGATTCGGGCATGGGGAAAGTGTAGCGTTACTCGCGGCAACCCTGAGTGACGCGTTTGCCGAGGACAAAGCCGGATATTCCAAGTAGCATCCCCGGGGAGGCCCGGTCCAGGGGAATAATCCCGGCCCGCCGGCTGTTCAGCAGAGCACCGCGCAACCAAAAAGGAGGAGACATGAAACGCACGTTCCTTGCAGTTCTTGCCTGCGGGCTGGCGGCCGCCGCGTCCGCGGTCTGGTCGCAGGCGCCGCAACGCCCGCAGATCGAAACCCGGAAGGTCGAGGGCACCGAAAACGTCTACGTCTTCCGCAACGGCAACCACCAGGCGATGTTCGTCGTGACCAGCGGCGGCGTGATCGCCACCGACCCGGTCGCCTATGGGCGCCCGCAGGGCGGCGCCGCCTATGTCGCCGAGATCAGGAAGGTCACCGACAAGCCGATCAAGTACCTGGTCTACAGCCACCACCACTACGACCACGTCGCCGGCGGCCAGGCGTTCAAGGACGCGGGCGCGAAGATCATCGCGCACAAGAAGGCGAAGGAACGGCTCGCCGTCCTCAAGGATCCGGCCACGCCGCTCCCCGACGAGACGTTCGACAAGAAAAAGACCCTCAAGCTCGGCGGCACCGCGCTCGAGCTGACCTACGTCGGCCTGAACCACTCCGACAGCTCGATCGTCATGCGGCTCCAGAAAGAGAAGATCATCTTCGTGGTGGACTTCATCCCGGTGGGCACGGTGCCGGGCCGCGGCATGATCGACTTCTATCCGCTCGAGGCGGAGGGCTCGATGAAGCGCGTGCTGGCGATGAACTGGGAACGCCTGATCCCGGGTCATCCGGGGCAGCCGGGCGACCGGCTCGGCACCAAGAAGGACGTCGAGGACCAGCTGCAATTCCTGCGGGACGCTTCGGACGCGGTGAAGGTCGCGGCGCGCGAAGGCAAATGCTGGGAACCGGCGGAGAAAGAGGTCAAGCTGCCGAAATACGAAAAGTGGCCCGGCTACGAGAACAATCTGCAATTCGTGACGCGGCGCTATTGCGGCCTGTGGGGGCGCGGCACCTGAAGCGCAAGCGCTTTGCAACCGCGACGCCCCGGCGGGAAATCCCCGGGGCGTTTTTATTTCCTGCCGTTTCCTTGCCATTCCCTGCCGAACCCTCCATACTGGCGGGGTCGAATTCCACTTTGGGTCAGTCCGCGGCATCCCGTCCCGGGTGCGCCGCTTCTGGTTTCTCCCACGGACAAATTTGATGCCCCGCACACTTTCGGCGCGGGGCGACATCATCCATGGAGAGAATCCATGCCTACCGGCACCGTGAAATGGTTCAACGCGAGCAAGGGTTTCGGCTTCATCCAGCCTGACGACAAGTCCAAGGACGTGTTCGTGCACGTCTCGGCGGTGGAACGCGCCGGCCTCGGCAATCTCAACGAGAATCAGAAGATCTCCTACGAGATCGAACAAGGACAGAACGGCAAAACGTCCGCAGTCGATTTGAAAGCCGTCTGACTCCCTGTCACGGGGCCAGCGTCCGCTGACCCCGTGTTCACATCCGTGATGCGCCGGACCCGGCGCCGGAAGGAGTTCGCGTGCCAAAAGAAGCTTTGATTGAAATGGAAGGCACGGTCCACGCGGTGCTCCCCGATACGCGCTGCCGCGTGAAGCTGGAAAACGGGCACGAGGTGGTGGCCTACGTGTCCGGAAAGCTGAAGCTGCACCGGGTGCGCATGCTCCCCGGGGACAGAGTCAGGCTCGAGATGACGCCTTACGACCTGACGAAGGCCCGCATCAACTTCAGGCACCGGGACGAGAATCCGGTGGCGCGGGTCGCTTCGCGTCCCACGCAATACCGGCGGCGCTGATCGGGCGGCTTCGCCTTGCGCGTCGGCCGGGCGACTTCGCGCCCGTTGTAACCGCGGCGCGGCTGTACTACAGTGGCCCGCACCCGGGTTCCGGGCTCGCACGCGTCGCGCAATGAAAATCACCTCGGTCGACAGCTTCGTCCTCACCGTTCCAAGCTCGTCGTCGCGGAGATTGCGACCGACGAGGGGATTCGCGGTCTGGGCTACAGCCTCGTCTTCGGCGGCGGCGGCGCCGAAGCCGTGCAGGTCTATCTCGACACGCGCCTGAAGCCGGTCCTCCTCGGCGAGGATCCGCTCCTCGTCGAGCGCCTCTGGGAGCGCATGTTCCGCGCCGACATGGGAATCAAGAAGCAGGGCGTCGCCGCTTATGCGCTCTCCGCGCTCGACATCGGCCTGTGGGACATCGCGGGCAAGGC
>WNFB01002419.1_pt1 | contig 16261 bp, 19 predicted proteins | sample 5400501 | NCBI WGS metagenome assembly WNFB01 (sample SAMN13153341, study PRJNA577476) | soil metagenome | isolation source: 200 cm saprolite under Douglas fir tree site 2 hole 1 | place: USA:California | collected 2015-04-18
GCCGCGCGTTCAACCGATCGGCGCGCGACCTCACCTTGCGCGAGGCCGCGCTGATGGCCGCCGTGCTGCCGAACCCGATGCGGCGCAACGCCGCGCGGCCGAGCCCGGCCGTGCGCCGTCTCGCCGGCATCTATCAGGTCCGTGCCAGCGCCGGGCTCGACCCGTGCCTGCGCCGGCGCGCGCGCTGAACAGGCGCGGTGGCCAGCGCTGGCCTTCAGCCGGGCGTTCCTCTATAAGCCGCGCTTCCCGTCTAGTGTGGCATCCGAGGAGAACGACGCCATGGCCGTGCCGAAACGAAAAACCTCGCCGTCGCGGCGGGGCATGCGGCGCTCCGCCGACGCGCTGAAAAGGCCGACCTATGTCGAGGACAAGGACTCCGGCGAGCTGCGGCGGCCGCACCATATCGACCTCAAGACCGGCATGTACCGGGGCCGGCAGATCCTCAAGCCGAAGGCGGAGGTTTGAGTCTGCCCGGTCGCACTTGAGGAGCGCTTCGTGTTTCTCGTCGGCTTTCCCCTGCTGATCGTCGCGCTCGCGGTCTACAACATGGTCGCGTTCCTCACGCCGCCGGCCGGCGGCTGGGGCGCGAAAGTCTACACCGTGCATTTGCTCTCGGGCGTGGACTGGACCGTCACGTTCGGGGATGTGTTCATCGCCGGGGCGCTGTTCCTGCTGTTCGTCGAGATGGTCAAGGCGACCAGCGCGAAATCGATCATCGATCACCTGCTCTCGATTCTGGTGTTCGGCGGCGCGCTCGCGGAATTCCTCCTCGTTCCGCAAGCGGGAAACTCCACCTTCGCGATCCTGGTCGCCATCTGCTTCATCGACGTGATCGGGGGGATCTCGATCCGCATCCGCGCCCCCCGGCACGAGCGCCCGGTCGAGGTTCCGCACGAACATCCGCCCGCGCACGGCGAACCCTGAGACCCGATCCTGGGACCAACGTGACCCGCGATTTTCACCTGCCCGGGCGCTCGCCGGTTCTTGCCCGCGAGGGCATGGCGGCGACCTCGCATCCGCTCGCCACCCAGGCGGCGATCGAGACGTTGCGCGCCGGCGGGACGGCGGCCGACGCCGCCGTCACGGCTGCGGCGCTGCTCGGCGTGGTCGAGCCGGCCATGACCGGCATCGGCGGCGACTGCTTCTGCCTCGTCGCCAAGCCGGGCGCGCCGCCGTGGGGCTACAACGGCTCCGGCCGCTCCGCCGCCGCGATGCGGGCCGAGGCGTTGATCGAAGAAGGCATCCGGCACATCGGGCTCGACTCGATCCAAGCCGTGACGGTGCCGGGCGCGGTCGAGGCCTGGGCGGCAGTCCTCGCGGCGCACGGCCGGTTCGGGCTCGACCGCGCGTTGCAGCCGGCGATCCGCTATGCCGAGGGTGGCTTTCCGGTCGCGCCGCGGGTCGGCACCGACTGGGCCCTGGCGGCGCAACGGCTGCGGGCGGACCCCGGCGCAACGCGGCATTTCCTGATCGACGGCCGGGCGCCGGCGATCGGCGACGTGATGCGGTTTCCGGCGCTGGCCCGGACCCTCAAGACGATTGCGGCGAACGGACCGCGCGCGTTCTACCAAGGCGCCATCGCCGAGGACATCGCCGCGACCATCACGGCGCATGGCGGGCTCATCACCGCCGACGATCTGGCGCGCCATCGCGGCGAGCCGGCGGAGCCGGTCGCGTCGAGCTATCGCCGGCTCGACGTTGTCGAGCTGCCCCCCAATGGTCAGGGCATCGCCGCCCTGCTGTTGCTCAACATGCTCGAGCGCTTCGATCTGGCGGCGCTCGATCCCTTCGGGCCGGAGCGCTTCCACCTGTCGCTCGAAGCCGCGCGGCTCGCCTATGCGGTGCGCGACCAGCACATCGCCGATCCGGCCTTCATGCGCACGTCGGTCCCCTCGCTGATCGACAAGAGGTTCGCGCAAAACCTTGCCGAGCGCATCGACCGCGCGCGCCGCGCCACCCTGCCGGCCTTGGACCTCGCCGGCGGCGACACGGTCTATCTCACCGTGGTCGACCGCGACCGCATGGCGGTCTCGTTCATCAATTCGCTCTACTCCCCGTTCGGGGTCGGCATCGCGACACAGAACGCCGGAATCATGCTGCAGAACCGCGGCGCCTGTTTCGTGGTCGAGCCGGGCCATCCCAACGCGATCGGGCCCGCCAAGCGCGCGCTGCACACGATCATTCCGGCGCTCGCCATGCGCGACGATCGCTGCGAATTGGCGTTCGGCGTCATGGGCGGCCACTACCAGGCGGTCGGCCATGCGCATGTGATCTCGAACATGGTCGATTACGGCATGGACGTGCAGGCGGCGATCGATGCGCCGCGCGCGTTCTTCGAGGACGAGGACACCTTGGTGGAGCGCGGCGTGCCGCCCGCAACCGTCGCCGGGCTCAAGGCGCGCGGCCACAGGGTCGCGGTGCGCCCGCTGCCGTTCGGCGGCGGCCAGGCGATCCGGATCGACTGGGAGCGCGGCGTGCTGATCGGCGGCTCGGATCCGCGCAAGGACGGGCTCGCGCTCGGGTATTAGCGGCCTCAGGCCAACAACCGTTGACGCAGCAATACGATGAAATCATAGAGAGGCTGGCCAACAGGCGGCCTGAGTTTAGGACAAATAGGCCAGATGAACCCTAAACAATCACCGCTTCGCGGCTTGGGGCAGGAATCGGCGAGCCCTGCCGTCGCGCTTCCTCAATCCATTCAAGAATCGCCTGCTGGACGTTTTCAACCGCTTCGACTTGTGTCTCACCATCCGACATGCAGCCCGGCAAATCCGGAACCCAAGCTACAAACCCGCCACCCTCGTCTTCAGGGAGAGGCATGATTCGGATGGGATAGGCGGACGCGCTCACGATCTTTCGTCCTCCATTTTCTTAATGAAGCCCACGAGGGCTCTAATGTAAACAGGCTTGATCCTGCGCGTAGCCGGGATTGTCAGCTTGAAACCCGGTCCCGAGACTTTGTAGTGCGATCCACCGCCGCGCGGTGCGACACAAGTCAGCCCATTCTCTCGGCACACCGTTTGTATATCGTTAATGCTCCAGTTGTCCTTAGGGTTGCGCGCCATGCGCTCAAAAGTCTTACCCACCGGCATGCATTCCTCCCAGCCCGCCGAAACCTAGGGTTTCGAGGGCTGGCACTGCAACGAAAAAGCATTTTGCGTCGGTAAGATGTTCTCCGTCGGGTTTTGTTACGCGTGCGGTAAGCACACTTTCCCGCTTAAAAATGCAAGACACGATGTGGATGTCCGGCTCAAACCCTGGGCGAGTTGGCAGCGAAGGACTGGTGTATCAGGCCGATAGGAAAAGACGGCTGCCTTCGGCGATCCGCCGCGTCAGCCGAGCCCGATAGGCTGCCGCGGCCTCGCGCGCATCGACGCGCCGGCGCATGCGCGTCTGCGGCGCCTGCCGACGGGTCGCGATCAGGTGGACCAGAAAGACCGCCTGTGGACGCGGAGTCGAGCGTGCCGGGGCGCACCGGGCGGGCCCAATCGGAATCAGCGCCGTTCCGCTCGATTGGTCGACCATAGTCCGCATCGCCGTTGCTGTCCCAGACCGGGACACCTTGCCCCGTAGTTTGACGAGGGTCGCAAGGCACGTGCCGCATGCGGGTAGATGGACCCGGCCGGCAATTTTCCGAAACGTTTAGAGTTTTGCCCCTAGGTTGCGGGTGGACGGCCGCGGGCTTCAAAGCCGTGCCGCGGCACACCCGCAAGGACCAACGTGACCCGCGCCGCTACCGGCTCCGCGCCTCCGTCCGAGCCCGCCACGACCGAGCCACGGACAATCGCGCCGCCGGACATCGCCGCGATCCTGCGCTCGGTCGGCGCCGCGCCGTACGCCTGGGACATCGCGACCGATACGCTCAGCTGGGGCGCCAATGCGGCCGACGTCCTGGCGATCGCCGACCCGGCCGCGATCGCGACGGGCCGCGCCTACGCGGCGCTGCTCGATCCACAGAGCCCGACCACGCGCTTCGACGCGATGGCCCGCGCGAGCGGCCGCGACGAGGGCAACGGGATTGCCTACCAGGCGGAGTATTGCCTGCGCACCGCGGCGGGAGAGCGGCTCTGGCTCGAGGATCTGGGGCGCTGGTTCGCCGGCGCCGACGGGCGTCCGGCGCGCGCCCACGGCGTGGTGCGGGCGATCAACGAGCGCCACGCGCGCGAGGAGCGCCTCGCCTACCTGTCCCAGTGCGACGACCTGACCGGCGAGATGAACCGCTTCCAGCTCGTCGAGACGCTGCGCGGCGCCTTCGACGACGCCAATCGCTTCCGCGCCTCCTGCGGCTTCTTCCTGGCGGCGATCGACAATCTCGGCCGCATCAACGAGGCCTACGGTTTCGCGGCCGCCGACGAGGTGATCGACGGCGTGGCCAAGCGCCTGCGCGCGCGCTTGCGCGGCGGCGACTCGCTCGGGCGTTTCTCCGGCAACAAGTTCGGCGTCATCCTGCGCAACTGCACGCCCGACGACATGGCGGCGGCGGCCGACCGCCTGCTCCACGCGGTGCGCGAGGACGTGGTGCCGACCGCCGCCGGACCGGTTGCCGCCACGGTGACGATCGGCGGGGTCGCGGCGCCGCGCCATGCCCGCACGGTGGAGGAAATGCTGGCGCGGGCGCATGAGGCGCTCGACATCGCGCGGACCAAGCGGCCGGGCTCGTTCGAAGCCTATCGCCCGAGCGTCGAGCGCGAAATGCTGCGGCGGGAGAGCATCCGGGCAACCGACGAGATCGTCGCCGCGCTCAACGAGCGCCGCATCGCGCTCGCCTTCGAGCCGGTGGTGGAAACCCGCTCGCGCAGGCCGGCGTTCTACGAATGCCTGATGCGCATCCGCCGGCCCGACGGCCGGCTCATCCCGGCGAGCGGCATCGTCCCCGCGGCCGAACGCCTCGGCCTCGTCCGCCTGGTCGATCACCGCATGCTCGAGCTGGTGCTCGCCGAGTTGGTCGCGGCGCCCGCGCTCAACGCGAGCCTCAACGTGTCGCCGGCCTCCGCCACCGATCCGGACTGGTGGTCGAGCCTCAGCGCCGGCGTGCGCGCCCACCCCGACATCGCCGGGCGGCTCACCCTCGAAATCACCGAAACGGCGGCGATCCACCACGTGGGCGATGCCAGCGGCTTCGTCAGCCGCGCCAAGGACCTCGGCTGCCGCATCGCCATCGACGATTTCGGCGTCGGCTACACCTCGTTTCGCCACCTGCGCAAGCTCGGCGTCGACATGGTCAAGGTCGACGGCATGTTCGTGCAGAACCTCAAGCGCTCGGCGGACGACCGGGCGTTCGTGCGCACGCTGATCGAGCTCGGCCGCACGCTCGGGCTCGCGACCGTGGCCGAGTGGGTCCAGGACGAGGAAGCCGCCGCCATGCTGGCCGGCTGGGGATGCGACTGCTTGCAGGGCGAATTGGTCGGCAGGGCCTCGACCGAGCGGCCGTGGGCGGGCGCGGGTTCAGCGCACGGATGAGGTGGGTGTTCCCGTCTCGCTCGCCTACGGAACGTGCAAGTCGCTACGAAGTGCCTATATGCTACACAGCAGTCGCAACATTGCTGTAGTATGGTAGCAACATTGCGATAAGCCGGAAGAGGGCGCGTCCGATGGCCAACACTCACATCATGAATCGAACCGTAAGTAAGGCGGTGCCCTTCATGGTCCTGCTAAAGGGCGTCGCCGGCTTTGGATTGGCGGCACTTGCTCTATTCGCGTTTTTTGCCCCGTATGTCGGGCTGCATGGGACCATGACTGGCCAAATTACGGCTGCCGTGATAGGTGGAATCGTAGGATTTATTTTCGCTCGCAGGTAATCCCGATTTACCCGACGACGGAACACGGCCTGTGGGCGTGGATCGTCACCTTTATGGTGGCATACGTTGTCTTGGCATATGTTGTGCGTTGGCGGCGCGGTTTTCAGGATTCAGGCGATAAATTTTATCTGACCGTCGTCTTCGACAGCGGGGTATTTGCCGGGTCAAGTGCCGTGATCGCCGGCATCTACCTTGAGGATGTTCTGAAACTCCTTGGCAACATGACCGCCTTCTTGGCCATTGCCAGCCTGGTCGGCATTCTCTACAGCCTGCACGCCCTGCTGGAAAGGAAATAGCGAAAGCAGTCTCGACTCTCCTACCCTTTGTCGCCGCCGGTGATCTTGTCGAGCCGCTTCTGCATCTCGGAGAGCTGACGCTTCAAATCGTCGATCTCGCCGGACGGTCGCGGGTTCTTGTCCGGCTCGGCCGCCGGCGTCTCGCGCGGCGCGAACCCGGGGAACATGGAGAAGGCGCGCTGGAACATCTCCATGTTCCGCCGCACCTGGTCTTCCAACGGCCCGAAACTGCCCACCCCGAATGCCTGGGCCATCTGCTCGCGGAATTTCTCCTGCTCGCGGGTGAGCGAATCGATCGACGCTTCGAGAAAACGCGGCACCAGCATCTGCATGCTGTCGCCGTAGAAACGGATGAGCTGGCGCAGGAAGGCGATCGGCAGCAGGTTCTGGCCTTCCTTGTTCTCCTGCTCGAAGATGATTTGCGCCAGGACCGAACGGGTAATGTCCTCGCCGGTCTTGGCATCGTAGACCACGAAGTCTTCGCCGGACTTCACCAGCGCGGCCAAGTCTTCCAGCGTCACATACGTGCTGGTGCCGGTATTGTAGAGCCGCCGATTGGCGTACTTCTTGATCGTGACCGGCTCTTCGGACTTGGCCATGACATTTTCGCGCGGGTTCGAGCTTCAAGTGCCCGCCAGAATACGCATTTTTCTCCTTCCCGGGCCACTCTTTTCGTTGTCCGGAGGCCCGCGCATGCGCGGCGGGCAGGGCCGCCCCGGGGCCGGCCGTCCTTGCGGACGGGTACCGAGCGGTCTAATTGAGTGCCGGAGACTGCCATCAGGATGGCGTGCCGAATAAGCGAACCGCCGGTGCGGCGGCCGCGGGCGCGGGCTATTATCGACATGGGCCCCCATAGCCGCTCAGCTCGACTGACAAGAGGAGTTTTGCGAGATGAAGGACGACATCGTCATTGTCGGCGCCGCCAGGACGCCGGTCGGCGCGTTCAACGGCGCGCTGGGCATGCTGCCGGCCCATGACCTGGGCAAGGTCGCCATCAAGGAGGCGCTCGAACGGGCCGGCGTCGAGCCGGGCCGCGTCTCCGAGGTCGTGATGGGCCAGATCCTCACGGCCGCCCAGGGGCAGAACCCCGCCCGCCAGGCCTCGATCGGGGCCGGCATTCCGGTGGAAAGCCCGGCCTGGGGGGTGAACCAGCTGTGCGGCTCGGGTCTGCGCGCCGTGGCGCTCGGTTACCAGGCGATCGTCAACGGGGATTCGGACATCGTGGTCGCGGGCGGCCAGGAATCCATGAGCCAGGCGCCGCATGCCGCGTACCTGCGCAGCGGCACCAAGATGGGCAGCCTCGAATTCGTCGACACCATGATCAAGGACGGCCTGTGGGACGCCTTCAACGGCTACCACATGGGCAACACGGCCGAGAACGTCGCCAAGCAATACCAGATCACCCGCCAGCAGCAGGACGAGTTCGCGGTCGCCTCGCAGAACAAGGCGGAGGCGGCGCAAAAGGCCGGGCGGTTCAAGGACGAGATCGTCCCGATCACCATCAAGACCCGCAAGGGCGACGTGGTGGTCGAGAACGACGAATATCCGCGCCACGGCACCACGCTCGACGCGGTCGCCAAGCTCAAGCCTGCCTTCGACAAGGCCGGCACCGTGACGGCCGGCAACGCGTCCGGCATCAACGACGGCGCCGCCGCCGTGGTGCTGATGAAGGCGAGCCAGGCCGCGAAGGAAGGCCGCAAGGTGCTCGCCCGCATCGTCTCCTGGGCGCACGCCGGCGTCGACCCGTCCATCATGGGCACCGGTCCCATCCCCTCCTCGCGCTCGGCGCTCACGAAGGCCGGCTGGAAGATCGACGACCTCGATCTCGTCGAGGCCAACGAGGCGTTCGCGGCGCAGGCCTGCGCGGTCAACAAGGACCTCGGCTGGAACCCCGCCAGGGTCAACGTCAACGGCGGCGCGATCGCGCTCGGCCATCCGATCGGCGCCTCGGGCGCGCGCGTCCTGGTGACGCTGCTGCACGAGATGCAAAAGCGCGACGCCAAGAAGGGTCTGGCAACGCTGTGCATCGGCGGCGGCATGGGCATCGCCATGTGCGTGGAGCGCTGACCGCGCGCGCTTGCGGAGAGCGCTGGCCGAGACGCAAGCGGAACGGCGGAGCACGATATCGCGCTCCGCCGTTTTCGTCGTAAGCTGAAAGAAGCGTGAGATCGGCGCGGTTGCGCGACGCCGGTCCGTCATCAGGGAGGATGCGGTGATGGCACGGGTGGCGTTGGTCACGGGCGGCACGCGTGGGATCGGCGCGGCGATCTCGAAGGCGCTCAAGGCAGCCGGCTACAAGGTCGCGGCCAATTACGGCGGCAACGATGCGGCCGCCGAGAAGTTCAAGGCTGACACCGGCATTCCGGTCTACAAATGGGACGTCAGCTCCTACGACGCCTGCGTTGACGGCATCAAGAAGGTCGAGGCCGACATCGGGCCGGTGGACGTGCTGGTCAACAATGCCGGCATCACCCGCGACACGGTGTTTCACCGGATGAAGCCGGAGCAGTGGACCGCCGTCATCAACACCAATCTCAGCTCGCTATTCAACATGTGCCGTCCGGTGATCGAGGGCATGCGCGACCGCAATTTCGGCCGCATCGTCAACGTGTCGTCGATCAACGGCCAGAAGGGCCAAGCGGGCCAATCCAACTATTCAGCCGCCAAGGCCGGCGAGCTCGGCTTCACCAAGGCGCTGGCGCAGGAAAGCGCACGCAAGGGCATCACGGTGAATGCCGTCTGTCCCGGCTACATCAATACCGAGATGGTCCAGGCGGTGCCGAAGGACGTGCTGGAGAAATCGATTCTGCCGCAGATTCCGATCGGACGGCTCGGCGAGCCCGAAGAGATCGCGCGCTGCGTGGTGTTCCTGGCATCCGACGAGGCGGGCCTCATCACCGGCTCGACGTTGTCGGCGAACGGCGGGCAATATTTCACGTGAGGCGGCGGATCACCTAGCACCGCTCCGCGGTCCCGCGCATGAGCCGCCGCACGGCGACCCTCGTTGGATTCACCGCGGTGCTGATGTGGTCGCTGCTGGCGCTGTTCACCGCCGCATCGGGACGGGTTCCGCCGTTCCAGCTCGCCGCGATGACGTTTGCGATCGGCGGCGCCATCGGGGCCGCGACCTGGAGCGTGCGACGCGGCGCCGTTGCGGCGCTGCGGCAGAAACCGGAGGTATGGGCGCTCGGGGTCGGCGGCCTGTTCGGCTATCACGCGCTCTACTTCATGGCGCTGCGGTTGGCGCCACCCGCCGAGGCCGGGCTGATCAGCTACCTGTGGCCCCTGCTGATCGTGCTCTTGTCCGGACTGTTGCTGGGCGAGCGGCTGCGGCTCCATCACGTCGCCGGCGCCCTGCTCGGGTTCATCAGCACCGTGGTGCTGATCGCCGGCCGCGGCGGCCTCGTGCTCGCACAGGACCATGCTCCCGGGCTGGCGGCGGCCTTCGTGGCGGCGTTCGTGTGGGCGACCTACTCGGTACTGTCGCGTCGCTTCGCGGCGGTCCCGACCGACGCGGTCGCCGGCTTTTGTTTGGTGACCGCGGTCCTGGCGACGGTGTGTCATTATCTCTTCGAGGAGACGGTCTGGCCGACGAGCACAACCCAATGGCTCGCCGTCGCAGGACTAGGGATCGGCCCGGTGGGCGCCGCATTCTACGCCTGGGATTTCGGCGTCAAGCGCGGCGACATCCGCGTGCTCGGGGCCGCCTCCTACGCGGCGCCGGTGCTCTCAACCTTACTGCTGGTGCTGGCCGGATTTGCCGAGGCGAGCGCCGCGCTCGCGCTCGCCGCGGCGCTGATCGCCGGCGGCGGCCTGCTGGCCGCCAAGGACATGATCCTGACGCCCGCGGAAGATTAGCTCCGCATCACGCTGCGGTGCGGCGCGTATCCTTGATCGTGACCTCCCCCGCCTTATTCGCCTTCCCGGCCCCGATCTTGATCTCGATGTGGCAGCCCAGCGCAGTCAAAAATCGCATGAGCCGCTCGAGTGAAATTTCGGTGAACTTTCCCCCCAGGATTTTCGACAGCTCGGGTTGGGTGGTTCCGATTTGCCGAGCGGCGCCGCGCTGGGTCAAACCCAGAGACCTGATCGCCTTGTCCAACCGAAGGACGAGTTCAGCCTTCAGGTAATGCTCTTCCGCATCGAAGAAACCAAGCTGCAGCCAGACGTTCCTGGCGGAGTCCTTGGCTGCAGATGTTTTGATCATCTCTTACTCTCCTTTTCCTTCATCAGGCCTTTCAGGCGTTTTTCGATCAAACCTATTTCAGACTTCGGCGTCGCGCTGCCTTTTTTCGATTTCTTCTGGAAGGCATGGAGCACGTAGACGGCATCGGCGTAACGCACTGTGTAAACTGCACGGTAGGCATTACCCTGGTAACTCTCCCTGATCTCGATCACCGTTCCCCCGCCAAAGCCCTTGAGCGCCTTCGCCATTGTTCGGTGGCGCTCGCAAGAGCAGCCCGAGTTGGTTAGGCCGGCGGCGCCCAATCCTTCGGGGCCAACTCGAATCCCGCGAACTCGAAGCCGGGCGCGACCGTGCAGCCGGTGAGCGTCCAGGCGCCGAGGCTCTCGGCCGCCTGCCACGCGCCGGCCGGAACCGCGGCTTGCGGCCGCTCGCCGCCGGCGAGATCGGTCCCGAGCCGCACGGTCTTGACCGGGTCGCCATCCGCCACGTGCAGCGCCAGCGCGGCGCCCGCGTACCAATGCCAGACTTCGACGGCGTCGATGCGGTGCCAGTGCGACCGCTCGCCCGCCGCGAGCAGGAAATAGATCGCCGTCGATGCGGCCCGCCCGCGCCCGGATTGTTCCCGATCCCGGAAAGTCTCGCGATAATGCCCGCCTTCCGGATGCGGGCGAAGGTCGAGCAGCCGGATCACCTCGGCCGCGGTCAGCGACATAACGTCATCATGAATGCCGCAGCCGGACCCTCAGAACTTATCCTTGCGCGCGCGGATGACCGCGAACACCTGCACGGGCGGCGCGTCCGGCAGATCGACCGCGGCAGCGACGCTCGCCACGTCGGCGCGCAGGAACGGGTTGGTCACTTTTTCGGACGCGATCGTGGTCGGGATGGTCGGGCGTCCGGCGCTGCACAGCCGGACCACTTCTTCCGCCCGCGCGCGCAGCGCCGCGTTCCCCGGCTCGATCGTCAGCGCGAAATGCACGTTGGCGGCGGTGTACTCGTGGCCGCAATAAAGCTGCGTCTCCATCGGCAGGTTGCGCAGCTTGACCAGCGATTGCCACATCATGTCGGCCGTGCCTTCGAGCAGGCGCCCGCAGCCGACCGAGAACAGCGTGTCGCCGGCGAATGCGAGCTTCTCCGACTTGAACCAATAGGAAATATGGCCGGCGGTGTGGCCGGGCGTCTCCAGCACCCGGCCCACCAGCGTGCCGATGGTGACGAAATCGCCCTCGCGCACCGTCACGTCGACGCCGGGAATGCGCGCGGCTTCCTTGCGCGGGGCGACGACGCGGCAGGCGTGACGCGCCTTCAGCTCGGCGATGCCCCCGGTATGGTCGCCGTGATGGTGCGTCACCAGAATGTCGGTGAGCCGCCAGTTCCTGACGCGCAGCGCCTCCTCGATCGGCGCCGCCTCGGGCGCGTCGATCGCGGCCGTCGCGCCATTGGTGGGATCGTGCAGAAGGACGCAGTAATTGTCCTTGAGGCAGGTGAACAGGTGCGTCTCGGCCGCCATCGTCACGCCCCGTCGTGGTCTTGGCACGCGGAACTTAGCGCATGTTCCGGCGAAGTGGATACCGGTTCGCCGACAAGAACATGCGCCACGCAAGGATCCTAGAGCATGTCCCGATTCCGAAGGAACGGGACATGCTCTAGCATGACTGCCGCGCCGGGTCTTTCACCGTGTTCGGCCGCCGCGCCGTCCGATCCTGCCTGGTTTCCTATTCCGCCTCGTTGTCCGGCGGCGGGCTGCGCTCCATAATCCGGGGATTATCGCCGGCCCCGACCAGCCGGCGACCGCCGAGCCGCATGTCCATGGACGTCGTCGATCTGCGAAATTTTTACGGGCAGGCGCTCGGGACCGTCGCCCGCCGCTTCGTCGGGCGGGGCATCCGCAGCCGGTGGGCGGACACCCGCGGCCTGCGCACCCTCGGGATCGGCTATGCGACCCCCTACCTGGGGCTGTTTCGCGAGGAGGCGGAGCGGTGCCTCGCCTTCATGCCGGCCGCCCAAGGCGTGGTCAAATGGCCGACCGCGCGTCCGGCGCTGACCGCGCTGGTCGACGCGGACGAGCTGCCGCTGCCCGACGCGGCGGTCGACCGGGTGCTGCTCGTGCACGCGCTGGAAATGTCGCAGGACGCCGGGGCGCTGCTGCGCGAAGTTTGGCGCGTGCTTGCAGCCGGGGGCCGGATTCTCGTGATCGTCCCCAACCGGCGCGGGGTGTGGGCGCGCCTGGACACGACGCCGTTCGGCCACGGCCGGCCCTATTCGCGCGCACAGATCACTCAGTTGCTGCGGGAAACCTGGTTCACGCCGACCGGCTGGGGCGAAGCGCTCTACGTGCCGCCGATCAGCCGCAGGTGGTTCCTGCGCTCGGCCGTGGCCTGGGAGCGCGCCGGCGCGACCATCTCGGCGCCATTTGCCGGCGTCCACATCGTCGAGGCGACGAAGCAGGTCTACCGGGCGATCCCGGCGCGGCGCGAGCGCCAGCGCCTGGTGCCGGCGCTCGAGCCGGCGCTGGCTCCGTCGCCCTAGACCGGGATGACTTTATCTTCGAATCGTCATCCCGTTCTACCTCATTGTTGGAGCATGATCTTTTCCGAAAACCGGCATCCACTTTTCGGGATCATGCTCCAGCGACGCCTGCTTCAGTCGCGATGGGGTTCGCCCGGCGGTCCCTGCGGCGCCGGCTCGTCCGGGGCTTCACTTGCCGCGGGCGGCCCGGCATGCATGTCGGGGCGCGGACCGTGCCGGCGACGGCGCCGCCGGTGCAGCGGAAAGCGATCGGGCTGGCCGTCGAACCCGTTCGGGCCGTAGCCCTGGTGGGTCGGCGGCTGCGGCTGCCCGCCGCCGCCGGTGATGAATGACGGCAGCCGGTCGACCTCGCCGGACTCGGGCCGTCCCTGGGGTCCGCTCGGCTGCGGCCGCCCCCCGTAAGCCTGCGGCTCGCGCGGCCCGTAAGGCTGCTCGCGCGGGGGGTATGGCTGTTGCTGGTAGGACTGCGGCTCGCGCGGCCCGTAAGGCTGCGACTCGCGTCCCGCATAGGGCGCGTCGCCCATCGGATGTCCGCTCTCGTCGTCGCCGCCCCCGTCGTAATGGTCCTCGCCGCGCTGCTCGCCTTCCGGGCGGAAATACGGCTGGCTCTGGCGGAACTGTTCCTGCGCCGCCGCGATCAGGCGGAAATAATGCTCGGCGTGCTGGAAGTAATTTTCGGCCGCCACCGGATCGCCGGACGTCTGGGCGTCGCGTGCGAGCTGCACGTATTTCTCTGCGACGTGCGATGGGGTCCCGCGGATTTTCACGTCGGGACCGTTCGACTCGTAGACCCGCGTCAGCGGATTCTGCCCCTTGCGGTTACGCCCCCGCATGCGCTTGTTCTGACCGTTTCTCATGGCTGTTGGTTTGTCGACTCCTGCTGTGCGGCGGATACGGCCGCCGGTTCCTTGCCCCTGTTCGGCGCCGCGTTACAGGTTCGCGTCGCGCCGATGTCCATGACCGAGCCGCGCGCAAGCCGCGGCGGTCGCGCGTCGATCCAAAGCTCCTATGCCGATAGCTGCAACGTTCCTTCGCCCGCGGTCATCCCACGGTGTTGCCCATCCCTCGTCTCGCGCTGTCGTGTCGACACGCGCCAAACCGGTGAAGCTTTCGTATCCCGAGCCGGCGAAGTCTCAAACGTCGAACTGGCCGATCGTTGTTCGCCTCGCATGCGCCGCCGCCTCACAGAGCCTTGCTCCGGGCCTCCAGGCGGCGCCTCATCCTCTCGGGGTCGATTACGTGCCGTAAACCTAGTCGCTCTCGGCCCATAATCCAAGTGATTTTTCGCCCCTCCCTTGGTTCAAGGCCGGGAGGCAGGCCGGCCATGAAGCGCCCGGGCGATACCGCCCAGGTCCGCAGCGGCGCTCGATTCAACGGCAAGTTCCTCCGCGGCAAACAGCGCCGCCGCGGCCTGTTCCTGGCCGACACCGAGTTCCACAATCATGTCGCCGCGTCCCGCCAGCAGGCGCCGCCCGTCGGCCGCAAGCGCCCGGTAGGCGGCAAGGCCGTCCGCTCCGCCGTCGAGCGCGAGTGCCGGTTCGTGCTCCCTCACCTCCGGCGCCAGGCCCGCGATGGCGGCACTTTCCACGTAGGGCGGGTTGGCCACCACGAGATCGAAGGCGCCGGCAAGCGCCGCACCGAAGTCGCAGGCAACGAAGGCCGCGCGCCCGCCAAGACCGAGCCGCCACGCATTATCGCGCGCAACCTCGAGCGCGGCCACGCTGCGGTCGGTCCCGACCCCGCTCGCGCGCGGCAGCTCGCTCAGCAGGGCGAGCAGCAAGGCGCCCGAGCCGGTGCCGAGATCGGCGATGCGCAGGGCGCGGCCGCGCAAGCCGCGGGCGTCGAGCGCGGCGAGCGCTGTTTCGATCAGCGTTTCCGTGTCGGGCCGCGGGTCGAATACCGCCGGCGTGATGCGCAGCGGCAAGCCCCAGAATTCCCGCAAGCCGACGATCCGTGCCACCGGCTCGCGGGCGAGGCGCCGCTCGGCAAGCGTCGCGATGCGCCGGCGTTCGTCTGCGTTCAAAGATCGATCCGCCGCCGCGGCGAGCACGGCATGGTCGAGGCCCAGCGCATGGCCCACCAGCACGCGCGCATCGAGAACCGGTTGTTCCAACCCAGCGGCGGAAAACATCGGCGCCAGCGCGCGGCGCGCCGCAGCGATCGACACCGCGGACGTGAGGTCCGGCATGCTCATGGCAAGGCCGTGTCCTCGGCCGCCAGCAGCGAGGCCTGGCGCTCGGTCACCAGCGCGTCGATGATCTCGCCGAGCGCCTCGCCGTCGAGCACCTGCGGGAGCTTGTGCAGGGTGAGATTGATGCGGTGGTCGGTCACGCGCACCTGGGGGAAATTGTAGGTGCGGATGCGCTCGGAGCGGTCCCCCGAGCCGACCTGCCCGCGCCGCTCGGCGGCGCGTTCGGCGTCGCGCTTGCGGCGTTCGAGGTCGTAGACTTTGGCGCGCAGCAAGGTGAGCGCCTTCGCGCGGTTGCGGTGCTGCGAGCGCTCCTCCTGCACCACCACGACGATGCCGCTCGGGATATGGGTCATCCGCACGGCCGACTCGGTCTTGTTGACGTGCTGGCCGCCGGCCCCGCCGGCCCGCATGGTGTCGACCCTGAGATCGGCGTCGGCGAGCGCCACGTCCACCTCCTCGGCTTCCGGCAGGACCGCGACCGTCGCGGTGGAGGTGTGGATGCGGCCCGAGGCTTCGGTTGCCGGAACGCGCTGCACGCGATGCACACCGGATTCGAATTTGAGCTTGGCGAAAGCGCCGCGGCCGCGGATTTCGGCAATGATTTCCTTGAAGCCGCCGACCGTGCCCTCGCTTGCCGAGATCATCTCGACGGTCCAACCCTGCCGCGCCGCATAGCGTTCGTACATGCGAAAGAGATCGCCGGCGAACCGGGAGGCTTCGTCGCCGCCGGCGCCCGCGCGGATTTCCAGCATGACGTTGCGCTCGTCCATCGCATCCTTGGGAACGAGCGCAACGCGGATCTGCTGCTCCAGGAGGTCGCGCCGCGCGGTGATCGCCGGCCGCTCCTCGGCCGCCAGCGCACGCATCTCCGCATCGGTGGTTGGATCCGCCAGCAGCGCGTCGAGCCCGGCCAATTCGTCGACCACGGCCCGATAGGCCTTCACCGACTCGACCAACGGGGAGAGCTCGGCAAACTCGCGCGAGAGCTTGACGTAGGTTTCCCGGTCGGGATTGGCCGCGAACTCCGTCTCGACCGCCGCATGGCGTGCCACGAGGGCGTCGAGCTTTGCCTGGGGGAGCATGGCGCGGGCCTCAGATCTGCAGGCCTTCGGCGGCGGCAAAAGCCTCCAGCCGGTCGCGCGTCGCCATGCTGCCCGTCGGCCGATCGATCAGCGGCTCCAGCAGCGCGCGCGCCTTGCCGGCGTCGAGGTCGAGCAGCACCGACTTGACCGGGCCGACCGCCGAGGGAGTGAGCGACAGA
>WNFB01002420.1_pt1 | contig 16258 bp, 16 predicted proteins | sample 5400501 | NCBI WGS metagenome assembly WNFB01 (sample SAMN13153341, study PRJNA577476) | soil metagenome | isolation source: 200 cm saprolite under Douglas fir tree site 2 hole 1 | place: USA:California | collected 2015-04-18
CTGCACGCGAATGAATCGCGCTCCGCTCGCAGCTTTGGCTGCCGGCCGCTATGGCGCACCCCCTACACCCCTCGCTCCGCTTTTTGGGTTAGTCTCTCACCATGCCAGCCTCAAGGGATGATTCCTCGCGGCTGCTCTTCCCGACCCCGCCCGCCGTGCCCGACGCTCCGCGCCCCGACGCGCCCCTGGCCGATCGGATCCGGCCGCGCACGCTCGAGGAGATCCTCGGCCAGGACGAGGTGCTCGGCCCCGGCAAGCCGCTGCGCCGGGCCATCGAGTCGGACTACCTCCGGTCGCTGATCCTGTGGGGTCCTCCGGGCTCGGGCAAGACGACCCTCGCCCACGTGATCCGCCTCCGCACGCGCCACCACTTCGAGGCGATGAGCGCGGTCCTCACCGGGGTGAAGGAGCTGAAGGAGGTGCTGAAGGAGGCGGAGGTGCGGCGCAAGCGCGACCAGCGCCGCACGATCGTGTTCATCGACGAGATCCACCGCTACAACAAGGCCCAGCAGGATGCGCTCCTGTCGCACGTGGAGTCGGGGGACGTCGTGCTCATCGGGGCGACGACCGAGAACCCGTCGTTCGAGGTGAACGCCGCGCTGTTGTCGCGCTGCCGGGTCGTGGTGCTGAAGCCCCTGGGCGCCCCGCAGCTCGTCGACGTCCTCCGGCGCGCGCTCACTGACGCCGAGAGGGGCCTCGGCGCCACCGGCGCGGACGTGGGCGACGACGCGCTGGAGTTCCTGGCCCAGGCCTCCGACGGCGACGCGCGCACCGCGCTCAACGTCCTCGAGATGGCCGTGATGACCGCCCCGCCTCAGGACGGCCGGCGGCAGGTGGACCTGAAGGCGATGCGCCAGGCCTTCGCGCGCAAGGCCCTCCTCTACGACCGCGCCGGAGAGGAGCACTACAACATCATCAGCGCGCTGCACAAGTCGATCCGCAACTCCGACGCCGATGCGGGCCTGTACTGGCTGGCGCGGATGCTGGAGGCGGGCGAGGACCCGCTCTACGTGGCGCGCCGGCTCGTCCGCTTCGCCTCCGAGGACGTCGGCATGGCCGACCCGCAGGCGCTGGTGCAGGCCATGGCCGCGCAGCAGGCCGTGCACTTCGTCGGCCTGCCGGAGGGCAGCCTGGCCCTGGCGCAGGCCGTCGTCTACCTGGCGGCGGCGCCCAAGAGCAACGCCCTCAATACCGCTTACAGCGCCGCCGCGCGCGACGCGCTTGAGACGCGGGCAGAGCCGGTGCCGCTCTGGATCCGCAACGCGCCCACGCCGCTCATGAAGCAGCTCGGCTACGGCAAGGGCTACCGCTACGCCCACGACGAGGCGGAAGGCGTCTCCGGCATGGACTGCCTCCCCGAGGCGCTGGCGGGGAAGCGCTACTACGAGCCGACGCCGCGCGGCGACGAGCGCGGTGTCGCCGAGCGGCTGGATGAAGCCCGCCGCATCCGCGAAGAGAAGAAGGGGAAATGACGCGACCCCCTCACCCTTCCCTCTCCCCCAACGGGGAGAGGGCTGGCCAAGCCTCCCTCTCTCCCAAGGGGAGAGGGTTGGCCACGCCATCCCCTCTCCCTGAAAGGGAGAGGGGCAGGGGTGAGGGTTTCTCGTCGTGACCGCCCTACTCTTCTTCTCCCAGCTCCTTCAGAAGCGCCCGTCGCTCACCCGGCGAGAGCTGCCTCGCCTCGCGCAGAAGCGGACGGACGTCGGCCGGCTCGTCCGGTGCCGGCGCGACGAGGACGAGGCCGATCACGTACAGGGCCAGCGTGAAGAACGAGATGTAGCCCGTGGCCGGCGCCACCGGGGGAATGTCGAGGGTGCCGAGGGACAGTCCCTGGAAGATCGCGCTGGCGATGCGCTGGGTCCAGCTCCCCCCCGGGGCGGCGAGCGCGCCCAGGATCATGTGCTTCAAGACGAAGGCGGTGCCGAAGAGCACGCCCAGGCTGCGCAGGAGACGGAACGGGTCGAAGGGCGAGAACTGGTCGTTCCACAGCGTCCACAGGAAGAAGAACGCGAACATCCAGTGGAGGAGGCCCTGCTCGGGTAGCACCGAGTTGAATGCCTGGGCCGACGCGAAGAAGAGCGCAAGGAGCGTCAAGGCGTGGGAGATGTTGGTCACCACGCCGTGCCGGCTTCCGAGCCACTTGTCCAGACGCACCAGCCGCCCCCGCATGAAGAGCGATGCCAGCAGCGCCGCCATCACGAGGGTGACGAGGGGCGGGGGCAGGAAGACGAAGGACCGGTCGACGGCCACGCGCATGCCGCCGAGGAGGGCCACGGTGAGGAATACCAGGGGCAGGAGCAGGGCCCGAGCGGCCGCCCGCCTGCGCGCCGGATCGTCTTTCATTGACCCCCCAACCTGTCCCTCCGCCCCGTCATTTGCGCTCCTCCAGGACCCGCAGCGGGTTGAGGTCGCTCCACGTCTTCTCCTGCCCCTTCTCCAGCTCCGCCTTCAGCTCGGCGGCGCTGTGCATCTTCAGGTCGGGGTCGTCGACGATCAGGCTGCCGGACGGGACGAGCGCCAGGGCCCGATCCACCGCCTGCAGCCCCTGGCCGTAGAGCGCGTCGTCGTGGTACAGCCGGCCCCAGCCTTCGCGGTAGAACGCGTACGCGATGTAGAACTGGGCGCGGGCGTCGGCGCGCGCGGGGTCGGCGCGCTCCCACTCCTCGCGGGCGGCCCGGAAGAGGCCGCGATGGAAAAGGGAGAGCGCGGTGTCGTAGCGCGCCGCATCGACCTTGTACGCACCCGACGCGACGCGCGCGCCCTGGGTGACGTCCTTGAAGGTGCGGGGCTGGGTCGCGTAGACCCAGACGACGAACCCCGCATAGAGCAGCGTGGCCGTGATGCCGGTGGCATGGAGCAGCGGGTACCGCATGGCCGTGCCCTAGGACACCGGGAGAAAGCCCTGCCGCACGGCGTGGATGAAGTCCGTGTAGGCGGGCACGAAGCCGGCCGCGCGCAGCTCGCTCGCCACCTGGCCCCGATGATAGGCCGAGTGGCTCACGACGTGGGTGAGGATGTCCCCCACCATGCTCGTCCACGGCTCGCCCTTCGAGTTGCGATAGGCAACGCTTCGCTCGAGATCGGCCGGCGGCGGGCCGTCGAGGAAGCCCGGCCAGGCCTGCGCCATGGCCTCGGACTCCGCCGCGCACTGATCGAGCGTAAGGTCGGGCCACACGACGACCGGCGTCGCGTACTGGCGCAGCCGCCCGAGCCAGAGACGCTCCGCGGCCGGAACGTGGGACATGAAGAGCAACGCGCGAGCGGGAGGGGCGGCCGCGGCGCGGAGCGACGCGATGGCCTCGCGGTTGGCCCAGGCGTCCCACGCGAGCAGCCGGCGGAGATGAGCCCTCAGCTCCATGGCGTCCTCCGGAGCTGAAGCATAGCGCAAGGCTTCGCTTCCCCACACCGCGTGGGGTTGCGCGGGGGGGAAAGCGCTGCTAGCGTGGCCGCTCTATGGAAGGCGACCTCGTGATCCGCGACGCGGCCCCCGCCGACGCGGAGGCCATCCTCGCCATCGGCCGCGAGCTGGTCGAGGACGGCGACACGTACGTCTTCGCGCCCACGACCACGGACGACGAGCTGAAGGCCTACTGGCTCTCCCCCACGGGACGCACCTTCGTCGCCGTGCTCGACGGGCGGACCGTCGGCTGCTACTTCCTGCGGTCCAACTACCCCGGCCGCGGACGGCACGTCGCCAACGCCTCCTATGCGGTCAGCCGCAGCTTCACGCGCCGCGGCATCGGCCGCGCGATGGCCGAGCATTCCTTGGAGAAGGCACGGGGGCTTGGCTACCAGGCCATGCAGTTCAACCTGGTGGTCAGCACCAACGACCGCGCGGTGACGCTGTGGCGGACCCTGGGCTTCCGGATCGTGGGCACGCTGCCCAGGGTGTTCGACCATCCCACGAAGGGCTTGGTCGATGCCTACGTAATGCACAAATTTCTCTAGCCAAGGCACGCGCGCCGGATGGGCTATCGCCACGTACTCAAGAGCGGCGTCGTCATCACTTCCACCCGGCCCGAGCACGCGGCGCCGCTGGAGGCGCTGCAGGAGCTGTGCTTCCCGACGCTGGCGCCCGAGCAGCGCTTCGTCGCCGCACATTACCGCAAGCACCTCGAGCTCTTCCCCGAGGGACAGTTCGTGGCCGTCGACGGCGACCGGGTGGTGGGCGGCACCAGCACGTGCCGGCTGCATTTCGACTTCAACCACGTCGGACACACCTTCGACGACGTCATACAGGGGGGCTGGCTGACGTCCCACGAGCCCGACGGCGACTGGCTCTACGGAGCCGACATCTCGGTGCATCCCGATCATCGCGGACGGGGCCTGGCCCGCGGCCTGTACGCGGCCCGGCAGGACACCGTGCGGCGCCTCGGCCTCAAGGGCCAGGTCACGGCGGGCATGATGCGGGGATACGGCGCGGTGAAGGATAGGATGTCCGCCGAGGAGTATTACCGGGGGCTGGAGGACGGCACGATCAACGACCCGACGCTCTCGGCGCAGTTGAAGATCGGATTCGAGCTTCGCCGTCTCCTGCCCCATTACGTGCACGACCCGGTGTGCGACGACTACGCCGTCCTGATCGTCCTCGACGCTTCGCGCGACGTCCCGAGCGAGTGACGATCAAGGGCTGAGCTTCGCGGAGGCTGCGCATGGGAGCGATCCGACTCCAGACCGAGATCCCGGGGCCGAAGAGCCGCGCGCTCCTCGCCCGCCGCGCGGGTGCCGTCGCGGGAGGGCTCGGCAAGGCGACCGAAGTGGTCGTCGAGCGCGGGGAGGGGGCGCTCGTCCACGACGTCGACGGCAACACCTTCATCGACTTCGCGGGCGGGATCGGGATGCTCGCGGTGGGCCACAGCCCGCGCGGAGTCGTGTCGGCGCTCGCCGCGCAGGCGGAAAGGCTCATCCACGTGTGCGCGCTCGTCGCCACCTACGAGCCGTACGTCCGGCTGTGCGAGGTCCTGAACGAGATCACGCCGGGCGCCTTCGCCAAGAAGACGCTCCTCGCCAACAGCGGCGCCGAGAGCGTGGAGAACGCGGTCAAGCTCGCGCGCCGCTACACCGGCCGGCCGGCGGTCATCGCGTTCGAGGGCGCCTACCACGGCCGCACCCTCCTCACGCTCTCGCTCACCAGCAAGTACGGCCTTTTCAAGAAGGGCTTCGGCCCCTTCGCCCCCGAGATCTACCGGCTGCCCGTCCCCAACCTCTACCGGACGCCGGACGGCATGAGCGAGGAGCAGTACGTCGACTGGAGCGTCCGCCAGCTCGAGAACGCCTTCGTCGCGCAGGTGGACCCGTCCGCGGTGGCCGCCATCATCATCGAGGCGGTGCAGGGCGAGGCGGGCTTCATCCCCGTACCTCACCGCTTCCTGCGCCGCATCCGTGAGCTGTGCGACCAGCACGGCATCGTGATGATCGCGGACGAGGTGCAGAGCGGGTTCGGGCGGACGGGCAAGCTCTTCGCGATCGAGCACTCGGGGATCGCGCCCGACCTCCTCACCACCGCCAAGTCCCTCGGGGCCGGGATGCCGATCAGCGCCGTGACGGGACGAGCCGACATCATGGACTCCGCGCACCTGGGCGGCATCGGCGGGACCTACGGCGGCAGCCCCGTCGCGTGCGCGGCGGCGCTGGCGGCGGTGGAGATGATCCGAAGGCCCGGCTTCCTGCCGCGGGCCGAGCGCATCGGCGAGATCATGCGGGAGGCCATGGAGGGATGGAAGGCGCGCTGGCCGCTGGTGGGAGACGTGCGCGGCCAGGGCGCGATGAGGCTCGCGGAGCTGGTGCGCGACCGCAAGACGAAGGAGCCGGCCCCGGAGGAGACCCTCGCCGTGATCAAGCACGCCGTCGGCCGGGGCTTGATGGTCATTCGCGCCGGGCTCTACAGCAACTGCGTGCGCCTGCTGCCGCCGCTCGTCATCTCCGATGAGCAGCTTCGCGAGGGCCTGGACGTGCTGGGGGCCGCGATCGGCCACGCGCAGGAGGCGGCGGCTCCGCAGACGGTCCGATAGCGAATGGCCGGGCTCGTCTTCGTCAACGGGAACCTGCTCACGCAGGATCCGGATCGCCCACGCGCGGAGGCGCTCGCGGTCGGCCACGACGGGCGCATCGCCGCGGTCGGCTCGCGGGCGGACGTCGAGCCGACCGTGCGGCCGGGGACGCGTCTCGTCGACCTCGGCGGACGCACGCTCGTCCCCGGTTTCAACGACGCCCACGCTCACGCCTGGAAGCTGGGCCAGCTCCTGACCGGTGTCCTCGACGTTCGCAGGGTCGAGAGCCTGGCCTTGCTCCAGGCATCGCTGCGCTCGTTCGCCGCGCGCCGGCCCGAGGGGACCTGGCTCCAGGCGCGCGGTTACAACGAAGCACTCATGGCGGAACGACGGCACCCCACGCGCGAAGACCTGGATGCCGCGGTCGCGGACCGCCCGGTCCTTCTCACTCGGGTGTGCGGGCACGTGGCCGTCGCGAACAGCCGCGCGCTCGAGATGGCGGGCGTCGATGCCGCAGCGGCGCCGCCGTCCGGAGGCCGCATCGACCGTGGCCCCGACGGGCGGCCCACGGGCCTGCTCTACGAGACCGCGATGGGCCTGGTGTCGGCGCACCTTCCGCCGCCCACCGCGCTCGAGTACGAGGACATGATCCAGGCGTTCGGCCGGCACCAGCTCGAGCGCGGCATCACGAGCTCCAGCGATTGCGGCGTGCGGCCGGACCTGGTGGAGGCGTACCGCGCCCTGGACGCCCGCGGCGCCCTCATCCAGCGGCTGAACGTCATGCCGCTGCGGCGGCTGGACGGCGCGACGGGCAACGTGCCGCTGCCCGATCGCTCGGTGAGCGAACGCCTGCGCGTGGACACGGCCAAGCTCCTGGCGGACGGCGGGCTCAGCTCGGCCACCGCGGCCCTGCGGGCGCGCTATCGCCACGTCGACACGCGCGGCCTGCACCGTTTCGAAGAGGAGGATCTGCGCGAGCTGATGCGGGAGACGTCCGCCGCGGGCTGGCGCCTCGCCGTCCACGCGATCGGCGACGAGGCCATCGAGCGGGTCCTCTCCGCCTACGAGTCGCTGGGCCCGGAGGTGCCGCGCCGCCGCCATCGCATCGAGCACCTGGGGCTGCCGGACCGGGGCCACCTGCGCCGCGCCGCGAGCCTGAAGATCGTCGCCGTGCCCCAGACCGTCTTCATCCACAGCCTCGGCCGGAACTTCCGCGAGTACCTGCCAGAGGCGCTCCTGGCCCGCGCGTACCCGGTTCGGGAGATGATGGAGGCCGGGATCCCGGTGGCGCTCTCGTCCGACGCGCCGGTGGTGGAGGAGGACAGCCCGCTACTCGGCATCCAGGCCGCCGTCCTCCGGCGGGACGCCGAGGGAATCGCGATCGCCCCCGACCAGGCGATCACCGCGGCGCAGGCGCTCCGCGCCTACACGATGGGCGGCGCGTTCGCGACGGGCGACGAGGCCAACCGCGGGAGCCTGAGCCCGGGCAAGTGGGCCGACCTGGCCGTCCTCAGCGGCGATCCGGTCGCCGTGCACCCGGAGGGACTGGGCCGGATCCGCGTGGACATCACCGTGGTCGGTGGCAAGATCGTCTTCGAGAGATAGACCGGGGGTGTGCGCCGTGGCCTACACGTACAAGCAGTACATCGACGGGGAGTGGGTCGACGCCTCGAGCGGAGCGACCTGGGACGTGATCAACCCGGCGACGGAAGAGGTGATCCGCACCGTCCCCTACGGGAACGCCGAGGACGCGAGACGGGCGATCCAGGCCGCGGCCCGCGCCTTCCCGGCCTGGCGCGCGAGCACCGCCTACGAGCGCGCGGCGATCCTGAAGCGCGCATCCGACATCATGCGCGCGCGGCTCGACGGCCTGGCGCGGACGTCGGTCCAGGAGTGCGGGAAGCCGGCCGCGCAGGCGAAGGCCGAGTGGGCGGTCGTCGCGGATCTCTTCGAGTGGTTCGCGGAAGAGGGAAAACGGGCCTACGGAAGGACGATCCCGCCGCGGGCCGGCAGCAAGCGCCTCACGGTCCTGAAGCAGCCGATGGGCGTGGCGGGCGTGATCACCGCGTGGAACTTCCCCGCCTACAACCCGGGCCGCGCGTGGGCGGCGGCCATGGCCGCCGGGTGCACGGTCGTCGGGCGGGCCTCCGAGTACACGCCCCTCACCGCGATGGAGATGGCGAACATCGTGGCCGAGGCGGGCGTGCCGCGAGGCGTCCTGAACCTCGTCAACGGCGAGCCGGAGCCCATGGGCCAGGCGATGCTCGACGAGCCGGCGTGCCGCAAGATCAGCTTCACCGGCAGCGTGCGGGTCGGGAAGCTCCTGATGGACGGGGCGTCGCGCACCGTCACGCGCCTCGGCCTCGAGCTCGGCGGCAACGCGCCCGTGCTGATCTTTCCCGACGTGGACCTCGAGGAGGTCGCCAAGGGCTCGGTCGCGACCAAGTACCGCAACGACGGGCAAGTCTGCATCGCTCCCCAGCGCTTCCTGGTCCACCGCAAGGTGAACGACGAGTTCCTGGAGCGGGTGGTCCCGCGGGTCAAGTCGCTCCGGCTCGGCGACGGCCTCGACCCGCAGACGCAGGTGGGCCCGCTCATCAACGCCCGCCAGCGCGACCGGGTGGACACGATGGTCGCGGCCGCGCGGCGCCAGGGGGTGGAGGTCCTGGCCGGCGGGCGCCGCCTCGAGCGAAAGGGCTACTTCTATGAGCCCACGGTGCTCGCGCACGTTCAGCCCTCCATGCCCATCTACGCGGAGGAGATCTTCGGGCCGGTGATGCCGGTGGTGCCCTTCGACGAGCTGGAACAGGCGCTCGCCCTCGCCAACGACACCACCTACGGGCTGGCCGCCTACGTCTGGACCCGGGACATGAAAACGGCGGTGCGCGCCTACGAGGGCCTCGAGTTCGGGATGATCGGGGTGAACGACTGGGCGCCCAACGCGACCGAGGCTCCCTTCGGGGGCTGGAAGCAGAGCGGCATCGGCCACGAGTGCGGGCAGGAAGGGCTGGAGGATTACCTGGAGACGAAGCTCGTCGTCGTCGGGGTCTGATGCGGCGCGCTTCGCTCCGCGCGGGAAGTCATTGAGGGCACGCCGCCGGGATGAACCCGTCAGCGTGCGGCAAGGAAACGCTCCGCTTCGCGCGCCGAACACTCGCGCCGGAGAGGTTCCAGAGTATTGCTGTTAGCTGGTGTGGTCGTGGACGATCTTCCACTCGCCGCCGATGCGGCGCGCGAGGAGCGTGAAGAGGCCGCCCGGCTCCGAGCCGTCCCTCATCGTCAGGTGCCATTTCCCCCGGATGAACGCCGCGTCCGAGCTCAGGACCTGCACCTCCAGGTCCTGGAAACGAAGCCGGCCCATCTCCTTGCCTTCGGCCTGGTAGCGGCGCCGGTACCGCTCCCGCGTCGCCTGCCAGCCGCGCGTCAGCGTGGCGCCGGACTGGAAGACGAGGTCGGGCGAGTTCCAGTACCCAGCCATGAAGCCCTCGAGGTCGCCGCGGTTCCAGGCCTCGACCTGCTTGTCGAGCACGGCGCGTACCCCCGCCGCGGAGGCGGCCACCGCCGTGGCCCTGGCCGCGTCCTGCGCTCCCGCGGTGCCGGCCGCACCGAGCAAGAAGACGAAGACGGCGATCGTGGACCTCCCGTGGACACCCATGCGCGCTCCGTCAGTAGTTGCAGACGTCGAACGAAGCGGGCCTGCCCTCGTCGACCTCGTACGTCCCGACGGAGCCGCCGTCCAGGCTCACCGTCACCTGCAGCATCGTTCCGCTCAGCGTGCCGGTGTAGCGCGCCGGTCGGGCCCCTCCGTTGAGGAGGACCGGGTCGTACGTGCCCGTGAGGTCGAAGGACCCCGTGTCGCTCACCACGAGCGGCTGGTTGATCCGTCCCTTCGCCCCGCACTTGAAAGACGCGCTCGCGCCCGCGTCGTCGACGAACAGGTCCATGTTCCGGCCGCCCCACTCGCCCTTCGGCACCCTCACCGGAGAGGGCCCGGAGCAGGCGGCGGCCGCCAGCAACGGCAGCGCGACTGACAGCCAACGTCTCATGAGATGCCTCCGCGCAGGATCCAGGCCTGCGGGTGATGCTCGAAGCCGATGTGGGGGTAGTACTTCTCGGCCGCGGGCGCGGCGAGCAGGATGAGCGTCGCGCGAGGAGCGGCCTCCTGCGTCAGGCGCACGAGCTCGCGGCCGATGCCCGTCCGCTGGTACGACTTTCTCACCGCGAGGTCGGAGAGGTACGTCGCGTAGACGAAGTCGGTCAGCGAGCGCGAGATGCCCACCATGCGCGCGCCGTCCCACGCGGTGACCACGAGGTTCGCGTGCTCGAGCATGCGCTGCATCCGGCTGCGGTCCGATACCGGGCGCCTCTCACCGAGCGTCGAGTCGACGTACAGCTCGATCACGGCATCCAGGTCGAGGTCGTTGCCGGTGCGGTACGTGATCATGTGTCCAAGTCCGGGCCCAGATCCGGACTCCCTCCTATCCCGCCTGTGCGCCGTCGGGAACCTCCCGCTCGGGCACGGCCAGGACGGGGACGATCCCGTCGGCGTACCCGATGTCGAACAGCATCCCCTCGGACAGCTCGCCCCGGATGCGCCTGGGCTCGAGGTTGAGCACGAACAGGGCTTGCTTGCCCCGGATCTCGGTCGGATCCGCGCGTTCGCTCTTGATGCCCGCGACGATCTGGCGCCGGTGATCGCCGAAGTCGACGGTGAGCCGGACGAGGCGGTCCGAGCTCGGCACGTCCGCCACCCCGGAGATCGTCCCCACGCGGATGTCGAAGGCCTTGAGCCCGTCCGCCGACACCACGGGCTTCACCGGGGCGGGAGTGAACGGCTTCATCTCAGAGGCGTTCGAGCTGCGCGAGATGGTTGAGGTCGTGCCCCGCGAGCAAGCGGATCACGGTGCCCAGCTTCTCGGGACCTCGCTCGGGATGGAATGCCTCGCGGTCAAGATCTCCCGGGCTCAGCCCCCGAAGAAGCGCCAGGTTCCATCCCCGCAGCGCCCGGTACGACGCGAGGGCGCTCTCCACGTCGACGTGGTCGTAGCGCCGTGCCCACGAGCCCTCGTCCCAGGGCTGGATCCGGTGGTTGTCCTCGGACAGGATCTGGCGGAACCGGAATCCTATGCCGACCTCCGCGTCGGCCAGATGGGCGAGGATCTGCTTGCCCGTCCACTTGCCGGGACCGTAGCTCCGCGAGAGGCCCGCGTCGCCCAGGCGACGCGCCACCGTCTCGACGCGCTGCGCGTTGACGTCCATGGCCTCGAGCGGATTGCGGTCGCCCAGAAGCCCCAGAATGCGTTCCCTATATCCACCATCCGCGACAGTCGTCATCTCAACCTCACTCGCAGCTCACTGCGTGTTTTCGAGCTCGGCAATGTATCGCTGGGCCAGCTCCAGCTCGTGCTCGCTGAAGACCCGGACCTGCTTCTCGGCCAGCAGCGCCGCCGTGACACCCGCACCTGTCTTCCGCCTTCCGCGGAAGGTGCCGTCGTAGACCTCCTTCGAACCGCAAGAAGGGCTCCCTTCCTTCAGCACGGCCACGCGCGCGCCTTCGCGCAGGGATGCTTCGAGACCTGCGCGGGCGCCGGCGAGGAAGGCGTGCGTCACGTCGGCTCCCTCGGACGTTACCACCCGCGCGATCCCCCCCAGGACCGCGTGGCCACCGGCGCCCTGGATTTCGGCGGCGGGCCGGGGAACAGACAAGCCTCCCGCGACTTCCGGGCAAATGGGCACGAGGCGGCCCTCTCGCCGCCAACGATCCAGTATCTCGTCGGACAGCGCGGCATCACCGCCGTGGTAGCGGACCCTCTCCCCCAACAGGCACGCGCTGATCAGGATTTTGATCATCCTTCTGACCGCCGCTGTCCATCCTATCAGGGCTCGAGCCGGAGGCCGCCGGTGGGGCCGGACTGCTCGTAGATCTCGCCGTAGCGCTCGTAGCTGTTGAGCACCTTGCGGACGTAGTTCTTCGTCTCGTCGAAGCTGACGGACGAGAAGAATGCGTCCGGCCGCGGCTCGGGCGCGAGCCGCCACCAGAGCCTCACCTGGTTGGGACCGGCGTTGTAGGCGGCGGCGGTTCGGTAGGGATCGCCTTCGAACTCCTTCGACAGGTCGGCCACGTACTTGGCGCCGAGCTGGATGACGATCGCGGGATCGTACAGATCTTCCGAGCTGACGTCCACGAGGCCCAGGGTCCGGCCCACGTCGCGGGCGGTCGTGATGATGAACTGCAGCAGGCCGCGGGCGGCGGCCGCGGACTTGGCCCGCGGATCGAAGCGCGATTCCTCCCGCATGACCGAGAGCACCAGCCGCGGGTCCGCGCCTTGCTTCTTCGCCTCGGCCACGATGCGGTCGTAGAAATAGCGCGGGTAGAGCAGCTCGCGGAGGGTGCGGGGCAGGAGCTCCGGGATGAAGTCGTCGGGCACGGAGCGCATCAGCACTTCCGCCGCGTAGATCGAGCCCCGGGGGCCGGCGCCGAGGTGCAGCGCGAGCGAGCGGGTGAGGGCGGCGGCCGGAGGGCTGAGGCCCCAGCGGACGGGAACCAGATCGATGGCGTCGTCGAAGAGCCCCATCGCGAGCAGCAGGTCCAGCCGCTGCGGCTCCGCACCTGGCGTGGGCGCAGCGGCGGGTGCGTTCTCGGGCGCGGGGGGCGTCGGCAACGGAAATCGGGGAAAGTCGTACGGCTTCAGGTCCAGCACCTCCCGGTAGCGGGGCAGCTTCTCGTAGAGGCCCCGGAGCTTCTCGACCTCGCGCGAGCGATCCGCGGCGGGCGTGAGCAGGACGACGTCGGTCTGGACCTCTCGCGCGGCCTCCAAGTCGCCCTCGGCGAGCAGCCGATCGACCTCGGTAACACGTGCCTTCAGCTCCTCGGCCAGCCGCGCGGCCAGGGCCGGATCGGCCACCCGCCGCCGCGTGAAGTAGGCGAAATGCGTGGGCACCGGCGCGCGCAGGACCTGAAGGTACCCGCCCAGCGCCTGGGCGGGGGCGGCCGCTTCGTGGGCGCGCCCCTGCCAGTAATCGACCTCCGAGGCGACGTAGCGGTCCGAGGGATGCGCCAGCGCCTGGAGAGCGGTGAGGGCCTCCGCGCTACGGCCGGCGGCGACGAGGGCCACGCCGTAGGCGATGGTGGCGTCGGCCGCGGCCTCGCCCGGAAAGCGCTGGAACGCGAAGCGCAGGTCGGCCTCGGCCTCCCCGTATCTCTTCTGGGCGAGGCGCGTGCGCAGCCGCTGGACGAGCGCGGCGGCGGCGCCCGACGCGTTCGCCATTGGGCTCGCGGGAGCGGCGCGCGCGACCGGCTGCGCTCTTGCCCTCCGTGTCGCTCTCTTTCGCGGAGCCAGCGAGGCGAAGACGATACGCGGCTCGGGAACGAGGGGAGTCGGCAAGAGCAGCTCCGCGCGCTTCTTGGCTGGCCGCCGGGCCGGCTTGCGCGCGGGCCGCCCCGGACCCGCGGCCTTGATCGCCTGGGTCATCTCCTGCTCGGCCCGCGCGTCGTCGCCCAGCAGCTGCGCGGCCCTCGACGCGTGATAGTAGAAGGTCGCCTTCGCCTCGCCGGCGCGCGCCTGGGCGGCGCCCTTCACGTACAGCTTCTCCGCCTCGGCGTAACGCTCGGCGCCGAAGTGCGCCCGGCCGAGCGCGAAGAGCAGGTCGTCGCGCCGGGAGGGCAGCCGGTCGAGCGCCTTGCCCAGCACGTCGATGGCGCGGTCGTAGTGGCGGTGGCTGCGAAGGCTCTCTCCGAGCAGCATCCACTCGTCGGGTTTCATGCGCTTGACGAGCTCGGGATGGTCGAGCGCCCGCGCCGCGCGCTCGGCGGGATCGTCGGCCAGCTCCTCCTTCAGGAGCCGGATGCCGAGGGCGACGGCCGGTGCCGCATCGCCCGCCGCCTGCAGCATTTCGACCCGGCGCGCTTCCAGGTCGCGCCGGCGGGCGGCCTCCACAGTGGGCGCGAGGCGCTTCGCGAATTCCTCTATCTGCGCTGCAGTCCCGTGGGCCTGGATGTGCACGGCGAGGTCGGTCATGGCGCTGTCGCGCCAGGTCGCTTGCGGGTACTGCAGCACCAGCTCGTCCCGCAGGCGCGCCGCCTCGTCGTCGTGGCCCTGCTCCTCGGCGATCTGGGCGCGGTAGTGCAGCGCGAGGTCGCGCAGCGGATGGCCGGGGGCGAGGAATGGCTCGAGCGCCTTGGCCGCATCGCCGAGGCGCTCCGCCTCGAGGAGAGCCCGGCCGTGCAGGTAGCCGAGGCGCGACGCCTCGTAGAGGTCCGGGTGCGCGTCGCGGACCGTGTCGAGCTGGGTCGCGAGCGTCTTCCACTCCCCCGCCCGCTCCAGCTCGATGAAGCGCGGCGTCCACTGCTCGACCGGAAGCCGGCTGATCTCGGTCGCCTGCGCCTGGGCCCGCGCCTCGCCGGGCAGCGCCGCCGGCTCCCGCCGGCGCAGGGGCGAGCGCCGCGCGGCCACCGTGAGCCCGAGGGCGAGCAGGACGACGGCGATGGAGGCTGCGATTATTGGGAAATACGGGGGGGTAAAGATCGGACGAAGGAACCCCCCCGCGCGCATTCGCGCTCCCCCCCAAGCGATCGAGAAGCTCAACCCGTCGGCACCCAAGGTGATTCTAGCGGGAGGCCCAGCGCTGCGGACTTCAGCACGACGAAAGGCCGGGAGTAACAGCTGCGAGCGAAGCGGGATTCACTCCCCCCGGGGCCGCGTAGCGGACCCGCTGATCAGCGGCGGCGAATTCATTTCGACGCTGCGGATGACGCGAGCGGGGGTTCAAGGGGGCGCGCCGCAGCGCCCCCTTGCTCAATGAAGACCGGACAACTGCAGAAGAGATTCCGGTCGCCGTAGACGTTGTCGATGCGCGCCACCGCGGGCCAGAACTTGTGCTGGCGTGTCCAAGGGGCGGGGAAGGCGGCCTGCTCGCGGGAGTACGGCCGGTCCCACTGGTCGGACGCCACCGCCCGCGCGGTGTGAGGCGCGCGCTTGAGGACGTTGTCCTTGCGGCCGGCCCGGCCCTCCTCGACGGCGCGGATCTCCTCGCGGATCGCGATGAGCGCGTCGCAGTAGCGGTCCAGCTCGCCCTTCGCCTCGCTCTCGGTCGGCTCGATCATCAACGTGCCCGCCACCGGGAAGGACATCGTCGGCGCGTGGAAGCCGTAGTCCATGAGCCGCTTCGCGATGTCCTCCACCTCGACGTCGGCGCTGCGCTTGAACGGCCGCGCGTCCACGATGAACTCGTGCGCGACCCGGCCGCTCCGCCCCGTGAAGAGGATCTCGTACTGGCCCTCGAGGCGCTTGGCCATGTAGTTGGCGTTGAGGATGGCCACTTCGGAAGCGCGCTTGAGGCCGTCGGGGCCCATGAGGGCGATGTAGACCCAGGAGATGGTGAGGATGCTCGGGCTGCCGTAGGGGGCCGCGGACACGGTGCCCAGCGACCTCTCGCCGCCGAGCCCGGTGACGGGATGGCCGGGGAGGAACGGCGCCAGGTGGCGCGCTACGGCGATGGGGCCCATGCCGGGGCCGCCTCCGCCGTGGGGAATGCAGAAGGTCTTGTGCAGGTTCAGGTGGCAGACGTCGGCGCCGATGTCGCCGGGCCGCGTGAGGCCGACCTGCGCGTTCATGTTGGCGCCGTCCATGTAGACCTGGCCCCCGTGCTCGTGGACGACCTGGCAGACCTCGCGGATCGACTCCTCGAATACGCCGTGCGTCGACGGGTACGTGACCATGAGGGCGCCCAGGTCGCGCGCGTGCTCCCGCGCCTTCGCCTTCAGGTCTTCCACCTCGATGTTGCCCCGCGCATCGCACGCCACCGCCACCACCTTGAACCCGGCCACGGCCGCGCTCGCCGGGTTGGTGCCGTGCGCGGACACGGGGATGAGGCACACGTCGCGCTCGGCTTGGTTCCGGCTCTCGTGGTAGGCGCGGATCGCGAGCAGGCCCGCGTACTCGCCCTGCGAGCCGGCGTTGGGCTGCAGCGACACCGCGGCGAGGCCGGTGATCTCGGCCAGCCAGGCTTCGAGCTGCTCGAAGAGGATCTTGTATCCGCGCGCCTGCTCGGCGGGAGCGAAGGGATGGATACGGGCGAACTCCGGCCACGTGACCGGGAGCATCTCGGTCGTGCCGTTGAGCTTCATCGTGCACGACCCGAGCGGGATCATCGAGGTCGTGAGGGAGAGATCCCGCGACTCCAGCATCCGCATGTAGCGGAGCATCTCGTGCTCGGAGTGGTGGCGGTTGAAGACCTCGTGGCTCAGGAACGAGCTCGTGCGCGCGAAG
>WNFB01002421.1_pt1 | contig 16257 bp, 15 predicted proteins | sample 5400501 | NCBI WGS metagenome assembly WNFB01 (sample SAMN13153341, study PRJNA577476) | soil metagenome | isolation source: 200 cm saprolite under Douglas fir tree site 2 hole 1 | place: USA:California | collected 2015-04-18
CGTCGTTCTTCGCGACGATCATCACGCCGCTGGTGTCCTTGTCGAGGCGATGGACGATCCCCGGCCGTCCCGACTCACGCCCGGTCCGCGAGGAAATGCGGCCGAGCATCGCGTTCACCAGCGTCCCGGTCTTGTGCCCGTGCGCCGGATGGACCACCAGGCCCGCTGGCTTGTTCACGACGACGACGTCGTCGTCCTCGTAGAGCACCTCGACGTCGATGTCCTCGGGCCGCAGCAGCGCATCCGGCTCCGACGCCGGGACGTCGACCACGAGCTCCTGGCCGCCGCGCACCTTGTAGGCCGGCTCGACCGCCGCGCCGTCCGCGCGAACGTGACCGTCGCGCGCCAGGCGCGCGATCGCGCTGCGCGACAGCAGGCTGTGCTCCGCCAGGAACTTGTCCACGCGCTGGCCGCCCTCGGCGTCGGCGACGCGAAGCGCGATGCGCTCCGCCTCCGGCGCGCTCATGCCGCGCGGGCTGTGGGCTTCCGCTCCTCCTGCCGCCACAGCAGGAAGCTCACGACGAGGATGCCGACCACGATCGAGGAGTCCGCGACGTTGAACGCCCAGAACCGCCAGCCCCCCGGGATCCCGATGTCGACGAAGTCGACGACATAGCCCTGACCTACGCGATCGACCAGGTTGCCGAACGCGCCACCCAGCTGCATCCCGAGCGTCGCGGCGATGATCGGCGAGGTGCTCGCGATCTGCCGGTAGTAATAGAGGATGGCGATCACGGCCACGACCGAGAGCACGGAGAGGAGCGTCGTTCTCTCCGGCAAGAGCCCGAAAGCCGCGCCGTTGTTCTGCGTGTGGACGATGCGCACGACGTCGTCGATGACCGAGCGCCCCTCGTAGACCGGGATGTTCTGCTCGACCCACGTCTTGGTGAGGCGATCGAGGACGAACGTCACGACCGCGATGGAGCCGATCAGGAGCAGGCGCTTGAGTGACATCGCTACGTGACCATGCCGCCGTCGATCTGGAGCACCTGGCCGGTGATGTACGAGGCGTCCTCGGACACCAGGAAGGCGATCGCGTTCGCGACGTCATCGACCGTTCCGAAGCGCCCGAGCGGGATCTGCTTGAGGATCGTCTCCTCCATCTGACCAAGGAGCGCGTTGGTGAGGTCGGTCGGCACGAAGCCCGGCGCGACGGCGTTGCAGGTGATGTTGCGACTGGCCATCTCGCGCGCCACGGTCTTGGTGAACCCGATGAGTCCGGCCTTTGCCGACGCGTAGTTCGCCTGACCCGCGTTCCCCGACACGCCCGCGACGGACGACACGTTCACGACCCGGCCGAAGCGCTGCTTCATCATCGGCCGCATCGCGGCTTTGGTCACGAGGAACGCGGCGCGCAGGTTGAGGTCGAGCACGGTGTCCCACGCTTCAGAGGTCATGCGGATGAGCAGGTCGTCGCGCGTGGTGCCCGCGTTGTTCACGAGGATGTCGAGCTTCCCTTCGCCGAACGCGACCGCGTCCTTGACCACGCGCTCGACCTCGGCGTCGACGGAGACGTCGCCCTGCAGCAGCGTCGCGGTCGATCCGGCGGCCTCGATCAAGCGCTTCGTCTCGGCCGCGGCCTCGGCGTTGCCCTTGTAGTTCACCGCGATACGCGCGCCCTCGCGCGCCAGGCGCACCGCGGTCGCGCGGCCGATGCCGCGGCTGGCGCCCGTGATCAGGGCGGTGCGTCCTTTGAGAGTGGTCACCACGTCATGATGCCCGGTCCCGCGGGCTATGGCTCACGCCTTGATGAAGATGAGGGACGCGTTATGGCCGCCGAAACCCATGCTGTTGGAGAGCGCCGTCTTGATCGGCTTCGCGCGCGCCGTGTTCGGGACGTAATCCAGGTCGAGCGCGGGATCCGGCGTCGTGTAGTTGATCGTCGGCGGGATGCAGCCGTCGCGCAGCGCCAGCAGGCAGGCGATGGCCTCGAACGAGCCGGCCGCGCCGAGCAGATGACCGCTCATCGACTTCGTCGACGAGACCATCAGCCTGTAGGCGTGGTCGCCGAAGACCTGCTTGATCGCCGCCGTCTCCTCGCGGTCGTTCGGCTGGGTCGACGTGCCGTGCGCGTTGATGTAGTCGATGTCCGTCGGCTTGAGGCCGGCGCCCGCGAGCGCCATGCGCATCGAGCGCGCGTTGCCCTCGCCCTCCGGCGCCGGCGAGGTGATGTGGTACGCGTCGGCGGTCGCACCGTAGCCGACGAGCTCGCCGTAGATGCGGACGCCGCGCCTCAGCGCGTGCTCGCGCTCCTCAAGAACGACGACGGCCGCACCCTCGGAGAGCACGAACCCATCGCGGTCCTTGTCGAAGGGCCGGGAGGCTCCCTGCGGGTCGTCGTTGCGGCGGCTCATCGCGTGCATCGTCGAGAACGCACCGATGGCCAGCGGCAGCACCGCGGACTCCGAGCCGCCGGTGACCATGACATCGGCCTGGCCGCGCTTGATGATCTCGCCGCATTCGCCGATGGCGTGCGAGCTCGATGCGCAGGCCGAGACGTGCGTGAGGCTCGGGCCCTTGAGGCCGAACTGCATCGAGACCTGAGCCGAGGCGGCATTGGCCATGAGCATCGGGACGAGGAACGGCGAGAGCCGGCTCGGACCGCGCTCCTCCATGAGGATGACCTCTCTGATGAGCGTCTCGAGGCCGCCCACGCCGGTGGCGATGGCGGTCCCGACGCGCTCGTGGTCGGGGAACGTCTCGAGCTTGGCGTCCTTGAGCGCCTGGGAGGCGGCGGCGACACCGAAGTGCGTGAAACGGTCGGTGCGGCGGACCTCCTTGCGGTCCATGTACTGCGTTGCTTCGAAATCGATGACCTGGCCGGCGATCTGCGTCTCGTAGGGCGCCGGATCGAAGCGCGTGATGCGCGTGATCCCGCTCCGTCCGTGCGTGAGCGCGTCCCAGTTGCTTGGCACGTCCGGGCCGAGCGGCGTCACCATGCCCATCCCGGTGACGACCACGCGCCGTGTCACCGGCCGTTCACCGACGGCGCCTTCGCGCGCAGCGCCTGGATCGCCTTGGCCAGCGAGGGGTGATCGGTCACGTTCACGAGCTTCACATCGGCGATGCGTTTGACCAGACCGTTGACCACGGGTCCGCCGCCGAACTCGACGAACGTGCCCGCGCCGCGCTCGACCATGAAGCGGACTGACTTCAGCCACTCGACGCGATGCGAGAGATGCCGCACCAGCGCGTCCGGGATGGCCGATGCGCGCGGATGCGGGAGCCCGCTCACGTTCGCGACGATCGGCACGACCGGCTCGCGGAAGCGCAGCGTCTGCATGAACGCGCGAAGGTCCTCGCCGATCTTCCCCATCGCTGGGAAGTGGAATGGCGCCGAGATCCGCAACGGGACGACCTTCTTCGCGCCGCCCGCGGCGAGCGCATCGGTCACAAGACGGATCCCTGCCGCGTCGCCGGCGATCGTGACCTGCGCCGGACCGTTGTCGTTCGCCACGACCACTCGCCCGCCGTCGCCGATGGTCTCCTTGATGACCTTCTCCACGTCGGCGGCGCTCATACCGAGGATCGCGGCCATGCTGCCCTCCGCACCACGTGTCGCGGCGAGGTGACCGCGCGCGGCCACCAGTCGGAGCGCGTCGGAGAACGGGAGCACGCCGGCGATCACGAGCGCGCTGAATTCACCGAGCGAGTGCCCCGCGACGAACGACGGACGGAGCGTCTCGGGCAGCGCGAGCACGCCACGCGGCTCACTGCCGTCGGTGACGCGGCGCCCGAGCTTCTCGGATACCGACTCGACCATCGCCTCGAACAGCGCGATGCTCGTCGTGAGGATCGCGGGCTGCGCGACGGTCGTGTCGTTGAGCTTGTCCGCGGGGCCATCGAAGCAGATCTTGCTCAGCGGATAGCCGAGGACGCGGTCGGCCTCGTCGAAGACGGCGCGCGCCGCCGGAGACGACTCATACACGGAGCGGCCCATCCCGACGAGCTGGGAGCCCTGACCGGGGAATACGAATGCGAGTGCTGATGACATCTGGGGCGTCAAAAGTAGCAGGCAGGGGTCGCGAAAGTCGAGGGTCAACCTCTCTTCCGCTACAGTGCCTTTGCAATGAATTCGCGACGCTACGTTCAGCGCGAGCGCGCGCGCAAGACCGCTCGCACGGCGACCGCGATCGAGAACGCGGCACTGCGCGAGGTCGCGCGCCGGGGCTATCCCGACCTCCGCGTGAGCGACGTCGCGCGCCGCGCGCACGTGTCGGCGCGCACCGTGTACCTGCACTCCTCATCGAAGGAGCGGCTCGTGGAGCAGGCGCTGCGACGCAGGGGCGCCGCGCTCATCTCGCGGGTGGAGCGCTGGCGCCCCCACGGGAGCACGCCGCAGCAGATCCTCGACGAGATGGTCGCGCTGCACGAGCGCGAATACCGCGGTGAGTCCGCGCTGCTCCTCGAGACGCTCGTCGATGGTGCGCTCCCGCGCGCGGTCGCTGCATTGCTCCGCGATCTCGATGTGGTCCGGCTCGCGGTGATCACGCGCACGATGAACGACCTCGCGCACCGCGGCGCGCTGCGCGTACGCACGGGGGACGCCATCGCGCTCGCGCACGCGCTGCTCTCCTACCCCACGTGGCGCACCGCGCTCACCGGCCCCGCACGCCGTCGCGCGCCGCGTCTCGTCGCGAACGCGCTTCGGAGTGCTGTGCTCTAGCGGTCGCGCCGTAATCTCGTCGCGACAGAAAGGACCAGGTCCTGGGGATCTAGCGGGCGCGCGGGTGCGCGCTGGTCACGCGGACCGTGTTGCCGTCGGGATCGGTGAACATGAATCCGCGATGACCCGTGACTTTGCTGTCCGTCGGCTCCGTACAAACGACCTTGGCTGAGACGAGACGCGCGCGAAAGGCATCCACGTCGTCGACCGAGAGATCGAAATCCGCCGCGCCGGGTTCGCCCGGTGCGAGGAAGACGTCCACCTCTCCGACCTCGAAGATCGCCACGGTGTTTGGGACGTACACGGTCTGCTTAAGGCTGATGGTCTCCCGATAGAACCGGGCAAGTCCCTCGAGATCGCGGACGTTCAGACCAACGTGACCGACCGCGACGACGCGGCCGCGCTCGGTCATGCCTTCTCTATCTCCAGGGACGCGGCGACACCGTTGAGCTCGCCGCTCCACGCGTGCCCGCGGCCGGCAAGGCCGCGCGTGACGCTCGTCGCCAGCGTCTCCTCGGCGACCTGATCCCGGAACCGCTCGATTACGGCCGCTATCGCGCCGTCGTAGCGGAGCGCGATCCGGTCGGCGATGTCGAGACCGGCCTCCTTGCGCAGATCGTTCAGCTTGTGCGCGAGCTCGCGCGCGAGGCCCTCGGCCTCGAGGTCCGGCGTGAGCGTCGTGTCCAGCGCCACCACCAGACCGGACTCGCGGGCCACGGCGTGGCCTGCCTCCCCCTCGTGCGAGACCAGCACCTCGCCCGGAGCGAGCTCGTAGCCCTCGACGACGATCGTGCCGTCGCGGCGCGTGAAGCGGCCCTCGGCCAGCGCGGCCCGCACCCTCGGAAGGTCCTTCCCCAGCTTGGGGCCGAGCGCCTTGAGCTCGGGCTTCACGATCTCGCGCACCAGGCCGTCGGCCCTATCGCGCACCTCGATCGCTTTCACGTTGAGCTCGTCGCGCACGATCGCGGCAAGATCGTCGCGCCCGTCGAGCGCGCCCTTGTCGCGGTCGGCAGAGTCGAAGACGGCGACGATCTTTGGGAGAGGAACGCGCACCTTCGTCTTCGCCTGCGAGCGCGCCGCGCGTCCGAGCTCGACGACGCGCCGTGCCGCCCGCATGCGCCGCTCGAGGTCGTCGTCGATGCGATCGGTCCGGACCACGGGGTAGTCGGCGAGATGCACCGATGCCGGTGAGCCGGGGACCGCGCGGCGGACGAGGTTCTGGTAGAGATCCTCGGCCACGAAGGGCATGAACGGCGCGAAGAGACGGATGAGTGTGGTGAGCGCTTCGTACAGCGTCTGGTACGCGGCGAGCGAATCGCGATCGTCCTTCGTCTTCCAGAAGCGCGAGCGGTTCCGACGGACGTACCAGGTCGAGAGATCGTCCCAGAACGCCTCCATGCGGAGCGCGGCCGTCTTGGCGTCGTACTGGTCGAGAGCGGCGCGCGAATCGCGCACGAGCCGGTCGAGCGCGGAGAGCAGCCAGCGGTCGATCAGCGGCCGCTCGGCGAACGGGACCTGCGGCGCCGTGGGATCGAAGCGATCGAGGTTCGCGTATGTGACGAAGAACGCGTACGTGTTCCAGAGCACGAGGAGCCGACGCTTGACCTCGCTCAGCACGCTGTAGCCGAAGAGCACCTTGTCGCCCGGATCGAGGCGCATGTAGAACCAGCGGACGATGTCCGAGCCGGCGCGCTCTGCGGCCTGCGGGAAGTCGATGAAGTTCTCGCCACTCTTGTGGAACGCCTCTCCGTTCTCGTCGTAGACGAACTCGTAGGAGAGGACCGTGTCGTACGGCGCGCGCTCGGTCAGCACGACGCCGTAGAAGAGCTGCGAGTAGTACCAGAGCCGGATCTGCTCGACGTTCTCGGTGATGAACTCGGCCGGGAACCACTTCGCCCAGTAGGCACGATCGGTGAGGTAATTCAGCGTGGAGAACGGGACGATGCCCGCGTCGAGCCAGACGTCACCGGTCTCCTTCACGCGCGTGCTCTCGGCCTTGCACGTCGGACACGCGAGCACGACGTTGTCGATCCACGGGCGGTGGAGCTCCTGCAGCTGATCGAGTCCCCGGACCGCGCGCTGCCGCAGCTCGTCCTCGCTGCCGACGACGAAGAAGTGGCCGTTGGCGCAGGTGTAGAAGGGCAGCGGCAGGCCCCAGTAGCGCTTCCGGCTGATGTTCCAGTCGCCCATGTTGTCGAGCCAGTTCTGCATGCGGTCGCCGGTGAACGCCGGTGTCCAGCGCACCTTCGACGCGGCCTGCTTCAGCTGCGGCCGCAGCTCGTCCATCGAGAGGAACCACTCGTCGGCGACGCGGAATACGATCTCCTCTTTGCACCGCCAGCAGATCGGATAGGAGTGCGTGTAGCGCAGCTCGCGGAAGAGCCGCCCGCGCTTGCGCAGGTCATCCGCGATCTCATGCGCGACGTCGCGCGCCTCCTTGCCCTCGAGCCAGCCAAGGCCCGCGACGAAGTGGGCGTTCTCGTCGATCGGGATGATCACCGGCGACGCTTCACGCTTCCCGAGCGCGAAGTCCTCGGCGCCACAGCCCGGCGCGATGTGGACGATGCCCGTGCCCTCGGCCTCGCTGACCTCGTCCCAGGGGATGACGCGATGGAACGCCGCCGCCCCAGCCGCCGCTGCGGGGAGCTCGTCGAACGGCCCGGAGTAGCGCAGACCGACCAGGTCGCGGCCCTTCACCGTCCCGAGCAGCTGGGCGTCGTGCCACTTCGACTGCGCGAAGGCCTTCGCGCCGAGGATCACGACCTCCGGCTCCTCCGCGCTGTCCGCGGGCACGCGGACCTTCACGTAGTCGAGGTCCGGGTGGACGGCGAGCATCACGTTCGCGGGCAGCGTCCACGGCGTCGTCGTCCAGGCCAGGAATGACGCACCCTGCTTCGCGAGGTCGGCGCCCGCGCCCTCCGCCCGCACCGGAAAGCGCACGTAGAGCGAGTCGTGCGTCATCTCCTTGTAAGAGCCGGTCATTTCGTGCTCGGAGAGCGCGGTGCCGCACCGCGCGCACCAGGGCATCGCGCGGTGTCCCTTGTAGAGCCAACCCTTCTCGTGGCACAGCTTCAGTACGTGCCAGATGTGCGAGATGTTGTTGTCCGAGTACGTGAAGTACGAGTTCTCCCAGTCCATCCACTGACCCAGACGGATGGACTGCTTTGTGATCGCGGACGCGCTGCGGTCGACCCGGGCACGGCACGCGGCGGAGAAGCGCGCGATGCCATATGCCTCGATGTCCCGTTTGTTGTTGAGGTTCAGCTCGCGCTCGACCTGAACCTCGACCCAGAGGCCCTGGCAGTCGAAGCCGTTCTGCCAGCGCTGGTCGAAGCCCTGCATCGCCTTATAGCGCTGGTAGAGATCCTTATAGGTGCGTCCCCAGGCGTGGTGGACGCCCATGGCCTCGATGTTCGCGGTGATCGGTCCGTCGATGAACGAGTAGCGCGGTCCGTCGGCGTTCTTCTTGCGCAGCGCGTCGAAGGACTTCTCGCGCTCCCACAGGTCGAGGACGCCGTGCTCCAGCTCGGGCAGATCGAAGCCAGAGCTGACCCCAGCGAACCTCGTCTTCTCGTCCGTCGTCATATCTCTCCTACAAAACAAAACGCCGTCCCGCTCTCTCGGGACGGCGTGCGCCGCTGTACCACCCGACGTCCATCAACGTCCGCCGCTTGATAACGGAGTGGCTTCCTCCGACCGGGTCTAGTTGCCTTGCGGCGTTCTTCCGGCAGCTCGGGGTCGATATCCCCTCCGCGCTGTCCCTCCATCTTACGGGCTTTGGACGGGCAGACCCGCGTTTCAAGGCGCGATCCGATGCCCCCGTGCTGTTGACGTATCACGACCTAGCATATATATATATCAATATATATCGGTTCAATAGCGGGAGGTGTCGACATGCCACGCAAAGCAGCGGCGCGGACGGACTCGAGGGTGAAGAGCGAGGGCTGCCTGGGAGGGGCCGAGTTCGGCACGGCGCTCAACCAGCGCTGGAAGCAGTCGCGCGAGAAGGGCGAGCCGGTGAGCCTGCTGCTCCTCGACCTCGACGGGCTGCACGAGCTCAACACCGTGCACGGCCACGACGAGGGCGACCGCGCGCTGAACGCGACCATCGCGGCGCTGGCGAAGGCCGCGAAGGCCGACGGCTGGATCCTCGGTCGCATCGGTGGCGACGAGTTCGCGCTGCTTGCGCCGAAGGTCGGCACCGAGGCGGCGTTCCTCCGCGCCGAGACGCTCCGCCGCGAGATCGACGCCGCACTGGCCAAGGCCATTCGCGCCGGCAGCTGCACGGTCAGCATCGGCGTCGCCAGCACGCCGCGCGACGCCAAGACGCCCGAGGACCTCATGCGCAAGGCCGACCTGGCCCTCTACGCCGCGAAGGACCAGGGCGGGTCGACGGTCGCGCTCACCCCCAGTGACGATATGGTCCTCAAGTCCTCCTATTACTCATCCGCGCAGCTCGGCCGCCTGCGCAGCCTCGCGGAGCGCATGAAGAAGAAGGAGGCTGTCCTCCTGCGCGAAGCGCTCGACGATCTCCTGCGCAAGCACGAGCGCTCGTAATCTCTGCGGCGTGGAGCTGCCGACCGCCGTCGACCGAGAGTTGGACGAGCTCGCGCGGCGCTTTGGCCGGCCGATCATGGTAGACGCACCGATCGACGACTCCTTCAAGGACCCGATCTGGAAGCGCGACCGGTTCGGCGAGGTCTGCATGGTGATCCAGCGCCGCGGCGGTGGGCTGCTTCTGTCGATCAAGACCTTCTATCCCCGCGGCGCCTTCCGTCTGCCGACGGGCGGGATCCATCACGGGGAGGGCGTCTACGACGCGCTCGTACGGGAAGCGCAGGAAGAGACCGGGCTCGTCACAACGGTGGATCGGTTCCTCGCGCGCATCGCCTACCACCCGCTCTCCCGCCCCGGCGCGGAGCCGGTATTTCACACGTTCGCGTTCCTGCTCGAGGAAGTAAGAGGGACGCTGGGCGCGCTCGACGAGAGTGAACGGATCGAGGCGTGGAAGGAGGTCGCGGTCGCCGATCTTCCGGCCGTTGCCGATGTGCTCGACGACCTCAAGACGCAGGGGGCGGAGGACATCGGCGGCGACTGGCGCGCCTGGGGAAAGTTCCGCGCCGTCGTGCACAGAGTGGTGCACCAGGCGCTTACGTCTCGAGCTTGAAGAAGCGGAAGGCGATCACGAAGGTGATCACGCTCCAGATGACGATGCCGATCACGTCCCCCGGCAGGTCACCCAGCGTCGCGCCCGCCGTGGAGATCTGACGCAGCGCGTCGTTGAGGAACGTCAGCGGAAGGACGTCCGACACCGGCTTGAGGAACGCGGGGACCGCGTCGCGCGAGAAGAACACCCCCGAGAGGAACATCTGCGGCAGCGTGACCAGCTGCATGATCGCGGGCGCCTGGTTCTCTGTGGTCACGAATCCGGTCACCGCGAACCCGAAGCAGAGGAACATGACGCTGCCAAGCACCGACATGAGCAGCACCGTGCCGAGACTGCCGACGATCGTGACCTTGAAGGCGAAGACGGCGACGGCGAGCAGGATCAGGACCTGGAGTACCGCGAGGATGAGCCGTTCCAGGACGTGGGCGGCCATGTAATTCCGGCGCGAGATCGGCGTGGCCATGATCCGGCGGATCACGCCGCGCTGCCGGTCGACCACGAAGGTGAACATCACGCCGGCGATGCCCAGCTGCATGATCGTCATACCGACGATGCCCGGCGTCAGGAAGTCCACGTACTTGAGATTCCGGCCGGCGACCTCCTCGACCCTTGTCGTGACGATCGGCGCCGACTGCGTGACCGCGAACGACATCTGATCGATGACCTGCGTGAGGATGGCCGAGCCCACCGCCACCTCCTGGCCTCGTCCCTGGTTCTCGTACATCGTGAGCGTCGGGACGGCGCTGCCTGGTCGGGCTGGCCCGATCTTGAAGTCGGCGGGAATGACCAGGACCATGTCGCGGTCGCCCTTCTTCAGTGCGGTGAGCTCGTCGTCGAGCGTGCCGACCGTGATCTTGAGCGTCTCGACCTTCGCGAGCGCCCCACGGAACGCCTGGCTGTCGGCGTTGTTCGCGTTGTCGACGATCCCCGTGCCAACGTGCCCGAAGGATCCGAAGTTCAGGATCCCGAAGAGGCCCATGAAAATGAGCGGGAAGAAGAACCCGAAGAACAGCGCGACCCAGTCGCGCGTGTATGCCCGCAGGAGCATCCGCGTGTACCCCAGGATCTGACCCAGCTCAGTCCTCCCTCAGCGCGTGGCCGGTGAGGTCGAGGAACACGTCCTCGAGATTGGCCTGCTGTTGCAGGACCGGCTTCGAGAACCCGCGGCCGAGCAACTGGGTGATGAGCGCCTTGGGCGAGTCGAGCGCGATGATCTTTCCGGCGTCCATGATCGCGACGCGGTCGCAGAGCACCTCGGCCTCATCGAGATAGTGCGTCGTGAGCAACACCGTCGTGCCGCGCTTGCGGATGTCCTTGATCAGCTCCCATAGGTTGCGCCGGGCCTGCGGGTCGAGGCCGGTCGTCGGCTCATCCAGGAAGAGCACCTGCGGCTCGTTCACCATGGCGACCGCGATCGAGAGGCGCTGGCGCTGCCCGCCCGAGAGCTTCTCCGACTTCTGCTTGGCGCGGTCCTCGAGCCCCACGGCGCGCAGGAGCGCCATCGCGTCGACCTTCCGTTCGTAGAAGATCGCGAACAGCTCGACGATCTCCTTCGCCAGGAGGTTCTCGGGGAACGCGCTCGATTGGAGCTGCACGCCGATCAGGGACTTCACCTTGGTCGGATCTCTCGTGACGTCGACGCCGGCGACCACCGCCGAGCCGCCATCGGCCCGGCGCAGGCCCTCGAGGATCTCGACGGTCGTGGTCTTGCCCGCGCCGTTCGGACCGAGCAGCGCGAAGACCTCGCCCTGCTGCACGTCGAACGAGATGCCCGCGACGGCCTCGATCTGCCCGTACTTCTTCCGAAGATCGCGCACCGAGACGATGGCGCTCATTAGTGGATGAGCGTACGGGAGGCGGCGTCGTGCGCGAACAGCAGCACGGGCAGGAGCACGACCGCCGCGATGACGATGCGCACCACGACCGGGTGCGGCTGGCGCAGCCGCGTGTAGGTGAGGACGAGGATCGCCGCGATCGCGCCGAGCAGCGGCACCTGGATGAACCAATGGGCAGCGTCGGCGCCGTCGACGACCAGCGAGTAGATGATCGCCGTGTCGAGCGTCCCGCTGACCAGGCCGACCACCGCGTACACGCCGGCGTTCCGCACCGGGTCGCGCATCGAGAGCAGGAGCGCGACGGCCAGCGCCGCGAGGACGGCGCCGAGCATCCGCTCGTAGATGCGGTGATACGGCGCGAAGAGGAACGCGCTCGGGTACACGAAGGACAGGACCGTGGGGACGAAAAAGAGGACTGCGCACACGATCCCGACCGCGCGGGCGCCGCGGAGCGTCGCAGTGCTCACGTGGGGGGTGCGGTCCACTGGCGTCCGAGTCTCGTACCCTTAGTGGCCCATGTCGAATTCCCCGCGCGGCGCGGCGCCGAGCCGCCAGCCGACCGCGCGACGGCTCCCCGTGGACACGCGACGGCATCCTGCGCGCGTGGGATCGCCGGGATTCGCCGCCGTGCTCTCAGGGCTGCTGCCCGGGCTCGGCCAGATCTACGAGGACCGCTGGGTCAAGGGGATCCTCATGATCATCCTGCCGGTCCTCGCGATCACGCTCGGCGGCGCGTTCGTCGCGTACGCCGATCCGCTCACCGCCTTCGTCCTCCAGCACGCACCGCTCGTCACGTTCGTGCTCATCGGCTCGGCCCTGGTGTTCCACCTCTCTGTCGTCGCGGACGCGTTCGCCGGACGGCTGGGAAAGCTCCGCGGACGCATGGCCGTCGAGTACGCGGTACTCGCGCTCGTGACGCTCGCGCTCATCGCGGGCTACGGGACGATCTACCGGCAGTCCGCACCGTGGGCCAGCGTCGCGGCCCGCATGTTCGCCCCCTTCGCGACGAAGGCGGTGGCGCCGCCGACGGCCCCGGAGCAGGAGGCACCATCGTGGAGCGGCAACGACCGGCTCAACATCCTGGTCATGGGCGTCGACACGCGCGAGGCCGACCCGGCGACGCGCAACACCGACACGATGCTCGTGCTCTCGCTCGACCCGGTGAACAAGACCGCGGCCATGCTCTCGATCCCGCGCGACGTCTACATCGACAAGCCCGGGACGTTCCAGGGAAAGATCAACAGCGCCTACGGGTTCGGCGGACCAAACCTCGCGCGGCGTCTGGTCGACGATCTCCTTGGGATACGCATCCACACCTACGTGCTCGTGAACTTCGAGGCATTCAACAAGATCGTCGATGGCGTCGGCGGCGTGGTCGTCGACGCGAAGCGACCGGTGCGCGACGAGTACTACCCCACTCCGGATTACGGCATCGAGCGCGTGAACATCCTGACCGGACCGCAGCTGATGCATGGCGACCTCGCGCTCAAGTACGCGCGGTCGCGCCACGACACGAACGACTACAGCCGCGCGCGCCGGCAGCAGGAAGTCATCGGCGCGCTGCGCACGCGGTTGACGCAGGCCGACGCGCTGCGCACGCTGCCGTCGCTCATCGACACCGTCGGCACGACGCTCGAGACGGACTTCGATCCGGCGAACGTCCTGCCGCTCGCGCGCACCGGGACGGGCATCGCCTCGGCTGACATCTCAAGCGACGTCCTCTATCCGTGTGGCGGCGACTACCCGCACTGCGAGCTCATGTACAACGGCGACAACGGGTTCTTCCTTCTTCCAGATCGAGCCAAGGTCCGTGACTTCGCCGCGCAGCTCTTCTACGACCCACGGATCCGGCAAGAGGGCGCGCATGTCGAGATCGAGAACAGCGGCGCACGCGCCGGGGCGGCGAAGGACGTCGCCGACCGGCTCGCCCTCCGCGCCTACGGCATCGTGGGCGTGACCAACGGCAGCACGGCGCGGTCCGTGATCCTCGTGCGCAACACCTCGAAGCGCTACACCGCCGAACAGCTGCGTCAAGCGCTCGGCGGCATCCCGATGGAGACATCCGGCGACGGCTCCGGTGGGCCGGACATCGTCGTGCGCATCGGCAGCGACTTCAAGGGCTTCGCGACCGACGCGTCCATCCCGACCACAAAGTGACCGGGCCGAAGCGCCGCCAGGTCGGTAGCTCTAGGAGCGAGGCTTCTCCGGGTAGACCGGCGTGAGCCAGTCCTTGTACTTCGGGTTCTGGCCACGCACCGCCTCGAAGTAGATCCGCGAGACCCGCCGCGCGATCGGACCGACCTTGCCGTCGCCGACCGAGCGCCGGTCGATGCTCGTGATCGACGAGACCTGCACGCCGGTGCCGCACAGGAAGGCCTCGTCCACGGTGTACAGCTCGGTGCGGTCGATGCGACGCACCTCGACCGGGATCTTCTCGTCCGTGGCGATGCGCATGATGTTCCCGCGGACGATGCCCTCGAGGATGTTGTCGGACGCCGGCGAGGTGATGAGCGTTCCGTCGCGGACCAGGAAGAGGTTCGCCGCGCTGCCCTCGGACACGTGGCCGTCGTCGGTGAGGACGATGGCCTCGTCGAACCCGGACTCCTCGGCCTCGGTCTTGGCGAGGGCCGCGTTGACGTAGGAGCCGGTGATCTTGGCACGCGCCGGGATGGCGTTGTCGTCGACGCGGCGCCAGGAGGAGACCTGGGCCGAGATGCCGCCCTCGACCGGGACGTAGTTGCCGAAGGGCACGGCAAAGACGGTGAAGGAGTCCTCGAGGTTGTGGAGACGGACGCCGATGAGCTCGCTGGACTTGAAGACGACGGGACGGATGTACGCGTCCTCGCGGTAACCGCACTTCCGGAGGAGCTCGATGGTGATGTCCACCAGGTCCTCAACGGAGTGCGGCAGGCTAAGTCGCATGATCTTGCAGGAGCGGTGGAGGCGGCTGTAGTGCTCGCGGAAATGCAGGCCGTAGAGCTGCTGTTCCTCGGCGTTCCAGTAGGCCCGGACCCCTTCGAAGACGCCCGTGCCGTAGTTGAAGGCATGGGTCATCACGCTGATCTTGGCCTCGCGGATGGGGACGAATTTGCCGCCGAGATACGCCCACGCCGTGTCCGGCGCGGCGCCCTTCGCGAGCTTGGGACGCACTAGCTCCTGCACCAATGCCGTTCTCCTTCGGGCCGCGATTCGCGTCCCTTTGACCGGCCGACCGCACGCCCCGTGCCGACCCGCTTCTCGCATTGTGACACTTCCCCTAGGTACTGGGCCTTGCGGGAGTTGGTCAGACCTTTAGCATCCAGCCCCGGTCAGACCGCATTGACCCCCGCACGCGCGGTGGACGTACACGTCCGTGGAGGTGCCGTCATGTTGCTCACGAGCGTCAGGCGGTTCGCAGCGATCCTGGGCACTGGCCTTCTCGTCGGGGCGGCCTGCGGCGGGACGCCCGCAGCAACGACCGCACCGTCGACGGCGAGCGCCGAAGCCACAGCCGCGTTCCAGCAGCCAAGCCGTCCGGTCGAGTTCGTGATCAGCACGGCGCCGGGCGGCGGGTCGGACATCTACGCGCGGTTCATGCAGGGCGTGATCGAGAAGAACAAGCTCTCGCCGCAGCCGGTGCAGCCGGTGAACAAGGAAGGCGGCTCGGGCGCGGTCGCGTTCACCTACGTCTTCGAGAAAAAGGGTGACATGCACTACGTGATGATCACTCTCAACTCGTTCTTCACGACGATCATCACGCAGAAGCTCCCGTACAAGGCGACGGACTTCACGCCGATCGCCAACATGGCGCTCGACCCGTTCTTCCTCTGGGTCAATGAGGACAGCCCCTGGAAGAACGCGGCGGACTTCGTCGCCGCCGCCAAGGCCGACCAACTGGTCGTCACGGGCACCGGCTCGAAGCAGGAGGACGAAGCGCTGTTCGACCGCATCGCGGACACGATGAAGACGAAGGCATTCACCTTCGTACCGTCGCAGTCCGGCGCCACGGTCGCGGCAGCGCTCGCGGGTCATCAGGGCGGCGTCGTCGCAACGGTCAACAACCCGAGCGAGGGGCTTCCCTTCTACCAGGGTACGAACAAGAAGCTGCGTCCGCTGTGCTCGTTCACACCGGACAGTCCGAAGACCGGTATCTACACAGGGCTCGCGACGTGCAAGTCGCAGGGCATCCCGATCGACGACTACTACATCATGCGTGCCATCGTGGCCCCGCCGAGCCTCTCGGCCGCGCAGCAGGGCTTCTGGGTCGACGTGTTCAAGAAGGTGTACGACTCCCCCGAGTGGAAGAAGTTCATGGACGACAACGTGCTGGTGCCCGACTTCCGCAGCGGCGTCGAGTTCCGCCAGTTCTTGAGCCAGTACACGCTGCTACATCAGGACATCGCGGCGAAGTTCAAGTGGGTCCAATAGCCGACTCGTGAGGCCCTATCAGGTAGGAACGGCGGCGGCGATCGTCCTGATCGCCGCCGCCGCCATGTTCGACTCCAGGAGCGTGTTCAACCCGGCGGCAGGGACCGCGCAGGGCGATGTCGGCGCGAGTTGGTATCCCTTCTGGACGGCCGCGGTCATGGGCTTCGGCGCACTCGTGGTCG
>WNFB01002422.1_pt1 | contig 16256 bp, 16 predicted proteins | sample 5400501 | NCBI WGS metagenome assembly WNFB01 (sample SAMN13153341, study PRJNA577476) | soil metagenome | isolation source: 200 cm saprolite under Douglas fir tree site 2 hole 1 | place: USA:California | collected 2015-04-18
GGCGAACCCGGCGTCGAGACCTGGGAGAAGGATTCCTGGAAGGAAGCCGGCAATGCCAATGTCTGGGCGCCGATGAGCGCCGACGAGGAGCTCGGCTATGTCTACTTGCCGGTCAGCACGCCGACCAACGATTACTACGGCGGCCACCGTCCCGGCGACGGCCTCTACGGCGAGAGTCTCGTGTGCCTCGACGCGGCGACCGGCAAGAAGGTCTGGCACTATCAGCTCGTTCACCACGGGCTGTGGGATTACGACTCGCCGGCCGCCCCCAACCTGATCGACATCACCGTGGCGGGAAAGCCGATCAAGGCGGTCGCGCAAGTAACAAAACAGGCCTTTGTCTATGTGTTCGATCGCGTCACCGGCCAACCGGTCTGGCCGATCGAGGAGCAGCCGGTGCCGGCGTCCAGCGTGCCCGGCGAGAGCGCGTCGAAGACGCAGCCGTTTCCGACAAAACCCGCGCCGATCGACATTCAGGGCGTCCGCGATGAGGACCTGATCGATCTGACGCCGGAGATCCACCAGGAGGCGAACGATATCGTCGCCAAATACGATCACGGGCCGTTGTTCACGCCGCCGTCGGAGCGCGGCACGATCCAGGTGCCCGGCGTCGCCGGCGGCGGCAATTGGGCCGGAGCGGCGATCGATCCGGAAACCGGCATGCTCTATGTCGGCACCTATCGGCTGCCGTTCGTCGTCACCGTTCGCAAGCCGGGGGCCAGCGAGTCCTCATACGATTACATCGGCGAATTTCGCTATTTGTCAGGCCCGCGCGGTTTGCCCTTGCTCAAGCCGCCGTTCGGCAGCATCGTCGCCATCGACATGAACACCGGCGAGCACCGCTGGCGGATTCCGATCGGGCGCGGCGAGCTTATTCCGGCCATCCGACAACTCGGCGCCAAGGAAAGGCTCGGGTTTCCTACCCGCAGTTGGGCGCTGATCACAAAGACCGTGATGATCGTCGTGCAGTCCGGATATTTCGGCGCGCCGCGATTGCCGCCCGGAGGCACGCGCCGGATCGCCGATCTTAACAATTTCGATCCGCATTTGTGGGTCTACGACAAAGCCAGCGGCGAAATGCTGGCGGAAATTGCGCTGCCGGCCAACGCGGTCGGCGCGCCGATCACCTACATGGCCGGCGGCAAGCAATATATCGCTTTCTCCGTCGGCGGCGGTCCGTTGGTCGAGGAGATGATCGCGGTTTCGCTTTGACGGCGTTGTTTTTCCGTGCGTCGCCCCGGCGAACGCCGGGGCGCATACGCCGAGGATTCTCGTTTCGGCACTGGTGCCGAGACCTTCTGCAACAATCAGCGCCCGGGGTTATCGGTCCCGGCCTTCGCCGGGACGACGAGAGATTTAGATCACCCCCGCCAGCCGCAACAGCACGCCCGCGGCGCACGATCCCGCCAGCACCGTCAGCATCCCCATGTTGAATCGAAAAATCGCAGTCGCAGCCGCGATGGCCAGGATCAGCGCGGGAACATCGACGCTCGATATCACGGGCATGTCGAACGACAGGCCGAACGACCGCACCGGCGAGGTTTCCCGGAACACGGTGTGCAGCGCGAACCAGATCGAGAGGTTGAGGATCACGCCGACTACCGCTGACGTGATCGCGGTCAGCGCGCCCGCCAGTCCCTTGTTGCCGCGCAGGGTTTCGACGAACGGCGCGCCGAGAAAGATCCAGAGAAAGCAGGGCGTGAAGGTGACCCAGGTGGCCAGCAAACCGCCAAGCGTGCCCGCCAGCATCGGCGACAGCGTGCCGGGATCGCGAAACGCGGCCATGAAGCCGACGAACTGCAGCACCATGATCAGCGGGCCCGGCGTGGTCTCGGCCATGCCGAGGCCATCCAGCATCTCGCGCGGCTGCACCCAGTGATAATGCTCGACCGCCTGCTGCGCGACATAGGCCAGCACCGCATAGGCGCCGCCGAACGTCACCATCGCCATCTTGCTGAAGAACAATGCGATCTGGCTGAACACATTGGCCTGGCCGAACGCGATCAGAAGTGCTGCGACCGGCACCAGCCACAGCAGCAGCCAGATGGCGCTTACTCTCAACGCGCGCGGAACGCTCGGGCGGATATGGTCGGGCAATTCATCGCCGAGCATGCTGTCGACCGCGGCGGTGTTTTTGCCGCCGCCATGCGGAACAGCGGCAAATTCCGGCCGCCCGCTTTTGGCGCCGACATATCCGATCACGCCGGCTGAAATGATGATGATCGGGAAGGGCACGTTGAAAAAGAAGATCGCGATGAAGGCGGTGGCTGCCAACCCGATCATGATCCGGTTGCGCAGCGCGCGTTTTCCGACGCGGACCACGGCCTGAATCACGATGGCCAGCACGGCGGCTTTCAATCCGAAGAACAGAGCCTCGATGACCCCGACATGGCCGAAGGCGGCATAGATGTAGCTTAAGCCCATGATGGCGACGACGCCGGGGAGTATAAAAAGACCGCCGGCCATGATGCCGCCGGCGGTGCGGTGCAAGAGCCAGCCGATATAGGTCGCAAGCTGCTGCGCCTCCGGCCCCGGCAGCAGCATGCAGTAGTTCAGCGCGTGCAAAAATCTGCTCTCGGAAATCCAGTTCTTTTCCTCGACCAGGATGCGGTGCATCACCGCGATCTGTCCGGCCGGGCCGCCGAAACTCAAAACGGCGACCCGGAGCCAGACCCGAAAGGCTTCACCGAAGCTGATGCCGTGACCGGCATCTGCTTCGGCTGAAGTCTCGTTCGCGGCGATATCGATCACGGCTTTGCCTTGTTGGTGGGCCAGTTATGGGTTTCGCCGGTCGCATCGCGGCACCAGCGATAGAACGCATCGTACAGCGCGATCCCGGCCTCGAGTTGTTCGAGATCGTCGTCATACATCCGCGACAGGCCGAGCGACGCCGCGAGCAGCCCCGGCGCTTCCGGCGACAGATCGAGCCGCCCGGTGTCGGCGGCGCGGACCATCGTCGCCAGCCGCAGCAAGGGCGGCGTCGCCAGGCCGAACTCCTCGACCATCACGTCGAAGGTACAGAGTTCGCCGCGATGACTCCAGAACACGTTTTCGATATCGAAGGGAACGGCATTGAAGCGTTCGCCGACCGCGACGACCTCGGCGGGTGTCACAAACAGAAACACCGCATTCGGATCGACGAACCGCCGGATCAACCAGGGGCAGGCGATGCGGTCGATTTTCGGCCTTGCGCGCGTAACCCAGACCGTGCGTCCCTGCGCGTCGCGCGCCGGCAGTTTTGACGCCGGCACCATCGGCAATTTGGCGGCCTTCCAGCCCTCAAAACCGCCCTCCAGCGCTTCGGCTTCAACGTTGACATGCCGGAGCCAGGCCGCAGTACCCTCCGCGAGTTTCTGGCCACGCAGGCAGACGACAACAGCCGAACGCCCCGAAAATTCCTCGCCCCAGTCGGCGGCCTCCTGGTGGTGACGCCTGACCGCGCCGGGAATCAGCCGCTGGTCGGCGGCAAAATCCTCGTCGGTGCGCACGTCGATCAGGGCAGGCGTCTTGGCCGTACCGATCAGGCGTGCAAGCTTATCCGGAGATATCGATGTGTGGGATGACATGGTTGCGCCCTCGTGAGAAGAAACGGGACGCGATACTTGGGCATGTCGCCTCGTGGGGGGATCGCAAAACCCCCAGAGCGCCATTACAGCGAAACTGACGCTGGCTGTCAATGTGCTGGTCGGCTTTTGCCGGCGGGTAGAAGTTCCCGCCGCGCGTAGAGCCTTGCTCACATCCGCCGTCGCTGGTGGCGCAACATTCAAGCCAGGCTCCTGTCATCGGGCCCATGATGAATTATGATGGCCGGCGAAGAAGGGGGCTTCGCCATGCATACATTCGCCGCGGCGGGAATAGGTTTCCTGCTTGCCGTGTTGTGGTTCGATCTGCTGTTCGATGTGCAGACCCGCAAGCACGCCGGCGATCTCTTGCCGCAGGAGGTGCTGGCCTCGATTTCGGCCTATTACCGGCGCGTCACGACCGATGCCTATCCGATGAATCGGCTGGTCGCCTTGGTGATGGTGCTGACGCTGGCTGCGATCTGCGCGGAGATCGTGCAAGGCGAAAACCCCTGGTGGATCGGTTGGGTTTCGCTTGCGCTGGCCGGCAGCGGCTTTGTGCTCACCATCACCCGCACGGTCCCGAACGCGGTGCGGCTCGGCCGCGGCAATGATTCACCGGAGCAGCAATCGACGCTGGCGCGCGCAATTTATCGTGATCATCTCTTAAGCTTCGCGCGCATGATTGTGGTTCTTGGCCTGCAACTGACGGCGCGATAAGGGCGTCTGGTCTTCGCGCCACGTCTTCTGGCCATGCGTCGTCTGGATGCAACATTTGCAATGCTGTACTATCCAGCCATCGGGGAAATTCCGGGTCTGTCGGCGTTGGAGAAATGACGTGAAACGAGTAGGTGGTGGTCTCGCGGCGGTACTTTTGGCAGCGGCTTTGTCGGTCGATCCCGGCCATGCGCAATCGGAAAAGCCCGGCGTCGAAAAACTTTACATCCTCAATTGCGGGGAAGGCGTCGCCGGCGATATTTCGCGCTGGTCGCCCGGGGTCAATGAAGGCAAATCGATGGACTTCGTCGACACCTGCTATCTGATCAAGCACGCGCAAGGCTGGTTCCTGTGGGACACCGGGCTATCCGATGCGGTCGCGGCGATGCCGAATGGCCTTGCGCCATCAGATCCGAAGGCCGTCTACTGGCATCGTCCGAAGACGTTGGCGGCCCAGCTTGACCAGCTTGGCGTCAAGCCCGCCGACATCAAGGCGATGGCCGTCTCGCACACCCATCCCGACCATATCGGCAATGTCGAGATGTTTCCGACCACCATGCTCTACGTCCAGAAAGCCGAATACGAATGGCCCGGCGGCAACAACGAGCCTCGGTTCAAGCCCGCGCATCCCGTGACAAAACTGGAAGGCGACCATGACGTATTCGGCGACGGCGGCGTCACCATCCTCTCGACCCCCGGACACACGCCGGGTCATCAATCCCTGCTGGTGAAGCTGCCCCACACCGGCGCGCTCGTTCTGTCCGGCGATGCCGTTCATTTCAAAAGCAATTGGGACAACCGCGGGGTTCCCTCGATCAACTTCAGCAAGGAGCAGACGCTGGCCTCCATGCAAAAGATATCCGACACGCTTGCAAAAGAAAAAGCGCAGCTCTGGATCAACCACGACAAGGCGCAGCGCGACGGCCTGAAAATGTCTCCCGAGTTCTACGATTGACCAGAGCCGATCGCTGCGGGGCGCGGAGCCATTGGAGCGCAGCCGAATTGAAGCAGCTAGAGACGTTGCGCTTGCGCTTCGGCGGGCTATTGGCCCACGCGCCTTGCTGGCGCGCGAGTCGAAGCAAACAGTCGCCGCTCAGCGAGAATCAAGCGGATGGCCAATTCCTCCGGTTAGGTCTCTTGATGGCGAGGTGAAAGCAGCGATGCTGGCGCTTGCGACTTCAACTCCCGTCGCTATGATCGAAGTCAGAGGTGCATCAAGCGCCCGCCGATCGTCAGGGAGAAACGCCTTTGAACGTGGCCCAGGGTCTGCGCCGTCAGCGAATTGGAACCGGAATCGCGGCGGCGCTCGGCAGCGCACTGTTCCTCCTGTTTGGCGCAGGAGCCTCCGCCCAGGACGTCGGCAACTATCCCAATAGACCAGTTATGATGATCGTGCCGTTCGCGCCCGGCGGCGCTTCCGATTTCGTCGCCCGCATCATCCAACACGGCGTCGGCGAGATCCTCGGCCAGCAGATCGTGGTCGACAATCGGCCGGGCGCGGCGGGCATCATCGGCACAGAGGTCGCGGCCCGCGCGGCGCCGGACGGCTACACGGCCTTTCTCGGCAATATCGGTACCCTCTCGATCAACCCGGGGGTCTACTCCCACATGCGTATCAAGCCGGACAAGGACCTGACCCCGGTTACCATTTGCGCCGACACGCCAAGCATCCTGATCACTCGGCTGGACTTCCCGGCCAACACCGTCAGCGAATTGATCGCTTATGTGAAGGCGAACCAGGGCAAGGTGGCCTTTGCCACGCCCGGCAGCAGCACGCTCAACCGGCTGGAGATGGAGGTTTTCAAGAAGGACGCAGGCCTCGACCTGGTGCACGTGCCCTACAAGGGCGGCGCCGGCCCGGCGGTGACGGACGTTCTCGGCGGACACGTGGACCTCATGTTCACCACCATCTCCTCGGCTATGCAGTTCGTGAAGGAGAAGCAGGTCAAGGCGCTCGCCGTCACCACCCGGGAGCGAATGGCCGATCTGCCGGACATACCGACCATGTACGAGCTCGGATGGAAGAACCTCGTAACGTCATCCTGGCAGGGCGTGCTCGTGCCATCAGGCACGCCGCGGCCGATCGTCGACAAGCTGCACGCCGCGATTGTCAAGGTGCTCGCCGAGCCGGAGGTTCAGGCGCGCATGCGCAAGGGCGGCGTGATCGCCGTCGGCAGCAAGTCCCCTGAGGACTTCAAGACCTACATGGACGTCGAAACCGCCAAGTGGACCAAGGTGATCGAAGAGAGCGGGCTGCATCCGGATTGAGCCGCGTTCCGGTTGACGCGGCGCGGGTGAATGGTCCTTCTCTGCACGGCACCGAGTATTGGCGTTGCCGAAGACATATTCGCCGGAATTCAATAGTGGAAAACAGGAGATACAAGCGTGCAACAGATCGAAGTCGCGGTGATCGGAACTGGCTGGTGCGGGGGCATTCGGGCGGAAACGCTGTCGCGCTCCTCGATCGTCGACAAGCTTCACATCTGCGAAATCAGGCCCGACCGCCTGGCCGAGGTCAAGCAGCTGACCAACGCGGCAACCGCGACATCAGACTATCACGACATCCTCAAGAACGACCGGATCAAGGTGGTCTACATCTCAACGACGCCGGAATCCAACCACTATCCGATCGCGCGCGATTGCCTCAAGGCCGGCAAGCACGTGCTCTTGGAAAAGCCGATCGCGCTCGAACTGTTCGAGGCCGACGAACTGATCGAGATCGCCAAACGCGGCAATCTCAAATTCACCATCGGCTACTCGCAGCGTTTCAACACCAAGCTCGCCTACGCCAGGAAGAAGATCGCCGACGGCACGCTGGGCAAGCCGGTGTCGGTAATGGTGAGCCGGCATCTGTCGCGCGGCCTCGGCAAGAAGATCGCAAGCCGCGGCCGGCTGTCGCCGGCGACGATGGAATCGACCCACGACCTCGATTTCGTGTTCTGGCTGCTCGAGCCGGCCAGGCCCATCCGCGTCTATTCGCAGGGCGCCTACGGCTACATGGAGGCGGTCAACGGCTCCTATGACATCATGTGGAGCACCGTGACCATGGACAATGGCGTGCTGGTTTCGATCGGCGGCGGCTGGAACCTGCCGCCAAGCTATCCGAACTACAGCGCCACGACGATCGAGATCACCGGCACGGAAGGCTCCCTGTTCCTGGACGATACGCAGCGCTCCAATTGGCTCAATACGATGAAGGAGGGGACGCAATATCCGATGTCGACCATGCCGGGCGAGTGGGTCGATCACGTCTACGCCGGTCAGATGGGACCCGAGACGATGCACTTCCTCGAGTGCGTATTGCGGGACCAGCCGCCGATGGTGTCGGCGGAAAGCGCGCGCCGCGTGATGGAGGCCTATCTTGCCGCGGATCTCTCGGCGGAATCCGGCGAGCCCGTCAGCCTTCCCCTCAACAACCAGGCGCTCTCCGCGGTTCAGGAGCTCTACAAGAAGTTCCGCACGCCGGTCTAGCCAGTCGCGGCGCCGCCCGCGTTCGCACCTCAGGGCTATGAACCATCCGCAAAGCCCAACGCATTCGACGCGCAGTTCCTGCGGCGTGATGTCCTGCGGAATACCAAGCGTCGCGAAGCGCGAAGCGCGTCTTCGCGATAGACGTCCCGGGCATCCACGTCTTGACAGCGTAGCAGCAAGAAGGCGTTCAATGGGTCGTCCCTGCGAACGTTCGCAGGGACGACCCGCTGATAGCTCGTGCGAAGCCGCGACCGCATCAACGCGTGGCTCATTCATTCATGTTATATGCGATGGCTTGGGGGGCGCGCGGTGAGTGAATGGATCGGAGTGGCGATCGCATTGGTCTCTAGCTGCCTCTGCGGCAGCGCGGCGGCGATTACGCGCTATCTGGTCGGCAATGCCGATCCGATCACGCTTGCCATTCTGCGCTGGGGCATCGGGTTTGCATGTTTGCTGCCGACGGCGCTTTTGTTGCATGTGCGATGGCCGCCGCGTCGCGACTGGCTCGCCGTGGCAGCGCTGGGGCTGTGTTTCTTCGGACTGTTTTTCGTCCTCTATAACATCGCGATCGGCTTTACGACCGCGGCTCGCGCCAGCCTCGCGCTGGCGACGTTGCCGCTGCACACCATGGTGATCGCAGCACTACTCGGGATCGAGCCGCTGACCTTGCGGAAATTGGCCGGCGTCTGCGTCGCCGTGCTCGGCGTCATGGCCGCACTCGCATACGGCCTTTCGGCGGCGCCACCGGGTGCGTGGCGCGGCGAGCTCATCATGACCGGCGCGGTGCTGTGCATGGCGTTCTACAACGTCTGGTCCCGTCCATTCATCCAGCGATCGAGCGCACTCGGTTTCCTGACCGTCGGCATGGGCGCCGGCGCCGCGGCACTGATCCTGGTGGGAGCGCTGACTGGCAGCATCGCGGTGTTACGCGGCTTCGGCGCCTCGCAATGGATTGCCGGTATCTATCTCGGCGTCGGTGGCGGCGCGCTCGCCTTCATCCTGTGGGTCATGGCGCTGGAGCGAGCGACGCCAACCCGGGTCGCCAGCACCATGACCGTCAATCCGATCGCGGCGGGATTGCTTGCTACGCAACTGGTCGGCGAGCCGATCACGGCCAATCTCGTCGCCGGCCTCGGCGCCGTCTTTGCCGGGATATGGATTGCGACGACGGAGGTCAAAAAGGCGTAAGCCCCGATTCTCGCCGGCGGTCCTTTAACGGGCGATAAAAATCGTCAAGCTGTCCGCCTTCACGGACGAAAGGCTCCATCAGCCGTCTTCCATCGGGACCATTCGGCCATTGAGCCAGTTTGACTTCCGGAGAGTCGGTGATGTTGCAGTCTTCACGGTGAAAAGCGATTTCCTGGACAGCCTGGATCTGGAATTTCGCGGCCTGTGCGAGCCAGTACCATTTTCTTTGGGGTTCGCTTAGCGCGCGCTGGCGGCACTCGGCTTCCAACTGGCGTAAGCGGGTGGTTTCTTTCATATCAAACTCCACAGCTCTTAAGTTCATGCATACCTGACTCACCGGCAAATTGGTTTCCGGCGATCGTTTCTCCAAGACAAAAACTGTGCTTAGCGGCGGACTAGGGAGGTACGACGCAATTTATTGAAATATGGATAGATCAATCCGACAATTTGCGCGCTGTGATCAAGGCGCCAAGTCATCGACCCGACGCGTTGCGGCGCTTAAGCCTTGGCCGGGAAACGCCGGGTTTCCGTAGGGGTAATACTGCTTCAGGTCGACGTTCTCATAGGGGAGTTTGTCCAGGCGAACCGTTCCGAGAAACGGCTCGGTCGGCTCGACCAGCAGGATCGTCTTGGCAAAACCGTTGTCGTGGAAGCCGCGCCTGAAATGAACCCGCGACTTGATCGCCATGATCTGAAAGGCGCTGACGTCCAGATCCAGATCCTTGAGAGAAAACGGTTCGACGATCTGCACCAGATACGTGCTCAGGATCAGGACGTTGTTGCGGCCAAACTTGATGCTGACCCAGAACTGACCATAGCCCTCGACGGCTTTCAGGATGGTGCCCTGGATGCGCACCGGTTCGCCGGCGGATGGGTCGGCGAGGCCGCCCACCTCCATATCGAATGCGTCGCCGGCCTTGGCGCCCTGCGCCCGCAATTTGGCAGTGGCCGCGGCGTCCGTGACGGTGGCAATCACGGTGTTGGACAGGTCCTGCGCGATGATCTCCCGGAGCAGCCAGGTCGCAGCGCCGGAGCGGTCGCTGTGATCGGCCAACACGACCGGCGTTTTTCCACTTTGCACGGCTTGTTTTGCCAGAGCGACGCCTTCGGGAATGGTGTGAATTTTGGTCGAGGTCAGCAGCGCTTCGCGTTGACGCCACGCCGTCTCCGCCAGGTCGCGGGATATCTTCGCGGCAAGTTCGGGGTTTCCGTTGGTCAGCACTTGTATCGTCATGCCCACATCGGGCACGTCGGCAAACGGAAAACCGAAGAACACATTGACGTAGACGTCCACTTCGCGGGCTTCCCAGATCAGCGCCCGTTGCACCAGATCCATCCATGGCGATGCGCCCGTCCACTGCAGGACGGTCGGCGAGATGATGGGGACTTTCAACGTCACATGCGCAGGCTTGTAGTCGCCCCTGATCGCCCGCAGCAGGGTTCGCGCCGCGCGCTCTCCCTGCAGGTAGCCGTCATAGTGCGGAAAATATTTTACGGTAAACGCCATGTCGGCGTAGGTGAGAAACGCGTCGTCCTCATTGCCGTGGAGATCGAAGGTCGCGGCGATGAATACGTTGGGGCCGACCGCTTCCCGCACCCGGCGCGCTAGTTCGGCCTCGGGGCGAGGCACGCCGCGTACCGCCATCGCCCCGTGCAGGCAGAGATAGATGCCCTTGAACTGTTCGCTGGCGTTGATTTCGGCGATCATTCTGCCGACGAAGGTTTCATAGGCATCGCGCGTGACCCATCCGGAGCCGATCGAGGTTTTCGGCCACAATGGCGACTCGATGCCAATCAGTTCGACCCCATCGAATTCCCGCGCCATCTTCACAAAGCCGCCCATGTACGACTTTGGATCGAATTTCAGCAAAGCTTCGCCCTTGGCCGGTGAACCCGGATAGATAAAGTCTTCGAGCGTCGTATCGTTTTTGAGAAACGTCACCGTCTCGTGGGAAAAATGCAGCACGCCGATACGCATCGAAACATGACTCATGACCGTCTGCTCTCCACATGGACCATTCCGCACCTCGCTGCGGTGAACGCTCCCGAGAGGTCATTGTGGCATCGAAGAACGCTCGCGCCTAGACGATCAGCACGACCCCCGAGGCGAGAAGCAGCGCCAGCACAATTTTTCGGAACGCCGCCTCGTTGAGGCGGCCAAACAGTTTCAGACCAAGCCAGGTGCCGGCGAGCAGGGCGGGTAGCCCGATCAAGAACAGTTTTGTCGTTTCCGCCGTGATCGCGCCCTTGGCGCCGATCCAAAGCGCGCTCATCAGAAAGGTTGCGACGGCCACCGGCTGAAACACCGCGCGCTGCACATCCTTGGGCCAGCCGCGCAGGCCGCACCAGATGGTGACGAGAATTCCGGCAAGGCCAGTGATGCCGCCGAACACGCCGTTGAGGAAGCCGACGCCGGCGTCAGCCGCTGCACCGCCTGCCTTGACCGGATCAATCGTGGGACGAAACAGCGCATAAAGGCTGTAGAGCACCAGAAACGCGCCGACGCCCATGCGCGCATGCGCCGGGTTGGCCCAGGTCAGGATGGTAACGCCGACGGGCACGCCGAGCGCCGCACCCGCGACAAACGGCCAGAGCTTTCTCCAGTCCAGCGCGCCGCGCAGTTTCCAGACCGAATAGCCCTGCACGATCAAGCCGAACGCGATGATCAGCGTGGCGGTCTGCAGGGGACTGAGGATGTAGAGCCAGATCGAGGCTGCGACCAGGCCGAAGGCGAAGCCGGAAAGGCCCGCGACCAGCGCGCCGGCAAAGGTCGCCAACAGAAACAGCGGAAGTTCGAAAGGTGATCCATCCATGTGCTCGCTCCATCAAAGGGCGAGCAGCGCTTGAATGGGATCACCATTTCATGGGGAGGCTGCGATGTCCCCGAGACAGGCTACGCCGGCAGTGGCCGCGCATGCAAGCTGCATATCCGCGTCCTGCAGCCGCGATGGCAAATTTCAGTTGCGCGGTGCGGAGATCGGCGGAGGACCGAGGCCCATCGGCTTCTTGGGCCGCAGGCTGCCGATGTAGAACGACGATCCGGCGACCAGGAACAGAGCCACGAGATACACCACATAGGATTGCGGTGGCGTGATCGCCCATCGCATCAAACCTCTAATGACAGAAGCTGGACCAGTCTCGTTTTCCATGCCGTGCTTTTGCTCGAAATGGTGCTGCTTTGGAAGGGCAAATGCGTTCGGTTGCGAAAGAAGTCATGGCGCCGCGGGCCGCTTCCGCAGCAGGGACAGCGCCAGCAAGGCTGACAGACTGAGCGCCGAGGAGACGATCAGCACGCGGCTGCCCATCGTGTCGATCAACAGACCGAACGCCAATGGTGCTGCGGCCTGCGCCATCCGCGCCGGCGCGCCGATCAGGCCCAGCCGATAGCCATAATTCCGCGGGCCGAAGATCGCCAGCGGCAGCGTGCCACGCGCAATGGTCAGGATGCCGTTGCCGGTGCCGTGAAAGATCGCGAACGTGCTGGCTGCGGCGCCGCCCGCCAGCGCGACGATGGCGGCGCCGATCGGGTGGGTCAGGCAGGCGAGCCGGGTCGACAGCAGCGGATGATAGCGGCTGAGCAAACTCGCCTCGACGATCCGGGCGAACACCTGCGCCGGGCCGATCAGCGCGCCGGCCGTTACCGCCTGCAGGGTGGTTGCGCCAGCCGCCTCAAGAATGCGGGGCAGATGTGCCGCCATCGCGCCGGTGACGCTCCAGGCCGCGGCAAAGGTGAACGCCAGCAGGACCATGGTCCGATCGATCGGGATGTGAGGTTTTGTGGATGCCTCGACCGCCGCCTTGGCGGCCTTCACGGCGGGCAGCATGAAAAAATTCAAGGGCAGGCCGATCAGGATATGCGCGGCCGCCCACGCAAAACAGGTGTTGCGCCAGCCGATGCTTTGCAGTCCGAAAGCGGTCAGCGGCCATCCGACAGTTGAGGCAAAACCCGCGATCAGGGTGATGCCCGTGATCGACCGCCGTGCCGCGTCGCCATAGATGCGCCCGAGCGCGCCGAAGGCTGCGTCGTAGAGGCCAAGGCCCATGCCGATTCCGAGCAGCAGCCAGGCCACAACCAAAACCGGGATCGAAAAAGTGGCGCCGAGCAGCACCAGTCCCGCGGCCAGCGTCAAATTGGAGATCGACAGCACGGACCTGCCGCCGACGAGATCGATCTGCCGTCCGACGCGGGGGCCGAGCACGGCTGATATCACCAGCGAGGCCGAGAAGGCGGCGAAGATCCAGTTCGAGGACACGCCGAGGTCGCGCGCGATCGGATCGGCCAAAATCGCCGGCAAATAGTAGCTGGACGCCCACGCCAGCGTCTGCGTGGTGCCGAGGGCCAGAATGATGGGAAGCTGGCGCTGCTCAGACACCATCGTTATTTTTTGCCAGCGTTATCCGCACCCGCATCCCGTCCTGCTCTCTTGCTTGGCATTTGCGTCGGCGACGCAACAGGCGTCAACACCCGATAATGCCGGCCCGCCGCAGCAATTATTCGCGTCAAGCGCGGCGAAGCGATTGCACACCCCGGTTTCCGGCAGCACCAGTTCGACCCGTTCGGCGGCCTCACGATCGCCGGCGAGTTCGGCGGCAATCGAGCGCACCTGTTCGTATCCCGTGATCATCAGAAAGGTCGGCGCGCGGCCGTAGGATTTCATGCCGGCGAAATAGAAGCCCGGTTCGTGCTGCGCCAGTTCCCGCGCGCCGTGCGGCTGCACGGGGTTACAACGATCAAACCCGCTCGATCCAGCAAATCATTTCGGTAGAGAGCGCGGAGTAACACCGGTACGCGCCGGTGTCGGATAACAATTATGGGAACGTGCCGACGTGTAACGGCTACGCCGCACCGTTATCGAAGATAGGCCGCTGGCTGGGCTACAATGGACCGTGACGGCGGTTGCGGGCTTGGGCTACCCCATGTCCGCCGTGGCATTGCAGCAATCTGGCGCGCGCTCTAGCGCAAGCAATCGCATGGCCCGGCTTCGCCATCAGCATTGCACGAGATCAGGCCTGGTTGGAAGCGCTCAACGCAAACGAGCCGCAGCTTGCGTGTTTACCAAGAAATCCGGCCACTTCCTTGTGGATGTTTTAAATGTTCACATTTTGTTCTATATGTGCTAAAATCTGTTAACGGTTAGATGCACCTAATACCACTCCGGGACGAAATGATTCGTTCTGCGTATCAGACTCAATAAAAAGAAGGATACGCAATATGATGCTGTTAAAGATCAAGAATCTCGGAGAGGGGCTACACCCAAGCGAAACCGTTGTTTTGATTCAGACAAAGGACGGCCCCGAAGAGGTCGCGGTTGACGCTAAGTCGCTTCGCAACGGCACATTGCCGGTTGGTTGGCCGGTTGGAAAGAGTGCTGGTTTTCTATTGGTCGAACTGCCAAGGCCGACTGTTACCGGAGCACGTCGTGTTTGGGTCAGGAAAGAGGAACTAGTACCAGATAAGACAGCGCGCAGGACAGCATGATCCTGACAGATCGAGAGATTCAGAGTCTTCTCAAGAAGGGGCTGATCTCGATCGAGCCGAAACCCCCGCTTGCTGCATACAATTCTACAGCCGTCGATCTCACACTTGATCCAGTTATTCGAGAATTTCGGACGAACGCGCCGGGCCTGATAATTGATCCGGGAGCGCCCGGTTACAAAGCTACAGACCTCATTCGGTCCGCGACCGATCCGGTGACAATCGCAGATCAAGGTTGGGAGTTGCCGCGCGGCACGCTGGTTCTTGCGTGGACTAGGGAGCGTGTGGATTTGGATTTCAAAGGAAGGGTAGCCGCTCGCGTTGAAGGCAAAAGCGGACTTGCGAGAATTGGTCTAGGAGTGCACGTAACAGCGCCCACAATTCACGCAGGCTTTCCTGGAACGATTCAGCTTGAGCTAGTGAACCACGGCCCATTGGTAATTAAATTGCGCCCTGGAATGGCTATCTGCCAGTTGATAATAGAGACGATCAAAGGGACGCCTAGCAAAGCTCACAAGAGTCAATTTGCCGGACAAAGCGCTCGCTAAACCCTAACCCGAGCCACCATCGCGCCCGCATCTGGCGGACCGCGTGCCCGACGTCGGGGCCCGCTTCCAATACAATTGGCTCGAGGCCGCGCTCCAGAACATGCGCGGCGGCGGCGAGCCCGACCGGGCGATGTCGTCAACGGTATTTCTAGTATAATGGAAATACGGGTGCCGCGCATAGTGCGCTCTCTTGATCAAGGGACGCTCGGCTGACGGACCAGCGGATGCCACAACAAGGCGCGGACAATGAGTGGAATTCCAATGGCTGCCGGCAATAGCCAATACGCAATGGGCGGAAGCTCTCTCCAGAGTGGCAGGTTCTTGCCGTTGTCCACGTAAAACGCGATCAGGAGCAAAACGTAGGATGCGCCCATTCCGCTGATGTGCACCCTGACCCAATAGCGCCAGCGTCGCCGTCGGGCTTGACGGCCTAAACAGGCGGCCGCAAACGACAATGCCCCGAGAATAAACAGATGGTAGTCTTCCGCCCATCGTACCGCCGCCAAGCTGGTCGAGGTCAGAAAGACCGCGGCCAGGCACCAAAAATAGATCGTCCCGTACCGGGGATGGCGACCTGCACGTTTCTGACTTAGCATCGCAACAACACCCGTGACCGTGCAGGCGAGCCCCAGCAGGATATGAACCCCCACGACGGTCAGAAACACCGGGTTGGTCGAGGGTATATCGATCCCCGCTAAATTCGTGGTTCCATCGCCCATGCAGTTTCCCGCTCTCCGCGGTGGGATAATCGGCTACTTTGGAAGCCCGCAATCAGGTGACAAGCCGCTCATGCAGTTGAAATCGACGCTTACCTGCCCGAAGTGCGGCCATCAGTCCGTTGAGACCATGCCCACCAACGCCTGCCAGTTCTTCTACGACTGCAAGGGCTGCGGGGAGAGACTGAAGCCCCTCGCAGGCGATTGCTGCGTGTTCTGCTCGTATGGTTCGGTTCCTTGTCCGCCGGTACAAGCTGGGGACGTGAACTCATAAGAGCCGCCGGGAAGGCCTCGACCGCGTGCCGCAACGCAGCCTTCATGCGGGCGCGTTAGTCGGCTTGCTGCGTCGATGCTTGCGCGTCTTGGACTCGATTGCTCCGACCGTTCGCAATGTGAGCAGTGCATTGCGAACGCTTTCAAGCGCGGGCTCATTCGGCTTGTTGCGATGCTCGATGAGCGCGAGCATGCGCGAAAGTGGTGGCCGCAACGGCCGCACGATGAAATCGGACACGTGCATCGCGACCGAAACCTCCGGCACGATGGCCATGCCAAGATTGGATGCCACAGCGCTCTTCAACGC
>WNFB01002649.1_pt1 | contig 16246 bp, 14 predicted proteins | sample 5400501 | NCBI WGS metagenome assembly WNFB01 (sample SAMN13153341, study PRJNA577476) | soil metagenome | isolation source: 200 cm saprolite under Douglas fir tree site 2 hole 1 | place: USA:California | collected 2015-04-18
CGGCTCGATGAATTCGATGCGGCGGTACGGTTAGCAGGATGGATGCTGGGTCCGGCCGCCTGGAGCCGACAAGACAAGAATATCACACCGGCCCGCGCGCGGCGGGGAGAGAGACCGCCGCGCGGCAATGTGCTCTTAAAGGAAAGACGCGCCGAACTTGCAGCGGGTTACGGCGTGTTACAGCGCGTGTGTCATAAAAGGCAGGACAAATGGCAGGGCGCAGTGCACTGAGAGATCGCTGTCAGGCCTTGGAGGCAGCGGAGGAGGCGGCCTCCATGAAGCGCTCGCGGTAGTAGAAGAGGATTGCCAGCAAGGCGATGGGGAAGAGAAGCCCGACGTACATTAACCACTGCATGCTTTGCAGCGAGTCCGGGTTGTAATAAGGATTAGGCGGCAGATGCATGGCGTTATTCATTTCAATGAGAAGCGCGGCTATTCGAGAAAGATAATTCGGGTCCACGACAGTTACGATGGTGTTAGCGATCCCAAAGAGCTGGAACCCAATGGCGAGCGGATAGCTCCAAGGTTTCAGCTTTAGCAGACCGATGCCGGTTACCAAGAGAAGCGAGCAAATGAGAACGTAGAGCGTATTGCCTACTGTTCCGCGGAAGACATGTCCAAAGAGAAAGACAGGTATGGAGAATGGCAAAAAAGGGAGAATGAAAATGTGAGATGCGGCGGTAATGTTCAGCCAGGCGAGAATGGCAATGGGAAGCGGGGGGCGAGGTTTCTGCGGCGCAAAAGAAGAGGAGGTGCCCGCGAATTGTGCTTTGACGAACTTACGGTTGAAAAGGATGAGCCACCAGACCCCGACAATCAACGGCAGACCGTAGGTGCCAAGGATAATGAGGCGGACCGCTTGCATGCTGCCCGCCGTGATGTTGGTAGCATTGGGAGGCGGAGCAAGAGGCATGACAAATGCGACGGCGACCCCAAAGACACCAAAGAAGACGCACAGGCCGCCCCAAATCAGCACAGAGATGCGCGCCCAGTTGCGCAGGAGGATCAGACCAATACCGACGGCAACGCCGAAAACGGAGAGACACGCCATAAAGGCCATGACTGCCAGAGTCATGTTCTTCACAAGGGGAGGGATCTCCGGTGAGACGCCTCGGGTGGTGCCCAGCAAAATGCCGATGAAGCCAAGAGATGTCACGAGAAGAGTGAACAGACCGGCCAGAACGGCGACGACAGCTGCAAAAATGACAGAAGCCGAGGCCGATGGCTTGGGGGAGGCGGGCATCAATTCTCTATATATCATTTCCAAAAGCGCCGCAGCGGCGACAAAGGTGAACGTAACGCGAAAGAATCAAGGGGCTTGACGTTCGCTTTGTTTTCGCCTAGAGTTGTGACACGCGGTGAGTGCGCGGGGAGGAGTGCCATGACCCTGACAAAACGGCAGAAGGAAGTGCTGGATTTCCTGGTCGGGTTTGAGACCAAACACGGGTACGCGCCGAGCTTCGAGGAGATTGGCAAGGGGATGAAGCTGACGTCGCTTGCAACGGTGCACAAGCACATCACGACGCTGGAGAAAAAAGGGTTCATCCGGCGCGGGTACAACCAGAGCAGGTCGATCGAGATCTTGCAATTGCCGAAATCGGTGAAGGAACAAGTCATCGAGCGAAAGATTCAGGAGCTGCCATTGGTTGGGCGGATTGCCGCAGGACGGCCGTTGGAAGCGGTGGAAGAGCGGGAAACCCTTTCGCTGGGAGATTTTGCGCGCGGCGGAAATTCATTTGTGCTGCAAGTGAAAGGCAGCTCGATGATCGAGGACCACATCATGGACGGCGATTACGTGGTGTGCGAGCAGACGCAGGTGGCAAACGCAGGCGACATTGTGGTGGCGCTGGTAGGCGGTGATGAAGCGACGCTGAAGAGGTTCTATCGCGAAGGTGCGGGGAAAATCCGGTTGCAGCCCGCGAACTCCGAGATGGCGCCGATTGTCCTGGCGGCGAATGACGTGAAGATTCAGGGGCGGGTCATCGGGGTGCTGAGGAAATACTAACGGGAATCTTTTTGCAGGGGCGCCGGCGTTCGAAACTTCATAGAAATTCTATTCCGCAATAAACACTCCTTGTTTTTGATTGCAATTCAAATTTGCTTGGTTCAAGAATCTCCGCCGGTTGACCTATGGCAGGCGATTTGCAACCATTCCAAAGTTGCTTGTGGGAAGCCTCCAATCGTCACTTTGCAGGACGAACGTTCCGCCAAGCGCCTGATCGGAGAGAAGGAACATCGCTTTGCCTGAAAAACGCGAAACCATCTTGATCGTCGAGCCGGACGCCGGAGCGCGGAAGACGCTCCTGGACCTGCTGCACGGAGCGGATTACGACGTGGCGACGGCGGAGACTTCCGCCGATGGTTTTGAGGCGGTGCGCAACGTTGGCGTGGATCTGATGCTCCTGAGGGCGGATCTTTCCGATCTGGAGTGCTGCGAAGCGCTGAGCGAAGTGAAAGGGTCCGCGGCGACCTCAATTACACGCGTGATTTTGCTTACGCAGGGAGCCGGGGCAGCGCGAGCGCGAGGGCTGGACCTCGGCGCAGACGATGTGATCACGCTACCTTGGGACGCGGCGGAACTCCTCTCGCGCGTCCGAGTGCAGATGCGGGAAAAGCGGGCGCTTGCCGAGTTGCAGGAGAAGACGCGCATCGCGGACGAGGGAAGGGAAGTAGCACAGACGGCGTTTCAGGCGCTGGCAGTGACGGAAAAAATGACACGCGATGCGTTCTCCCTGGAACGCGCGTTGAAGATGGGAGTGTCCGCGCTGTTTGCGTTGGCAATAGTGATTTCCATTATTTTTGTGCTGTTTTCACGGCGCGCGGAGAAGGAGACGCGGAGAGCTTATTCGGTCATCGCGAAGCTCGAGCGCGGCGTGCACGCGCAAGAAGCTCTGATTGCGGATGCCCGCAAAGCACGCGAAGAGCAGGAACAAACGGACGTTTTGCAGCAGAAGCAGCGATTGCAAAGGCAGACGGATGACCTCCGGCAGAAACTGGCGGGCGCCGATGACAACGAAGTGTCCGGCCTGCGCAAACAACTGGACGAGACGACCGACCGGCTGCGGCGGATCGAAAGTGAATCGGGGGCGGCGGAAAGCGTGATTCGCGCTGATGCACCGAGCGTGTGCCTGCTGCATGTTGCGGTCACGTTTGTGGACCAAAACACCGGGCAACCGCTCCGTTACGGCGGGATAAATCCTGATGGCGGACCCCTTACGGACAGCGAAGGAAACGTGGTGTACACGCTGGAAGGGCGCGCGCCGGAGGTGCGGGCGGACTTTTTTGGAACCGGATTTATCGTTGGAGAAAACAAGATTTTGACAAACCACCACGTCGCTCAGCCGTGGTGGGAAAATGACGAACTCAACGCAGTTCTTCAGCACGGATTGAAGCCCGCGATCGGGGAGCTGACGGCGTATTTTCCGGAGGCGCCCGCTGGCATCCCAGTGAGCATTTCGCAGATTTCCGATGATGCGGATCTGGCAGTGGTACGCGGTGACATCTCCCCGTTGAAGCGGCCCATCCTGAAAATGAACGGGCGCAAAGAAGGGGCGGTAAGCGGGCAGCCGCTGATTTCGCTGGGGTATGCGACGGGACTGAGCGCTATCCTGGCGCGCGCGGGAGAAGACGCGGTGAAGGATATCGTGAAAGTGACGGGCGGGGATGCGAAGAGAGTCGTGGACGAACTCGGGAAACGGAAATTAATCCGGCCGCTGGTAACGCAGGGTCACATCGGCGACGTCTTGCCGGACAAAATCGTTTACGACGCGCAGACGACTTCCGGGGGGTCGGGCGGGCCGCTAATCAATCGTGACGGGGAAGTGATCGGAGTAACTTTTGCCGTGGTCCGTGGATTTGGGGGTTCGAACTTTGGCGTTCCCATTCGTTTTGCCCAGCCGCTGCTTAAGCCGTGAGAAAACCCGGCTCCCGCGGTCCAAAGAGCAATTCTGAACCGAGGTTTTTGCCGCTGCGAATCATGAACCTATTCCATTGCAGGGGGCGCGCCATTCTCGCGTGGCTTCTGGTTTTCGCGCTCGTGTGGCCGGCTCAATCGAGAGCGTACGCGGTTCTTTCGCACGAGGCAATTATTGACGCGGCCTGGGAGACGCACATAAAGCCGCTGCTGCTAAAGCGATTTCCTGGGGCAACGGAGGAGCAGTTGAGCGCGGCCCAGGCATACACGTACGGCGGTGCGATCATCCAGGATATGGGCTATTACCCGTACGGCAGCCATTTTTTCAGCAACGTGACGCACTACGTGCGGAGCGGGGATTTTGTGGAAGCGCTGCTGCGCGACGCCAAGGATTTGGATGGGTACGCTTTCGCGGTGGGCGCGATGGCGCATTACGCGGCGGACAACAGTGGTCACCGGCTAGGAACGAACCGCGCGGTTCCGATTCTCTATCCCAAGCTGAGGAAGAAGTACGGCGACAGCGTGGCGTACGAGAAGGATCCGCTCGCGCACGTGAAAACAGAGTTCGGTTTCGATGTGCTGGAAGTGGCGCAGGAGCGTTACGCCCCGGACAGCTATCATGACTTCATCGGGTTCGAAGTCGCGCGGGACTCGCTGGATCGGGCGTTTCGCGAGACCTACGGACTGGAGCTCAAGGATGTGCTCCTCGACGAGGAAAAAGCCCTCAATTCCTACCGGCACGACGTGAGCAAGCTGATTCCCAAAGCCACGAAGATCGCCTGGCAACTGAGGAAAGACGAGATCAAAGATGATCTGCCAGGGATCACAAAAAGAAAATTTCTCTTCAACCTGTCACGCTCCAATTATGAGAAACAATGGGGGAAGGGCTATCGCAAGCCGAACGCGGCGGAGAGGTTTCTGGCATTCCTCTACCGGCTGATACCGAAGTTTGGACCCTTGAAGGTGCTGCAGTTCAAGACGCCGACGCCGGAAACGCAACGAATGTTCGAAGCCAGCTTCAATGCGACGCTGGACCGTTATCGAGAGATGCTCAAACAATTGGGAGAAGGGCAAGTGGACTTGCCAAACGACAATTTTGATGTCGGAGAGACGACCGGACCAGGCCTGTACAAACTGAACGACGACGCTCACGCAATGCTTCTGGACAGGCTGGCGGGCCAAAAATTTGCTGGGATCTCTCCGGAATCGCGAGAGGAACTGCTGCAGTTTTTTGCCGCCCCGGACGCGCCATACGCTACCAAAAGGGACGTTAAAGCCTGGGGCCGGGTGCAGGCGGAACTCGAACAGTTAAAGAACACACCGCCGGGACAACCCATCCAGGCGAGTGACTTGCCGGTGAAGATTGTGCCGTGAGCGACCCGAACCTCCGGAAACATCAGGGATTTCGTTCGCGCTTTCTGCGGAATGAGCGCGACCTGATGGTCTATCTGCCGCCGGGCTATGACGCGCAGCCCGGACGGCAATTTCCGGCGCTTTATCTGCACGATGGGCAGAACCTGTTTGATGGGGCGACATCCTTCATCCCCGGGATGGACTGGCATGTGGGACACACCGCAGACCACGTCATCGGTACGGGCTCGGTTGAGCCGCTGATTATCGTGGGAATCTACAACACCGGCAAGCAGCGCATTCGCGAGTACACACCGACTCGAGTTCCCAAACTCGGCGGCGGGCGCGCCGACAGGTACGCGAGATTCCTCATCGAAGAGTTGAAGCCGTTCGTGGATGGACACTACCGGACCATCTCTGCCGGGGAACACACCGGGATCGGCGGCTCCTCGCTTGGAGGATTGGTGTCGCTGTACGTAGGGCTGAAGCTTCCGCTCATGTTTGGAAAGCTGGCGGCACTCTCGCCTTCGTTGTGGTGGAATCAGCACGTGATGCATCGTCTTGCTGCTGCATCGCGCGCGAACCCGCGCCCGCGAATTTGGCTGGACATCGGAACGCGGGAGGGCTCCCGAATCGTGCAGGACGTCGAGCGGTTCCGCGACGTGCTGGTGCAAAAGGGCTGGCAACTCGAGCGGGACCTGCACTACGAACGCGTGGAAGGCGCTGAGCACAATGAAGCGGCATGGGCGAAACGCGTCGGACCGTTCCTGCAATTCTTGTATCCTGCAAGGCGGAGCGAAGTATAATCCGCCTATTCTTTAGCAGCGGGCGACCTTTTTTTTGCGTCAGGCCACGCTGAATCCAAGGGGCAGCAGATGCCGGAACGCCCACTCACCATCCTGTGCGTGAGCTCCTACGAAAAAGGGCAGGAATTCATCCGCACAAGCAAAGCGATGGGCTGCCGCGTGTTGCTGCTAACGGTGGAAAAGCTGCGTGACGCAAACTGGCCGCGCGAATGCATCGATGAATTCTTCTTCATGCCGGAAGCACTGCCGGCGCAAGACCTGATTCGGGCGGTCAGCTTTGCTGCAAGGTCGCAGCCGATTGACCGCATCGTGGCGCTGGATGAATTCGACATGGAAAACGTGTCGGCGCTTCGTGAACACCTGCGCATTCCCGGCATGGGGCTGACGACCGTGCGGTACTTCCGGGACAAGCTGGCCATGCGCGCGCGGGCAAAGGAAGCGGGCATCGCGGTTCCCGAGTTCGTGCACGTGCTGAATTACGACGCTTTGCGCGAATTCATGGCGCGGGTGCCGGGGCCGTGGCTGCTCAAGCCGCGATCGCAAGCTTCGGGAATCGGGATGAGGAAAATTCATGAAGCAAGCGAGCTCTGGCCGTGGCTCGATCAACTGGGAGACAGTCAGTCTTTTTATCTGCTGGAGCAGTTCGTGCCCGGAAGCGTTTTTCACGTGGACAGCGTGGCGTTCGAACGCGAGGTCTTGTTCGCGGAAGCGCACGCCTATGGCACACCCCCATTGGACACCTCGCATCACGGCGGTGTGTTTACAACGCGGACTATGCCGCGGGAGCGGGCGGAAGCGAAAGAACTCCTGGAGATCAATCGCAAGGTTCTGGAAGGATTGGGATTCGTGCGCGGGGTGACGCACGCGGAATTCTTGAAAGCGCATGGCGACGGGAAGTTTTATTTTATCGAGGTGGCCGCGAGGGTGGGGGGCGCGTATATATCGGATGTCGTGGAAGCGGCGACAGGGATCAACTTGTGGCGCGAGTGGGCGCGGCTGGAAGTCGGAGCGGGAAGGCAGCCTTATCAACTGCCGCAAATCCGGTCTGACTATGCGGGCGCGATCTTGTCGCTCGCGCGGCAAGCATCTCCTGACACATCTGCATACGGCGATCCGGAAATTATTTATCGCGTAACGAAACACCATCACGCCGGCTTCGTGCTCAGGTCGCCGAAGCCCGAACGCATTCAAGAACTGCTGGACTCATATGCCGCGAGGTTCCTGAATGATTTCATGGCCACGCAACCGGTTCCGGAAAGGCCAACCGCCTGAATGGCTTTCCCATTTGACTTTCATGGGGCGCACATTCACCCTATATCCCCCGGAGATTGAGCCCGAGCGGGAGACAGGCACTGGCCACACGGCTAGTAACTGTCTGGAACAACAATCACAGCCGGCGTTTGCCGCGAACCATCCCGAGGAATACAGTGTGCAGTACCCCGGCTGGAAATCTGCGCGGGGTGGTTCTGTTCCATTTGGAGGGCAGATGTGGAGTAGCAAGAAACCGGAAACGCCGCAGTCCGCGCAACCGGAATTAAAAAACTTACCAACGAATCAGCCGCCGAAACCCGGTCCGGCGACTTGGGAGGGAACAACGGCAATGAGTACAGATGCAATGCGTCCATTGGGCGCGACCGCGGACCGCGCGACGGCGCGGCTCGGGTCGAGCCTGCACGTGAAAGGCGAGATCTCCGGCAACGAAGACCTGACCATTGATGGCTCGGTCGAAGGCCTGATCCAGCTTGATGAGCGGAAGCTGACGGTCGGGTCCACGGCGAAGGTGACAGCGGACATCATTGCCCGCGAGATCGTGGTCTTCGGCAACGTGAAAGGGAATCTTCGCGCGAAGGACCGGATTGAGATTAAGAAGGATGGCTCCGTAAACGGCGATCTGACCACGGCAAGAATCATGATCGAAGACGGCGCGTACTTCAAAGGCTCGATCGAAATCGATAAGACCTCGGAAAAGGAAAGCGGGCATAGCGCCTTCACGAAGGCCTCGTCCGCGCCGGCCAGCAGTGCGGCCGCGACAAAGACGATTTAAGTCTCCGCAAGTCCTCAGCGATTTTTCCAGAAGCGGCACGGGCCGATTGCCCGGGCCGTTTCTGGTTTTTGTTTGCCTTCGATATAGTTCTTAACTTGACAAGTCCATAATTATGGGTAATCTCTTACGCTAGCTTCCTCTCAGGCTAAGCGCGCTGACGTCTGCCCATTTCATGTATCGTCAGGCATGTTTTTGTCAGCCGCGCGGAATGAATGCGGCGTCGATGGGGCGGTCAAGACTGTGCGTCCCGGAAATGCTCCTCACAACTGCGTTGCTGACGTGTGTCGGTTGCGGAGGCGGAACGGCCAACCTCCAACCTCCTCCTCCGGCACCGCAGGACTTTTCAGTTGTTCTTTCCGCAAACTCCCTGAGTGTCACCCAGGGAGCGGCCAGCACTCCTATAAGCGTTTCGATCAGCGGGTCAAATGGATTTAGCGGGACGGTGCAAATCGCCCTAAGTGGCCTGCCGAACGGCGTGACGTCAAATCCGGCTAGCCCCTTTGGAGTTGCGGCGGGCGCGAGCACTTCTGTCGTGTTCGGCGCCGCGGCGAGCGCCGCCACCGGTAATTTCACAATTACCGCTCAAGGTACAAGCGGCGCGCTTTCGCATACGGCAAGCCTGGCGCTCGCTGTGCAAGCCGGCGTCGGTGCGGCTCTTCCACGCACAATGTTTGTCAGGACGGATTCCACGGCGACGATGGACGATCCGCCCGGCGAACCGCGACACCGGCGCATCAGCTACGATCCAGCCAACAAGCATGTCTTCGTGGCCAACCGCGCCATGAACCGGGTCGAAGTATTTTCGACGATCGATGGCACACGAGCCGAGCAAATTAGCGTGCCCGGAGCAAGCAGCGCGGACCTTTCGGTGGATGGCGCGACCGTCTGGATCGGCACGGTGACGGACCAGGTTGTTGCGGTCGATAGTGCTTCGCTCCAGGTGAAAGCCCGATATGAAATAACAGGAATGCAGCCCGTGCCGAATACAGTTTTCGACCGGCCGGAGGAATTGCTGGCGCTCTCCAGCGGAAAGCTGATGATGCGGCTGCGGCAATCGGGTGGAGCCCAAGCTTTGCCGGCATTGTGGAATCCTGCATCGAATACGATGAGCAGTCTGACATCCGCCGAGCCGCAGCTTTTTCAAAATGGCCTGGGTGCGATGGCGCGCACGGGGGATCACAACAAGGTTCTCGTTGCGGCGGGTGATTCGAGTGGCGAGATTGCAATCTTTGACTCAAACGGGATTGTTCTTGTTGGCCCGCACGGGCTGGGCACGGGAGCAATCCCTCTTGTATCGACGAATCCGGATGGCAGTCGTTTTGCCCTGGAATTTGTTTCGAATGGGGCTGCACAGATACTTCTTCTGGACGGCAGCTTGAATCAAATAGGGGTGCGCGCGACTTCAGGAGCGCTGGGCATCACCTTTTCACGGGATGGACAATTCTTGTACCTGAGCGAAACGTCCGGCGCGGCGCCCGTGATAACGGTGCTCGATGGACATGACCTGCATTTGATCGGCCAGGCGCCTGACGCGCGGATTCAAGGAGTGAGATCGGAGATCGAGGAAGCGGATGAAACAAAACTTCTCCTGGGCATTGGCAATCGCGGAGTGAGCTTTGTGGACGCGGCGAACCCGGGAACACTGCCGGCGGCCGCGCCCGCCTTTGCTGTTGCGCCGAGCGTCCAGCCTTCCGGCGGGCCGAACACAGGCGGAACTGCGGCTCAGCTTGCGGGGCAGAATTTTGAAGCGATGACGCAAGTGAAATTCGGCGCACAGGCGGCAAATAATGTGAGCGTCGCAAACAGCACACAGATCAACGCTATATCTCCACCGAGTGTCGCGAGCGGAGCTGTGAACGTTGCCGCGTATTTTCCGAGCGGGTGGCTGGCCGTTGCGCCAGACGCATTCAGTTACGGGCCACAGATCTTAAGGATGTTGCCGGGTACGGGCGTTATGGCCGGCGGCGATGCGCTGCAGGTTTACGGATACGGATTCGGGAGCGACGCGAGCAAAGTGAGCGTGACCATCGGCGGCGTGAATGCAGCGGTGCAAAAAGTTGAAAATGTAACGACGATCGCTCCAACCCTGGGGTTGGACGCAAGTTTTCCATTTTCTTTGGAGCGCATCACCGTGCTGACGCCCGCGGGAACGGCGGGAAAGGCGGACGTGATCGTCACATCGCCGGGAGGCGCCACGACCGCAGCGAAGTCCTTCCAGTTCTTGCAGAGCGAACAGTTTTTCGCGAAAGCTGCTCTCTACAAGTTTGTGATTTACGATCAGCAGCGGCAATGGCTCTATTTGAGCAATATCGACCATGTTGACGTCTTTGATCTCGCGGCGGGGCAATTCCACGCCAACGGAATTCAACCTCCCGGCGGGCCGCCGCCAAATGCGGGATTGCGCGGACTGGCATTGACACCGAACGGCACGCAACTCGTGGTGGCGGACTTCGGCGCTCAAAACGTCTATTTGATGAATCCGGATACGGGAACCGGGACAACCGTGCCGGTGGGAGGGGTTGCGGGATTTACGAACTCCGGACCGTCGCGTGTAGCGGCTACGAGCGCGCAGACAGTCTTTGTGGGGTTGAGCGGAGAGGGAGGCTCAACGAGCGGGTGCTCATCTTGCCTGGGGCAGCTAAATCTGACGGCCAGTCCGCCCACGATTCAGCCGGCCCCGCAGCCACAAGTGACGAGTTTAACGGGCGCTCCAATTGTCCAGGCAAATGGAAGCGGGGATCACGTGTTTCTGGCCTTCGGCAGCGCGCCGGGTGGTCCCGTTGCCCTGTGGACCGCCTCTGCTCCGAATCAATTTTCTACCGTCACTGCAAATGTCTTGAGCACCGACCTCGGAGCGGCGGCCGACGGAACGATGTTCGCGCTGCAATCAAACGGCGCAACGCAAATTCGTGGCTCCGACCTCTCCCTCGCAGCTATCCCGTCTCAGGCCGAGATCGCGCAAATCCCTGGCCGTCTACTCGTGCCGGGCGTGACTTTGCATCCAAGTGGTGCGCTCATCTATCAGCCATTTCTCACAGGCCCGCCCGCGACCTCAGGAGTGAAGGGCGGCGTGGACATCATAGATGCGCACAGCGGGGAGCTGCGGCTGCGAATTTTCTTGCCGCAACAATTCATGACGGACATCGACGGATTGCATGGAGGATTTCTCGCGACGGATGAAAATGGCCAAAGATTGTTCGCCATCACTTCAACCGACGGCACGCCGCAGAACGGAGGTGTCACCGTTGCGCAACTGGCGAATGTTCCGCTCGGAATTGGAACGCTGACCCCAACGGCGGGAACTGCTGCAGGAGGCACAACCCTGACGATTCGCGGGAGCGGGTTTCAGAGCGGTGTCACAGTCTCCATTGGAGGGAAAGGCGCAGCGGTTACCTTCAAGGATATGAACACGCTGATGGTGGTGACGCCCGCGCTGGCCACGGGTGCCCAGCGGCTGGCGATTACGAATCCCGATGGCCAAAGCGTAGCGTGGGACGCCGCATTCGTTGCGAACTAAGGCCGCGTTTCTTCGGGACCTACGCAAGATCACGCTGCGATCCCTAACCAATTTTAGTTTTGCTTCATCATAGTGTGTGTAGGATCATTTCGAGCCCACAGGATCGTCGAAAACAAGCCTTACGCAGGCGTTGAGAGGAAACATGGAGACGCGCAAACTGGGGAATTCAGACTTAAAGATTACAACCCTAGGATACGGAGCCTGGGCCATTGGTGGCACGGGCTGGGATTTTGCCTGGGGGCCGCAGGACGATGCGGATTCGATCGCGGCGATACACCGCTCGCTCGAGCTGGGAGTGAATTGGATCGACACCGCGGCGGTCTACGGCACTGGACATTCGGAAGAAGTGGTCGCTCGCGCGCTGAAAGACTGGCATGGCGCGCGGCCGTACGTGTTCACGAAATGCGTGATGCGATGGGACGACCAGGGGCACGTAAGCATGAATTACAAGGCCGATTCGATCCGCCGCGAATGTGAAGACAGCTTGAAGCGTTTGCAGGTCGAGGCGATTGACCTCTACCAGATTCACTGGCCGCCGGAAGATAACGGCCTGGGCCTCGAAGAGGCGTGGCAAACGCTCGCATCTCTTCAAAAAGAGGGGAAAGTACGTTGGATCGGGGTCTCGAATTTCAGTGCGGCGCAAATCAAACGTGCGGAGAAAATCGCGCCAGTGACTTCGCTGCAGCCGCCCTATTCACTAATCCGGCGGCAGATCGAGGCAGAGACGCTCCCTTACTGCAAGAAGCGCGGGATCGGTGTGATCGCCTATTCACCGATGGCCTCGGGTCTGTTGACGGGAGCAATGACCCGCGAAAGGGCCGCCGCTCTGCCTCCGGACGATTTCCGCAGCCGCAATCCGGAATTTCAAGAGCCGCAGCTTTCGAAAAACATCGAACTTGTCGAGCGGTTGCGCAAGGTTGGTACACGGCACGGCCGGACGCCAGGCGAAGTAGCTATTGCGTGGGTGCTGGGGAACCCGGCAGTGACCGGGGCGATTGTCGGCGCGCGAAATGGCAAGCAAGCAGAGGGCGTGATGCGCGCTGGCGAATTGAAACTGACGCCGGAAGAGATCTCGGAAATCGAAGGTGTGACGGCAGCCCAGACGGCCTGACAGCAAGAACGAGGAGAATCGTGCGATGAATCTCGGGCTGGAAGGGAAAACGGCGGTCGTTTCTGGATCGACGGCAGGCATCGGACTTGCGATCGCAACCGCCCTGGCACAGGAAGGCGCCAGGGTTGCGGTCAACGGCCGGACAGAAGCACGCGTGACCGCTGCCCTCGGCAAGATCCGGCAGCAGGTGAAGCACGCCGATTTGCGCGGGGTCGCGGCGGATTTGGGGAACGCAAGCGGCGTCGCTGCATTTCTAAAGCAAGTGCCGGAAGCCGACGTCCTGGTGAACAACCTGGGAATTTTCGAAACCAAGCCTTTTACGGAGATCCCTGACGCAGACTGGGTGCGGTTTTTCGAAGTGAACGTCATGAGCGGCGTGCGCTTGGCGCGGCACTACCTCCCGGGAATGCTGAAGAAGAACTGGGGACGCGTGATTTTTATTTCCAGCGAGTCTGCGCAGCAGATTCCCGCCGAAATGATTCACTACGGAATGACGAAGACCGCTCAAGTGGCGATTGCGCGGGGGCTTGCGGAAACCGTCGCCGGGACCGGCGTCACGGTGAATTCCGTTCTCGCCGGACCTACAGCGTCAGAGGGAGCCAGTGAGTTTGTCGAAAGCATGGCCAGGCAGCAGGGCGTAACGAAAGCCGAAATCGAAAGACAATTTTTTGCGAGCGTGCGGCCGAGTTCGCTGCTCAAGCGCTTCGAGACCCCCGAGGAAGTTGCGGCGGTCGTGGCGTTTGTGGCCGGCGCACAAAGCGTCGCCATCAACGGCTCCGCCGTCCGCGCCGAAGCCGGGGTGATTCGCAGCATTTTCTAGGCGAATTCGGCTAAGCGCGGAGGTAGTCAGCTCTCCAGTTCTTGATGAGTTGCTTGATAGGCTTGCGCTCGCTCATTTTCTCGTCGAGCACCTTGCGCGCCAGCGCCGGCAGTTCCGCATCGCTGGCAAACCGCAGCGAAATAAGCTGGTTGACGGTGAACTCCCCGACGCGCGGTCGCAGGTCGGCGGGCAGCACTCGCTCGCAGCGCAGTCGCTCCTCGAGCCGGATCACACGGTCCTGCACCCTCAGTGCCATCACCCTCACGGTGATGAAACCCACCAGCAGCGCGGCTGCTACGACCACCGATTCGAATCCACCGAGAGAAAAGCTGGATATCTTCCACCGGTACAGCGACCAGCCGAAATTAATGGTCATCACCGGTAATACAAAAAAATGGAACGGCCGAAAGAACCTGACATGATTTGTGAGACTTTGTTCTGTCATCGACGACCCTCCTGTTCTCCGCGCTAGATTGCAGCAAAGCGGCCGCAAATTCAAGAAACGGAAGCCGGCCACCGGCATCCAATTGAGAGTGGGATTGCACGTGCTGCCAGAAACCGCGCCGGCAAGCATGGCCGGCACCATCGGGAGAACAGAGATGGCCAAAGCAACTTGGGGCGGGAAAGTCATCGCGGAAAGTGACCGGTGCGTTGTCGTCGAGGGGAACCAGTATTTCCCGGCAGACGCCGTGAAAAAAGAATTCTTGAAGCCCAGCGGTCACACCTCGATCTGTCCTTGGAAGGGAACTGCCCATTATCACCACGTCGAAGTCGATGGCCTGAAAAATGAAAACGCTGCATGGTATTATCCCGCGCCGAAGCCGGCAGCGGCAGAGATCAAAGGGCGTATCGCGTTCTGGAAAGGCGTGCGCGTCGAGGCGTAAGCGCGTCGCTCGCCGCACAAAAGAATTGAGATCAGGGCTTGGGACCGGCTTCTGCGGCCCCTCCTTTATTTCGCGAGCTCATTTTTGAAGACCGAGCCATCATGCATTACGAAGCGCACATGCTCTAGCTCGCCAACGTCTTTGAGGGGGTCGCCGGAAACGGCCACGATGTCCGCAAAAGCTCTCGGCGCTAGTACGCCGATCTCACCTTTCATGTCGAGCATTTCCGCGGCGCGGGATGTCGCCGATTGAATGGCGTCCATGGGCGCCATGCCCAGCGTGACCATGCGGCGGAACTCCTGAGCGATCGGTTCCGTCCACGGGATGCCTCCCATGTCAGTCCCATACACGATTTTCAAATGCGCCTGGAGCGCCTTGCGGAATGTCGTCTCGTGAACCATGGCGCGCGCGCGATCGCGCTTGCCTGCGGGCGTATCCGCCGGCGCCCAGTCGTTGTAATAAGGTGAAATGGTCGGGCAATACCAGGTGCCCTGCCGCTGCATCTGCGCCATCTGCGCGTCGCTGATCTCCAAGCCGTGTTCGATGGAGTCGCACCCACCATCGAGCGCGCGCTGCATTCCGATCCCGTTGTAGGCATGGCAGGCAACTTTCCTGCCCCAGCCGTGCGTCTCATCGACGATGGCTTTCAATTCCTCGAGCGTAAGCGTGGGCTGCGAAACAAGATTGCCCTGCTTGTCGACCCACGAGCGGTGCGTCATGTAGACCTTGATCCAATCAGCGCCATGTTCAAGCTGCTCGCGAGCGGCTTTGCGTGCCTGCACCGGCCCGTCCACGATTTGCGCTCCTTTGGGCATTTCGAGCTCTGGCGCGTAGCCTTCGAGATTGTACCCGCCGGTTGTAGAAATGGCGCGCGTCGCACCGAAAAGCCGCGGCCCGGGAATCGTTCCTTCCTCGATGGCCTGCTTGATTTCGATATCGCCGTAGCCCGCGCCCTCTGTCTCCAAATCGCGCAGCGTCGTAAAACCTTGCTCGAGCGCGCGGCGAACGGCGAATGTCGCTCGCGCCGCGCGCAACGCGATGCCCGCATTAAGAATGTTGGCGTCATACCCGCCTTTGGCTGGTTCTTCTCCCCAAAGGAAAATGTGCGTGTGCGCATCGATCAGGCCCGGGAGAACCGTAGCGGAAGAAAGATCGATGACTCAATGAGCGAGCCGGCGCGAATGACAGTAAGCGGAGCCGCGGGCGGCACAGATTGGGCGAGCGCCATGCCGGAAGTCGCCACTACCAGAGTAATGACGGCCAACAGGGTTTTTTTCATGGAAGTCTCCTCAATCGCGGGCCGTAGCTTGCCGCAAACACTAGCCGGTTGGCAAGCAAAGTTGTTTCCAAAATTGGTCTCTTACGCGAACTATTCTGTTGGAAACTAAACAAGACCCCTGCGGCCTGTTTGGGGCGCCTCTTCTCGGACAAAACGAATTTCTGTTCCTTTCTTACGTGCCCAGAAGATTCGGCTGCAGCCGCGCGTAGCCGTGCTCGTGCGCCCAGAGCGAGAGTGGTATTGCGGCGAGATCGTCAACGGCCGGCACCGCGTGGCCATCCTTGGTTAGGTCGATCGTGCGTACAAAAAACTTGCAAGTGTCACAACCCTCCACGCGGACATGCGGCAACTGCTCTGCAACGTAAACGGGGAGTTTTTTCTCTTCTTCTTCGCCGCAAGTCGGGCAAAGGATGCGCCGAAAATCCCATTCGTGGCCGCAAAACGAACAGACCAGGCAGCGCTTTCCTCCGTCGCCTTCGGGACGAAGAACTCCGAGCAGCGGCCGCGCATCACACAGCGGAC
>WNFB01002585.1_pt1 | contig 16234 bp, 20 predicted proteins | sample 5400501 | NCBI WGS metagenome assembly WNFB01 (sample SAMN13153341, study PRJNA577476) | soil metagenome | isolation source: 200 cm saprolite under Douglas fir tree site 2 hole 1 | place: USA:California | collected 2015-04-18
CATTGCGCCATTCTGTGACGAGCAAAGAGGGCACCTGCAGCGGGGAAGCCTGGCCTTTGCCGAGCGCACCGGGGGGTACTACCTGGCAGAGGTTAGCGCGACAGTGCGTCCAGAAGGCGAGCAGTATCTCCTCAATGGCACCAAGCGCGACGTGTTCCATGGTGAGCAGTCCAGTCCGCGGGTGGTGCTGGTACGGCTGGAAGGGTCGGAGGGCATTGATGGACTTTGCGCGCTGATGGTGCCGCTGGAGGTGGCCGGTGTAGAGGTCAGAGCCGATGTGCAGAAATTGGGGCTGATCGCTGCTCCAGGCGCGTCATACGTCTTCGAGAACGCTGCGATTTCCGCGACCTGTATGCTGGGTAAACCTGGTAATAGTGGAGTGATACGAGCAGGAACCCTCTATAACATCCTGCGTGCGAGTGTTGCCTGCGGTATGGCTCGAGCGGCCCTTGAATATGCGCAGGACTATGCAAAGGGACGTATTGCCTTTGGCCGCCCAATCGCCTCGTACCAGGGAATCGCTTTTATGGTTGCTGAGATGGCCATGAAGCTGGATGCTGCCCGCTTACTGCTCTGGCGTGCCGCGGCAAGCTGGGACCGTGATGAGGACGTTGAGAGGGGTACATTGGTGCAGGAGGCCGGGGCAGCACAGTACCAGGCGGTCAAGATCGCAAAGTCGGCGACGATTGATGCCGTCCAGATTCTGGGTGGGGCAGGTTTTATCCAGGATCATCCCGCCGAGATGTGGATGCGTAACGCGGCAGTGATGGAGTAGAGCAAGATGATAGATTTTACCCTCGGAAAATCCCAACAGGCGGCGCGTGATTACGCTCACCAGGTCGCCCTGGAAGAGATGCGACCCATTTCATTGGAATGTGACCGCACGGAAAAGATTCCCGAATCATTCTTCTGGAATATGCAGCGGCGGTTCTGGGCTGGCGCGGCTGGTCAGGCCCGCATGCAGGCACAGGGAGAGGACGAAAAGCAGGACAACATCCTGTCAATCTTGTCGCAAGAGGAGATGGCTTGGGGAGACGCGGCTCTCTCGACCGCTATTCCTGGGCCGGGACTGGCGGCTCCCCCTATTCTTTCGCAAGGAACGCCGGAACAGCAGATGAAGTTTCTTGGTCCATATATGGATGGAGAACTGCACTGGGGTGCCCTGGCATTGACGGAACCTGGCATTGGTTCGGATGTGGCCGGCATGTCCACCACAGCGGTTCTGGATGGCGAAGAGTGGATACTCAACGGACATAAGCACTATATCACCAATGGAGCACGGGCAGACCTGGTAGTGACCTTTGCGACTATCGACAAGAGCCTGGGGCGCGAGGGTATCCGTCCTTTTGTGGTACCAAAGGGAACACCCGGTTTTATGGTTGGGCGCATCGAAGAGAAGATGGGCCTGCGTGCCTCACAGACGGCTGAACTGATTTTTGAGAACTGCCGTATCCCCAAAGATCACCTGCTGAGCGGGCGTGAGAGCAGCAGCAAAAAGGCTGGATTCAAGGCGGCGATGGGTACATTGGATGCCACTCGCCCAATGGTAGGAGCCCTGGCAGTCGGTATTGCACGGGCAGCATATGAGACGACCTGCCAGTGGGTGCAGGAGGAACTGCCAAAGGGCTTTCCACCCCAGAAACGGCGGGAGATCGAGGCGGAGTTGGAGGAGATACGCCAGGAATTGGAGATGGCTCGCTTCCTGGTGTGGCGAGCCGCGTGGATGGCAGACAGGCGCATCCCCAACTCGAAAGAGGCCTCGATGTGCAAGGCCTACGCAGGTGGATTGGTGATGAAGGCGACGGCAACCGGTGTGCGTATCAGCGCACCGGGCGAGAACTCTGAGTCCCGACAGCTACTCCAAAAGTGGTTTCGCGATGCCAAAGTCTTCGATATCTTCGAAGGTACCGCGCAGATTCAACGCCTGGTCATCGCACGCCGCCTCTTTCCAGAGATCGACATCCCCTGAATAGTTACATTACCTGATTGTGGGGATGGCAAATACATCATCCCCATAGTCAGGTAATTTACTTTTGGATGTTTTCTACCAGCAATTCTTCCTCTTCATCCAAAAGGTAATCGTCATCCTGGTCCAATTGGCTGATTTGGATGATAATCGTACGGTTGTCGCGTTTGCTCGTGCGGCGACGCTCCATCAATTCGCGCTTAAAATTGTCGCGTTTCGTCTCGGTGCGCTTATCGCGTAGCTTCCCTCTCATGCGTTCACCTCCTCTCCAATGGGGTAGGCATTCGTTGCAATTGGCTCGTTCGGGCCAGGCAGGGGCAACAGGCTATGCAAATTGGTAGAACCTTTCTTTGAATGAGGAATCCAGCGCACTGCGAGGAAGTTCAGGGGCAAAAGAAAAAGCCCGGATGATGGTGGCTATCCGAGCAGCAGCAACTATCAGCATAGAAGTATCTACTACGCCCTCGTGTTGCTCAATGGATGAGTTCCGCCACTTCGTACACATTGCGCGATGCTCACAAGTACTTTCTGCATAGAACTCACCCCCTTTATATTTCTGCGTTATCATAATCTACTACAAACTAAGCGACGCTCAATCTGGTATGAGTGTACTCGCAGATATGGCAAAAGTCAAGCTTTTTTGGCCGCATTTCCAGGTGCGTGCATTATTGTAAGCAAAAGTACTAAACACAGCCCAGGAGAGCCAGAAAGATGCCAGCCATGGGGTATAAAATAAGCATAGCATGTAACCTCCTTACGTACTTTCCCATAAGACAAATTCAGCATTAGCCTCTACGTCTGGCTATGATAACCACATCTAAGGAAGAAGATATGATGAGCAAAAACATGAACTCAACCAGACCCACGACATTCGCTCTTTTCTGTCTATTGGTATTAGGTTCTCTTGTGCTTTTAGCCGCTTGCGGCAGCAATTCAACGACGACAGGCTCGGCAGGCTCGACGGCAACGACCAGCTCGTCCTCCCCAACGAACACCCCCGCTGGCAACGGCTACGGCAGATACGGGAGCGGCGGAGGCAAAACGACGCCTACGGCAACGACGGCTGTTACCGGCCCAACCCAGACCGTGACCATCACAACGGATAGCAGTGGCACTTTTACCTTTAGCCCCAAATCGCTGACTATTCCGGTGGGAACGACGGTAATCTGGAAAAATACCACACAGACGCCTCATACGGTGACCAGTAACGATGGTAAAGCTTTCAATTCGGGAGATTCGACTCCTGTGGCCCCCAGCACCATATTCTCCTTCAAATTTATGAGCGCGGGGACGTTTGCCTACCACTGCGACTTCCACCCCTACATGATGGCGACAATTATTGTCCAATGATCGCTGAAGCAGAGTAAATGCATGTTTGTAGGGGCCGATGATGGACGTGAATACAGGAATGCCGCCATGGTGATCCGATGCGTGGCCGCATTCCTGGGTGACTGTCCATGATCGACCGCCACCGGTGGCAATTGGGGAAGCCTCTGGCCTTGCCAGAGCGCAGCAGGAAGGGACAGCCCGGTCATGCTGAGCGCAGCGAAGCATCTCTGTGCCCATTGAGGCAGACCCTTCGCTTCGCTCAGGGTGACAAGGGAGGGCAGCAGAGAGACCCTCGAGTGTCATGCTGAGCGCAGCGAAGCATCTCTGTGCCCATCGAGAGAGACCCTTCGCTTCGCTCAGGGTGACACTCCAGGACAGCAGCACGAGTGAGACCAAGAGAAAACAGCAATCATGTGTTCCTGCCCATTATCGCGCCCATCGCCGATTGATCGGCCTGATTCACGGGCCGATCAATCGGCGATGGGTGCGATCAATCGGCCCCTACTTTTTGAAATGTATTGCCCTTTGCGGGTGCCATGCACGATTACATTTTCTTCGATGCAATAAACACGCCATATGGTAAGGTCGCGGCTACTCCCATCACCGTGCCGGAGACATCGCGCTGAAATTCGATGCTCACGCCAGAGCGGCCTTTGGCGAGAAACTCGGTCCCTTTGTAGGGTTCTAATTCGTATTCTGGCTGTCCGGGGAACGACGCACTGAGGGTGTGTTCCCCCTTGAGTGAAACCACGATCTGCATCTCCATGAATTCGTATACTCCCACGAACTGCTCAAGGAAGGCTCTGTCTCGCATCTCCCTGTTCGGCACCCGTTTGAAAACGATATCGTTCCCGGTTGGCTCAAAGGGGACGATCAGTGTGTCGATATCGCCATTCACATTGGTCAGGAAAGAGACCTTCAACTCTTCTTCCCAGCGATCCAATATTACTTCGAAGATGTCGTAATGATAGTGCCGGATGGGAAATGCGATGTTGTTCAACGTCCCTTGCAGCTCGCCCTCGTTGAGTGTGACCGAGAGGATGCCGTAGCCGGGGTGCTCGAAGTCTCCGCTGTAGGCTTCGAGTGGGTGTGATGGAGCGGTTCCCGCAATGCGCTTCGTCCCGCTCTGTTCCTTCCCCTTTTTCTCGGCTTCTTTGAAGCCGAGGTGCTCCTTCATAAAGCGTTCGCTCCAGGGCGTTTCGTCTAGACCCATCAGGCGCTCAAAGACGCTATAGGTCAGTATTTCGGGAATGTTGAGCTGGCTGATATTCGATAGGACGACGATGCCGATACGCTCCCTGGGGAAGAGCGTTGTCAATGAACGGAAGCCATCGATACCGCCGCTGTGATCGATCATGGGATAGCCACGGTAGGGCTCGACGCTCCAACCCATGGCGTAGCTGGCGTAGGGCATTTCAGGATACTGGCTCATCTGTGGTATGACCATCTGAGGCGTGTGCATCTGCTTTACCTGGTGTTCAGAGATGATCTGGGTATCTTTGAATTTGCCTCGGTTCAGGTGCATCAGCACCCAATTGCTCATCTCCGTAATGTTGGAGACAATCGCTCCCGCTGGCCCGATGGCTGCCTGTGCTCCATAAAAAGGTATCTCCTTGACCTCATTGTGTATCTCTTTGTAGGGATGGGAGTAGTCGCTGGCCTCCCTGGATGTTTGCACAATGTCGAAATTACTACTCTTCATCTGCAGGGGTCGGAAGATGTTTTGCTGCACAAACTCTTCCCAGGTTTGCCCGGAGATCGTTTCAACCAGGTAACCGGCCGCCATGTACATCAAGTTCTGGTACTGCCAGAAACTGCGAAAGTCCTTTGTTGGTTCCAGGTATTGCAGGCGCTCGAAGAGCTCCCGGCGGGTCGCTGTCGTGTTGTTGTACCACACCAGGTCATGGCGCGGCAGGCCGGTGCGGTGTGAAACGAGGTCACGCGGCGTGACGCGCTCGGTCGCAAGTGGATCGTACAACTTGAAGCTCGGAATGTACGCTCTGACGGGTGTATCCCAGTCCAGTTTCCCCTGATCTGTCAGAATGCCCATGGCCGCTGTGGTAAAGGCTTTGGTGCAGGAGGCAATGGGAAAAAGTGTCTGCGATGTGACTGGCAGATGCTGCGCCTCGTCGCGCTGCCCGAAGCCTTGCGCGTAGATGATCTCGTTATCCTTAATAACCGTCATAGCCAGGCCCGGAGCCCTCCAGTCCCGCATGACAACGCGCACAAAGTCGTTGAGACCCTGCAACTGTTTCGTGGCATCTGGAAGCTGATTTTCTGTCATGGGTTGCTCTTTCTCGTTCGCGTACAGGCTGTTACATACTGCCAAAGGCTTTGCACATAAAGTCTCACTTTTTGGGGACATTGTGTGCAATCGGGATTTCTGCACATAAAGTCGGTTCAACTTTTTGTGTACCCTCTCCTGTCCAGAATGTGGGCTCAATGCCCAACTCATACATGGATTGTATCACCACGCAAATATTATGGCACAAGACTTTACAGTAGAGTTCGTTGACAATCCCCTCATCCGTCTTGTTGCGAATATGCTCATCAAATTTGGACTTAATCATCCACATGGTAGACTCGACATTTGACCGCTTGTGATAGTGCGTCAAGAAGTCTTCACGGTACAGTTGATAATAATGCCACAACTTTTCCCACAAGATTGACCCTTCTCCCTCTCCCGTGGTGTTTGACTTGAAGGGGATAAACGGCGTGGCTCCAAGCGTGGCAACCAGTTCAAGATTGCCCTTACTCAAATATACCTTGTCAGCATCAACATCCCTCATCTTGAAATTGCGTGCAGTGGCTTTGACCAATGGCTTGAAGTGTGGGGAGTCATTGGAGTAGCGGTCTGTAATCTCAACACTGGTGACGATGTTTGTCTTCACCCCTGTCATCAAATGTACCTTCATCCAATCGTGATTGTCTTGCTCATGCCCATAGCGAGCATTGTACCAACGGACATAGCGGGAGGTACTGAAACCAGAGGAGTCCACGGCAAAATCTACATCCACCGATTTGAGGCAGAGGCTACTTTGCTGAATGAGGGCACGCAAGAGGGGAGTAAGCGCGGCATTATCAAAGTACTTCACAATGGTATTGAAGTGGGGGACACTGGCAAGATAGCCCTTGGCATGGGCTTCTTCCAAATCTCCATTGAAACGCCGTGTCGAGACGGTAGAATACACTTTGTAGACCATGCTAAAGAGCATGTCTCGTAACGATTGACGCGGGCGTCCCATGTGCTGATCGGGTTCCTCTATCCCCTGGCACAAATCATAGAGCAGGGATTGAAAGTGGGCTTTCTCATTGGTTTGTGCTGCATTATACATGGGCCAATCCTGCTTATAGGTGACTCGTACCGTCTTTGTGACGGTTGTGGTGTGGTTCTTCGTGTCGGTTTCGCTCTTGATGGTGTATTCTACTGCATAAATGTGCTTGCACTTGTAGCCACGTAGTTCAAAATCAGGACAGGTGCAATGGGGTGCTTTTCCCTCAATGTCTACCGTGTATTTGCCCTTGCCTGTCTGTGAGGGTACAATCCATTTATTGTCCTGCTTGTGTATCTTTAACCGTGCTGCAATCTCTTTGCCCTTGAGTTCTCGTGTATTCATGACGTACTCACCTCCCTACTAGTATATTCTTTTTAGGTATAATCTAATCGGTAAGTTTTAGAGGTGAGTTTTGCTCTAGAATGGCTTCTCAGGCCATCAAACGGATATACCCACTTGACTGGTTATACCTATTTGCCATATAGTAGTAGGTATGAAAAAAGTACAAGTATGGGGCTATCGATGCGAACGCTGTGGGCATGAATGGTTGCCACGCAAGCCGAAACCAGGGGAAGAGCCAACAGACCCGCGCATCTGTCCAAAATGCAAAAGTCCTTATTGGGATGTACCGAGAAAAACCACGTCTACAAAAACGCGGTAGACTGTTTTTGCTACTCCTTAGTTCTCAGCAATCCTTCGTTGAGGATTAGGAACGTTCTTCACTACTTTCAAATGGGGACGGGGATGTAACGGGTCTTGTAAATAGAACTTCCAGAGTTCCTCATCATTGAGTGGTATCAGCATACGTAAGTCTTCCTCAGAATACTCAAGTTCCTTTCGATGGGTTTCGATCAATTCATGTAACAAGCTTGCTTGCTCTCCTGAGACATCTAATTCAATTGGTTCTCTCTTTTTGTAGCCCGCCTTGGACATTTGTGACCATAAATAACGCGCCTGATTGGATGTAATGGTATGTAATTCTTCAGCACGCTTCAGTATAGCCGCCATTGATACTTTCCAGTATCGTTTCAAATTAGCAAGCTTGGGCAAGCTCAAATCCTGCAAGTCCATAATGACATCCCGCTCAGGGAGCAAGAACTCAGCCGCAAATCGAAATGCTTGAGCTTCAATATCTGGTGTTGGATAGGTATGCATCACCATATGTCCAAGTTCATGCGCAAGCGATAACCGATACCGATCTTTCGGGGCACGCTCATTCACAAAGAAAAGCGGGGGCAAACCAGGAATCCATCGGCTGATAGCCTCTATCAATGGGGTCTCAAAGTCAAACGGTATGATAATTCCCCCTGCATCTTCAATAGCCTCGGTTACATCTTTCACAGGGCCGCGTGGCATTTGCCAATGGACACGTACAGCACGAGCAATTTCTTCAACACGCTCGCCATATTCATCTACATCCATCTTAGGAACATTGGAAGTGATTTCAGTAGACACGAGCAATGTAGAGATGTGCTCAATACGAATTTCAATCTGTGCATAAATCTTACTTAACACACGCTGGGGTACGTTTTGGCGTTTTCGATGAAATACTTCAGCAATTCCTATGCCTGTAAAATCTCCTTCTTGTCGGAAGAAGTGTGGTGGATAGTCCAAAATCTCAGACAACAATTCTATCATTTCATCTGAGAGAGGAATTAACCCTGTCTCGATTTTGGAAATTGTTCCCTGACTTACTGTAAGAGCCTCTGCGAGGGCTTTTTGTCCAAGCCCTCGCGATTCTCGTGCCAGGATAACCATGTATGGATTGCCTTGATTAAACTGATTGTTCATCAGATTCATCGCCTTTTGATTTTTTGGGTTTACGAACCTGTACTCGCTTCTTGATAACTTCAGTAGTGGTATCTGGTACGGGTGCTGGTGCTGGGGAAGGAAATAGTTTTGGTAGCTCGACACCTAATAAGCGTATCTCCCACCACTTTCCATTTTCTTGAGGCCCAGCAACAAGTACCTCGTATTCAAATTCAGTACCCGCTCCATAAGGTCTATACCCAGCGATCACACGCATCTTTTTAGGTGGCATTTCCATGTCAAGCATAGGTTGTGGAGGTTCCGTATACTCAAGTGCCTGCTGGCTGACACGAAAACTAGGCTTCCCATCCTTGTTCAGCTTCTTGTACCACACTTCAGTGTGATCTGCAAGAATGAAAGTGGTGCGTCCGCGCTTTTGGCTAATCCGAATAAATCCCTACATTTCGGCTGCTACTGACATTCGTTTGGCCCGTTCAATGATATGGCAATTGACACAGGCAGAGGCAACGCTTGCTGTGTGTTCACGCTTTGCGTCAGAGCCATACCATTTTGGATTATTATAGTCAGCATACCCGCCCTTAATGCATTCTATGATAAACTGAACTCCTTTTGACGTAACTCTGTTGACAATATCCTCTTGATTCATTATAGTCTTCTGGCCTTCCTATGTAGACGCCTCCTACGTAAAAAATCGAACATATGTCCCCAATGGACATGGGACAAGTATACCAGAACTATTTGTATTTTGTCAATGAAATATTCGTAAATCTATTCCTCATTAGAAAATAAGAGTAGATACGGCGTTTGCCAGAGCCTCACATCAACCTAGCGGTCTGACCAAAAGTCTGTCTTGATAGCCCACTTGTTTTCACTGAGTACTGTGCCGTAACACTCATGGAAGAGTTTAGACGTTGCTGTAGCTCCTGCCTTTTGCTGGTACTCGTGAAGCATGGCTCGTATTTTATCTAGTGACTGCTTGATCTTCCCATGGTTGCCCTCTTGATAGTTTTTAAGCAGAGCAAAGTACTTGCGGTATTCTTCTATAATTTCTGTCCGTACCTTGTTGATCTCTTGGTCTGTGCTGTCCATCTTGCCCTCTTGTGTCGAAAGTGTATTAGATACTAGTATCTAACATACTACCACATAATATACTAAGGTTACAAGCGTAGTTCTCTACAACGTAGGAGACTGGTACAATCGCCTTAGAACAGGTGAAGGACATGGGAAATGATACGCTTGAAGATACGAGAAGTCGCACAACAAAAGGGGTTTAGCATGTCCCGACTATCACGAGAGTCGAACATGGCCTATAAAACAATTCAGACGATTTGGAGAGACCCTAATCATGAAGTTACCACTACCACACTGAACAAACTCGCCCGTACCCTTGGGGTAGACCCGTCCGAACTGATAGAGTACATACCTGAGTAGCCTTATTTATGCCACTTCCACTGAAATTAAGTGCTGTTGGTCTGCTTTCACTTCTGCCGTTTTGAATGGATTGACAGTGGATGAGGGCAATTGAACCTCTTTCCCAAGAAACCGATCTCGTATTGAGAAGATTTGTACTTTTGGAAAGACTTTCGTATCGGAATAGGCATAGTCACCTGCTAATGCTGCTTCTCTTTTCATCTCAGGAGTAGGGTCACGTAAGGTGATAAACACACCCATTGGGGCGTCATCTCTTGCCATATCACTCTTCAGTTTTGCAATATCCCCAGGCCCTGTTCCTCCACCTTTTACCTGAACAAGTATTTTTCGTAATTTACTCACTGGATGATGAAATTCGGCTCTATCGTAAAAGAGGATTAATCCGTCTATCCCTCTATCAGCACCTTTCTTTGACACTCCGCTTGGGGCATGTGCGCCGATTAATGAGATTGCCCAATCTTGGAATTGATATTTATCTTTTTCCGCAAGGCTACATGCGCTTTCATAGTCCATAGGAATACCATCAATAGGTACGTGTATACCAGGATAGTGAGCCTGGAGTCTCTGCGTGATGACATGAATAGCCATCATGCTAATATCGATACCTATCCAGGGTCTGTTCAGCCTCTGTGCAACCGCTACTGCTGTCCCGCAACCACAAAATGGGTCTAAAATCCAGCCACCTTCATTGCTTGATGCCTGAATAATGCGCTCAAGAAGTACTTCTGGTTTTTGTGTTGGATACCCTAGCCGTTCTTTAGCAGACGGGGCTATAGGCTGGATTTGCCACCAATCATCAGGATGCTTCCCTAAAGGATTAAGTTCTTGTAGTCCGTAGTCTCTTCCATCTCTCTTATTCCCAATGTAATGCTTAAACCGCTCTACAGTAGCTTCTGCATATGGTTCTCTCACGGCATCTAAGTTAAATACGTACTCATCAGTTTTTGAATACCTCAAGAGGATATCGTGCCTTTTCCCGAAATCCTTATGCGGGTATCCTGCACCTCTATAGCACCAAACTATCTCATTGCGAAAGTTCTTTACGCCGAAAATCGTATCCATGACAATTTTCAGGTAATGGCTGGCCGTTGGGTCACAATGTAAATAGAGTGACCCCGTTGATTTGAGAACGCGGTGCAGGGGTATGAGCCTTGCAGTCATATTCACTAAGTACGCCATCATCTGATTTCTTCCGATAATCTCTACAAGACTATCGATCACGATGGCTATGCGAGGGTTAGGATTAGTGTGTGTGAGTTCGTTAAATAGCCGTATTGTTGCTGGCGTCCATTCCCAGGTATCTGCAAATGCATGTATCTGTGCGGTGCTATCTACCTTTCCTTCCTGAAACAGCACATTATAGTTCCGATTGGAATTGAATGGGGGGTCAAGGTAAATCAAGTCAACACTTTCAGTGGGGATATGTTGGCGCAAGATATCCAGATTGTCACCATAATATAAGGTATTCTGGATGAGAGGCTGTGCATCCATATGCCACTCGTTTCTCATACTTCGCTGTGAAGCAATGGGAGAGGTTTGATACAGGACTTGACGGTTTTAAGGGTAACAACCAGGCTGTATTATATACACATCGGTCTATTATATATAATACATTATAACTCACGCTTTTGTCAACGAAAATAGCAATTGATGAGAATATACCGTAAAAACTTATGGTATTGATATCTCTTTACTGCTTTAGCAATAATCGACATTATGTGCAGACTCACTGCCAAACATACAAATAAACAATAATGGGCTAATAACAGCGACAAAGAATATTGACATGTATGCCCCTTTATGATACTTTCTCCTTATGCGACTGAGCCAATATGCGAAACAGATGAACGTCAGCTACAAAACAGCTTTTCGGTGGTGGAAAGCAGGGCGGCTTGATGCCTATCAACTCGACACCGGTACCATCATCGTCCGAGATCCTTTACCGCAAACAACCACTCCAAAAGGAATAGCCCTGTATGCACGTGTCTCTACTCAGGGACAGAAAGCCGATCTTGATCGACAAGTTGAGCGACTCAAGACGTATGCAGCAAGTCGGGGCTATCAAGTGACCAGGATTGTACAAGAGATTGCCTCTGGCATGAATGACACCCGTCCCAAACTGCTCAAGCTGCTGACCGATCCCCAATTGGCAAGATCGTGGTGGAGCATCGGGATCGGCTGACGCGTTTTGGCTTTGTCTACATCGAGCAGCTTTTTGCCATGCAGGGTCGTTCCCTGGAAGTCATGTTTCCAGGCGACACCAAGCATGATCTCGTAGATGATTTCATCGCCGTCATGACGTCAATGGCAAGTCAAATCTACGGACGGAGACCTTCCAAAGAGCGGGCCGAGAAAATCAAGCAGTGTGTCGAACAGGTCATGAGCGCCAAGGCACCATGAGCACCTTCAACCCAGATCAGGCACTTGCCAGTTCGGATTGAACGGTGGGGAAAAGGAAGCATGAAGATCACGAGAGGATACAAGACGGAACTTGACCCAACAGTGAAACAACATATCTTGCTTTGTCAGTGTGCAGGAACGGCTCGCTTTGCCTACAATTACGGCCTTGCCCGTAAGCAAGAGGTCTACAAAGAAAGGGGAAAATCCATCTCTGCCATTGATCTCCAAAAGGAATTGACGACCCGAAAACACACTGACCTTCCCTGGCTCAAAGGCGTTTCCAAATGGATTGTGCAAAATGCCCTGCGTGACCTTGATCAAGCCTACGATCATTTTTTTCGTCGAGTCCGAGAAAGGAAAGCCGGGAAAAAGCATCAGAACCTTGGCTTTCCGAAATTCAAAAGCAAGAGCCAGGGGCGCGGCTCTTTCCGCTTAGACAAGCCGATTCGTGTGTTTGATGATCGCATGCAACTGCCCAAGTTGGGGACAATCCGACTCAAAGAACACAGCTACATCCCGACAAGTGGGGTCAATGTCCTTTCAGCAACCGTTTGCGAACGGGCTGGCAGGTGGTATGTCAGTGTGCTTGTCGAAGAGCAGGTTCCACCCGTTGTGAAAGCCTCAGGCCAGCCGATCGGGGTTGATCTGGGTATTTCCTCACTGGCCGTCTGCTCAGATGGTCGCCCTCCGATTGCCAATCCCAAAGCCTTCCGAACCAACCTCAAAAGGCTCAAGAGGTACCAGCGTCATCTTTCCCGATGTAAAAAAGGATCAAAGAACCGTGAGAAAGCGCGAGCGCGGGTTGCCCGCATCCATGCTCGTATTGCCAATATGCGTGAGGATGCTCTCCATCAGGCAACCAGTTCGCTTGTTCATGCCCCACTCTCCCAGAGTGAACGTATCAGCCTCAAGACCCATCTTGCCTCTCTTCTGCCCAGACCGAAAACCAAGGCCGAGCAGAAAAAGGTCAAGAAGCAGGTCAAGAAGCTGATCCACCAGACCACAGAGATCAATGCTCCACTGCGCCCCCAGGTGATGGTGCTCGAAGATTTGAACGTGGAAGGAATGAAGCGCAATCGCAAGCTTGCACCTGCAGTCAGCGATGTCGGCATGGGGGAGTTTCGCCAGCAAATCGAGTACAAAAGTCTGTGGAATGGGGAAATGCTCCTTTTCGCTGATCGCTTCTTTCCATCGAGTAAGACCTGTCATTGCTGTGGATGGAAGTGGGAGGAGATGACGCTTTCTGATCGGATCTTCCTCTGCCAAAATCCCGCTTGCCCCTTGTTCCAAGTCCCGCAAGATCGGGACCAAAATGCATCGAAAAATTTAGCTCAGTTAGCAGATGAGTATCTCGCAGTCTACGGTGAGTTGCACCGGACTTAAAAAGCCTGTGGAGAGCCGGAGCGCTGGCTGATTGGAGACAATCAGTGAAACTCTCCTCGATGAAGCAGGAACGGGACCGTGGGTAGAAATGTCCACACACCCGACAACGGAATGACTACACTATGAGCTTGCCAGGCTCTATCATAGTTCACGCGGCTAAACTGCATTGGTATTTAGCTCCGGTAATTGCCGGCCTGGGTGATAAATATCTTGAGGAGGCCGCGAATGATGACGGCGGCAACCGCTACCTCAATTACCATCATGCTCACCCATAGCCATGTGAGGTTGTGGGTCTGTGCATTGACATCCAGCGAATTGACAAAGAGGGGTATCAAAATAATCAGCGGCACAGCAAGCAAGGCGAGACAGCCCAATATGACGGCTGCCGGTAAAATGATACGCCATAAGCCTGAGTCGCGCAGGTTTTCCGTCTTGGCGGTACCATAGGCCTTCCTGTGTTCAGAGGCGGCTACCTCTGTGGATTCAAGCTTTGCCTCTGCCGGTGGCGTCATAGCGGCCTGTTCTGTGGTGGTTTTCTCTTCCATAGTATGTCTCCTACCATAGTGCGATAATAGCTAGCCTTCGGCAGCAACAGATTTTGGCGTGCCTGCGAGATGTGCAGCCAGTGGCTGCACATCTCGCAGGCACGCCAAAATCCTGGCGAGCCGCGAAGCGGCGAGGATTCAAAGAAACTCGTACATCGGGTTAACTCAGTATATCATATTGTCTGGGGGAATATCAGGAATCAGGAAAAGCCCACTTGTGACTGTTATGAATTTAACTTATAATATTGATGCGTTACCTAAGAGCGTATACTCAAACAGGTTTCTTGAAAGAAGATTTGTAAAACGCTGAGAAGATGCCAGAAAACGCTAATTCGTTATTGTTTCGCTCTATTACCTAAACTCGTTCTTAAAAAAGACACTTGACTGAATGAAGATGGACACTTTTACCGACTATTACGCTGTGCTTGGCGTAGAGGCAAGTGCCTCCGCCAGTGACATTAAAACAGCATTTAAGAAGCTCGCCTTACAATACCACCCGGACATCTATAAGGGTGAGGACGCGGAAGAGCGAATGCGCAATTTGCTGCTTGCCTATCAAACATTGAGCGATCCGGCAGAGCGCAAAACATATGATAATCGTCGTTCAGAACACGTTTTGGGAGTTCCCTCGTCCCATGGCTATGTCTATAGCGATGTTTCGTCATCGAAGAAGCGGGCGAATAATGGGGAGGTATCGCCCTCGGCACGGCGCGACCGGCAACGCCATTATAGTTTTCCCGATCTGAGCGATGATCTACCCGCACGTATAGACCTGGGCGACATGACCTATGATCTGACCTCTGGCGAAGCCCAGGCACTCAAGCAGCGTGGTATGTTACGTGGCGTCGCCACCGAAGCTCAGGGGCATATAGAGGACTCTCTGGCCACGCGCAACAACTATCCACGCCATTGCCATCGCTGCCACCATCAATGGACCGTCGCCTCGCTGCGCGGACGTGCAACCTCTGATATCTGCCCGGCTTGTAAGGCCAGCGATTGGGGAGAATATCTGCTCTTGCGCTGCATTCACTGCCGGGCCGTCTTCGAGAGCGAGCAGATACGTTACGAGGTGGGTTCATACAACTATGGCAACAGTACACTTTGCCCACCTTATGAACTTTTCCCACTTTGCCCCTACTGCGGAGCCTCCAACTGGTGCCCCGCCGAGGATATGCGTGTGGATATCTTGCGTGCGCGAGCCGCCCGCCGTGCTGCTATCTTCCGCATCATCTGGATCAGTGCCCTGGTCATAGCCGCCATTGTGCTAGGAATCATCATACTGAATATGCCCCGGTAAAGCTTCCTGCTTACCAACGAACAACACTGTGGGCGTTTGACAGAGTCAAACGCCCACAGTGTTGTTCGTTGGTAAGCAGGGAACTGCTAATTGCTTACTTGCTGGACTGTACCTGTGGCACCCTGGAAGAGTACCTCTACCTTGACGGATAGATTGGTGCCGATGGACTGAGCGTTGTTATTGAAATCGCCCAGGTCTGTGGCGGAACTGAGGGTGAAGCTATAGCTTTGATTGCCAACCTTGAGGTGAATAACATTGTCGCTGCTCACCGCGCTGGTTGTCACGCCCTGGTAATTCACAACGTTCTGAACTTGCAGGTCGCTGCTATCTGCTACACCCAACTTTGTCGCCATGAAGCTGCCATCGCCGGTCCATCGCCGGTCGCCGTGGCCTCGACCGTAATCATCTGTCCCTGACCTGGCAGTACACCATTGAAGTCTGACATGTCGGTCTGGCCATTCACAATACTCATTGACAGGCTCTGGCCGTTGGGCATACTTACCACAATGTTGCTGCTTGTGACACTCTGTACTTTACCGACAAAAGCGATGCTGCCTGGCTCGTTCACCCCTGGTGTCCCATCGTTATTAGGAGTTTCAGTCTGGATGCCCTGGGTCACGCCGGTCGTACTGTCATCATTGATAGGATTGCTGCCATTGGTGATCGTGTACGAGCCATCGCTGCTCTGCGTAGCGGAAATGGTGTAGACTTTACCAACATGTGGCTGGATGGCTGCCACCTGTGCGGAAGTCAACCCTTTAATAGTAATCGATTGTCCCTGAACATTCAGGGTGACGGTATCATTGGTGGTGTCGACGGACTGTACTGAGCCGGTGAC
>WNFB01002428.1_pt1 | contig 16230 bp, 14 predicted proteins | sample 5400501 | NCBI WGS metagenome assembly WNFB01 (sample SAMN13153341, study PRJNA577476) | soil metagenome | isolation source: 200 cm saprolite under Douglas fir tree site 2 hole 1 | place: USA:California | collected 2015-04-18
CGCAAAAACGTGCCCGGCTACGATGTTTCCGCGACCAATCTGCTAGCTGGAAGCGCGGAGCCGACGGTGATTCACCTGCCGGCGAACGGCCGCGCGCGCTATGACCTGCCGGCCGGAGCCATTTTTTCTTCGCGGGACACACTGTTTACCAGCGGCTCTCTGAGCCGCTATTGCAGGGTGTTGAATTCCCTGCCCGAGGCGAAAGCGACGCCGTGAGCCAGTTCACCGCCCAGCACCCGATCCTGGTCGTTTCCGTGATCAAGATCGCGGTTTTGATGTTCTTGCTGATGACCGCTCTCGCTTACCTGACCTGGTTTGAGCGCAAGGTCGTCGCCCATATTCAGTCGCGCTGGGGGCCTTACCGCGCCGGCCCGCACGGGTTACTGCAACCGCTGGCCGATGGGTTGAAGTTCCTGTTCAAGGAAGGCGTCGCACCGGCGGGCGCGGACCAGTTTGTCTACCACTTGGCGCCGTTTCTTTCCATGTCGCTCGCGCTGACGTCCATCGCGCTGATCCCGTTCGGCCCGAAGGAAATCGAAATCCTCGGGCAGCGGACCACGCTGGCTATCGCGGACCTGAACATCGGGCTGTTGTTCCTGTTCGCCATCACCTCGCTCGGGGTCTACGGCGTGGCGCTGGCTGGTTGGTCATCAAACAGCAAATACCCGCTGCTCGGGGCGTTGCGCAGCTCGGCCCAGATGGTCAGTTACGAGCTATCGCTGACCATGTCCGTCGTAGGCGTGCTGCTGCTGGCGGGCAGCTTCAACCTGCGCGAGATCATCGAGGCCCAGCGTGGCTTCACCTGGCATTTCCTGCCGCGGTGGAATCTGTTCGCGCCAACGCTCCCGCAGATCATCGGCTTTTTCTGTTTCTTTATAGCGGCAATTGCCGAAACCAACCGTCTGCCTTTCGACCTGCCCGAAGCGGAATCTGAGTTGGTCGCCGGCTTTCACACCGAGTACTCAAGCTTCAAGTTCGCCATGTTTTTCCTGGGCGAGTACGCCAGCATGGTCACCGTATCGTGCCTAGCGACGATTCTTTTCTTCGGCGGCTGGCTTTCGCCTTTCCCGGAAACGCCCCTGCTGGCCTGGACGCGCTACCTGCCCGCGGCGCTGCTGGCCGCGGGCGGAATCTTTCTGATCGTAGATGGCCTCCGCTACGGGACGCGGTTCGGTAAGGTGGTGCTCACGCTGTTGGGAGTGATCCTGTGCGTGTTCGCTCTCCTGGTGGCGCGGCGCGAAGCGATTGATTTTGTGCAAGGGCCGTTCTGGTTTCTTGGCAAGGTGTTCGTGTTCCTGTTCATCTACGTCTGGGTGCGCGGCACGCTGCCTCGCTTACGCTACGACCAGCTCATGGCCTTCGGCTGGAAGCTGCTGCTGCCGCTTTCGCTGGTCAACGTGGTGCTGACCAGCCTGGCGATCTTGGTGAACAGGCGATGACCCCGCAACTCGCGCTTTTCTTTCTGCTGGCGGCCCTGGCGGTCGGCGGGGCCGTGAGCTTGATCCTGCAGCGGCATCCCATCCACAGCGCGCTCTCGCTGATTGTCGTGATGATGTCTCTCGCCGCGCTGTATCTTCTGCTGGGCGCGGAATTTGTCGCCGCTATACAGATTATCGTGTACGCCGGAGCGATCATGGTGCTGTTTGTATTCGTCATCATGCTGCTGAACGCTGGCGTCGAAGAGCGCACGAACCGCAGCCACATGGCGCGCTACGTCGGCCTGCCGCTGGGTGTTTTCCTGACGCTGGAGCTGGCCTACTGGATGCACCGCGCGACCGCACCGCTGGCTGCTGCGGGGGCCGCGACCGCGCCAACGCGGAAACTGGCCATGATGCTGTTCCAGGATTACGTTTTCCCGTTCGAGCTGACGTCGATTCTGATCCTGATCGCCATCCTGGGCGCGCTCGTCCTGGCGAAGAAAGAGATCTAGCCGTGGTGCCAATTTCTTATTACCTGGTGCTGAGCGCCATCCTGTTCGGGCTGGGCGTGATTGGCTTCATCTTCAAACGCAACATCATCACCATCTTCATGGCCATCGAGCTGATGCTGAATGCGGTGAATCTGGCGTTCGTGGCCTTCAGCCGCGCGCTGGGCCAGCTCGACGGGCAGGTGTTCGTCTTCTTTGTGATTGTGGTGGCCGCGGCGGAAGCGGCGGTGGGCCTGGCGATCATCATTCTGATTACGCGCAACCGGCAGTCGCTGAACGTCGAGCGTGTCGACCTGTTGAAGCTGTAATGTTCCTGCTCACGCATCTGTGGATCATCCCGGCGCTGCCGCTGCTCGGCGCGGCGCTGAACGGGCTGTTCGGCGGGCGCCGGCCGAAGCGCTGGATCAACGGCGTCGCGCTCGGCACGACCGGACTCGCGTTTACCGCAACGCTCGAGCTGGTGCGCGAATTCTGGCGCCTGCCCGCCAGCCAGATCCCCTGGACACGGTCTTATTTCACCTGGATCGCCGCCGGCAATCTGCGCGCCAACTTCGCTCTGCAGGTGGACCAGCTTACCGTGGTTATGCTCCTGGTCGTCACCGGTGTGGGCTGGCTGATTCACATCTACTCGACGGGCTACATGGCGCACGAGGGCGGCTATTCCCGCTTCTTCTCCTATTTGAATCTTTTCACGTTCTTCATGCTCGTCCTGGTGATGGCGGCGAACTATTTGCTGCTGTTTGTCGGTTGGGAAGGCGTGGGGTTGTCGAGCTACTTGCTGATCGGCTTCTGGTTTCTGAAAAAGTCCGCCACCGACGCGGGCAACAAGGCCTTCATCGTGAACCGCATCGGCGATTTCGGGTTCTTGCTGGCGATTTTCCTGATGTTTCGTATGTTCGGTTCGCTGGATTTTGTCGCTGTCTTCCGCGGCGCCGCCGCAATGCCGGTGGAATCGGGTGGCCCGTGGGGCGCGCTCACGGTGATCTCGCTGCTGCTGCTGGCGGGAGCAATCGGCAAATCGGCGCAGCTTCCGCTGTACGTCTGGCTGCCGGACGCCATGGAAGGTCCCACGCCGGTGAGCGCGTTGATCCACGCCGCAACGATGGTAACCGCGGGAGTGTACATGATTGCGCGGTCGCACATCCTGTACACGCACGCGCCTGCGGCCATGACTGCCGTCGCCGTCATCGGCGTTCTCACGGCGTTTTACGCCGCGACGATCGGCCTGGTGCAGACCGACATCAAGAAAGTCCTCGCCTATTCCACCATCAGCCAGCTCGGCTACATGTTCGTGGCCTGCGGCGTCGGCGCGTTTACCGCGGGTATCTTCCACCTGATGACCCACGCGTTCTTTAAGGCGCTGCTCTTCCTCGCCGCCGGCAGCGTCATCCACGCCATCGGCGGCGAGCAGGATCTGCGCCGCATGGGCGGCCTGCGAAAGAAGATCCCGTGGACTTACTGGACCATGCTCATGGCTACGCTGGCCATTGCGGGCGCACCGGGCTTTTCCGGGTTCTTCAGCAAGGACAAGATCCTGTTCGAATCTCTTGCCGGGCCCCGTGGCAACACTGCGCTCTACGTTCTGGGCCTGGCGGCCGCTCTGCTGACCTCGTTTTATATGTTCCGCCTGATCTTCCTGACGTTCCACGGCGCGCCGCGCTACGACGAGCACCAGGTGCACCCGCACGAAGCACCGAAAAACATGCTCGCGCCACTGGCCGTCCTTGCCGTTCTCTCCGTGATCGGCGGATGGATGGCCGCGCCGGGGCTCTGGGGCGGCACCGATCATTTCGAAGCGTATCTGGCGCCAGTCTTTGCGCCCACCGGAGAATCTTCCGCAACGAGCGCGACGACCCCGGGCAGCCAAGCCGCAGATGCTTTGGGAGTGCTCGCCGGGGGCATCGCAGAACAGCTGAGCCGCAAGGCCGAGCTCACATTTTCCGGCATTGCCGTGGGCGTGGCCCTGGTGGGCTTTCTCGTGGCGTGGTGGTTTTACATCCGCCGGCCGCAGGCGCCGGAGCGGCTGGCCGAATCGTTGCCCGGGCCTTACAAGCTGCTGCTGCACAAATACTACGTGGACGAGCTTTACGATCGGGCTATCGTGGGGCCGACGATCTGGCTTTCGACGCATGTGCTGTGGCGCGCGGTCGACGAAGGCATGATTGACGGCTCGGTGAACGGAGTCGCGCACACGGCGCAAACTTCCGGCGACCGTTTGCGGCAGATCTATTCGGGCAATACGCGCAGCTACGCGACTTGGATGCTGATCGGCGCCGTAGTCCTTACTTCCCTGCTGCTGTGGATGGTGCGCTAGCGTGAGAGGCAACTATCTGCTGACGGTTATCACGTTTCTGCCACTGGCGGCTTCGGCGGCACTGCTGGTGCTCCGGCGCGACGACCACGTCTGGGCTCGCCGGCTGGCGCTGGCGATCTCGCTGGCAGAGTTTGCGCTCTCGCTGCTGGTGTTCCGCGGTTTCCAGGTTGGCACGCCGGCTTACCAGTTCGAGGAGTTCCGCCCGTGGATCGCCGCTCCGCCGATCCACTACCACCTCGGCGTGGATGGCATCAGCATCTTCCTCGTCCTGCTCACGACTTTCCTGACGCCGCTCGCTGTGCTGGCGTCCTGGCAGGGCATCCACACGCGCGTGCGGGAATTCTTCCTGATGCTGCTCGTGCTCGAAACGGGCATGATCGGAGTCTTCCTCGCGCTCGACCTGTTTTTGTTCTTCGTCTTCTGGGAAGTGATGCTCTTCCCGATGTACTTCATCATCGGCATCTGGGGTCACGAGCGGCGCATCTACGCCGCGCTGAAGTTTGTCCTCTACACCATGGCCGGGTCGGTGGTGATGTTGGTGGGCATTTTGTGGCTCTACAACCTCACCGGGACATCGGCATCTGGGGCCACGTTCGACCTGCCCGTCATCCAGGGACTGCTGCGCACCGGCCAGCTGAATCTTTCCCCGCGGGAGGAGCTGCTGCTGTTCAGCGCTTTCTTCCTGGCTTTTGCCATCAAGGTGCCACTGTTCCCGCTGCACACCTGGCTGCCCGATGCTCACGTGGAAGCGCCCACTGCGGGTTCGGTGATTCTGGCCGGCGTGCTGCTGAAGATGGGCACGTACGGCATGCTGCGCTTCTGCCTGCCCCTTTTTCCCGAAGCCTCGCGCCGCCTGGCGCCCTACGTCGCCGTGCTGGCCATCATCGGGATCATCTACGGGGCGCTGGTGGCCATGGTGCAGCCAGACCTGAAAAAGCTTGTGGCCTATTCCTCCGTGAGCCACCTGGGCATGGTCGTGCTCGGCATTTTCGCGTTTAACGTTGTTTCCATCCAGGGCGCCGTCTACCAAATGCTCAATCACGGCGTTTCTACCGGAGCCTTGTTCGTGCTCGTCGGCATGCTCTACGACCGCCGTCACACGCATCTGATCCGCGAATTCGGCGGCCTGGCAACGCCCATGCCGGTGCTGGCGGCGTTCTATCTGTTTGTCAGTCTGTCCTCGCTGGGCCTGCCGATGCTGAACGGCTTTGTGGGCGAGTTCTTGATCCTGTCGGGCACGTTTGGGCACAACGCACGCTGGGCGAGCTTTGCGACCGTCGGGGTGATCCTCTCGGCCGTGTATCTGTTGTGGAGCTACCAGCGGGTGTTCTTCGGCGACATCACGGCGGACGGCAACCGCGCCCTGCCCGATGCCAATGGGCGCGAGCGTGCCATGCTATTGGTCCTGGCCGCCGTAATGTTGTGGATGGGCATCGGCTCAACGCTGTTCACGCGCCGCACGGAAGCTTCCAGCCAGAACGTGCTCCTGCAGATGCAGCGCCCGCAGATCTATCTGGGCAGCGCCGCCGGGGTAACGGGGGAAGCCGCCGCAGCGCAGCCGAACGGGAAACTTGCGGGGGTCGCGGCCGCTCACGAAAGGACCGCCCCGTAGATGTTTGCGCCGCTCGACGACATCTATCGGCTCGCGCCAGAGCTTCTGCTTTGCGCCTTCGGGGTTCTGGTGATGCTCGTAGACCCGTTTCTGCCGCGCCGGCGTCGCGGCGGCATCAGCGCCTTTATCGCGCTGCTGGGCGCAGGGCTCGCCCTGGCGTCCGTCCGCTTTCCGGCCGCCCATCCCGGCACGGCATTCTCTGGGCTGATGCGCATCGATAGCTTCAGCATCTTTCTCCATATCGTCGTCGGCGCGGTGGCGGTGCTGGTCATTCTGGGCTCGGCGGATTATCTCCAGCGCGAAAACCTGCCGCATGGCGAGTATTACGCGCTCGTGCTGTTCGCCACAGCGGGTATGGGCGTGATGGTCAGCGCGCAGGAGCTGGTCACCGCCTTCATCGGCCTGGAAGTGAGCTCGATTGCGAGCTACATCCTGGCCAGTTTCCGCCGGGACGCGCCCAAATCGAACGAATCCGCGCTGAAGTATTTCCTGCTGGGGTCGTTCGCCACGGCATTTTTTCTCTACGGCGTGGCGCTGGTGTACGGCGCAACGGGCACGACGATGCTCGACAAGCTCGCCACGGCGGATGTTTCCACCCTGCTCACGCTGGGACTGGCGATGATCTTCGTGGGTCTGGCTTTCAAGGTGGCCGCCGCGCCGTTCCAGCTGTGGACGCCCGATGTCTACGAAGGCGCGCCCGCGCCCGTCACGGCGCTGCTCTCCGCCGGACCCAAAGCGGCCGCGTTCGCCATCCTGCTGCGGATTTTCGCCACCGTGCTGGCGGCCAGCGATTTGTGGCTCTGGGCGCTGTGGATTTCGGCGGCGCTGACGATGTTCGCCGGGAACTTGGCGGCGCTGGTGCAATCGAATCTAAAGCGCATGCTGGCCTACAGCTCGATCGCGCACGCCGGCTACATCCTGGTGGCGTTTGCGGCGCGCAACGAAATCGGGATGGCCGCGGTGCTGTTTTACCTGGTGGCCTACGCGCTGATGAAAGTGGGAGCGTTCATCATGGTCGCCCATCTGGCCGGCCCCGGCGAGCGGCGGCTGGAAACCGACGACTTTGCCGGACTGGGCGCGCAGCAGCCGCTGGCGGCGGCCTGCCTGACGTTATACCTGCTCTCGCTGCTCGGGCTGCCGGTGACGGCCGGCTTTCTGGGGAAGTTCTATATCTTCAAGGCCGCGCTCAATTCCCGGCTGATCTGGCTGGTCATCCTGATGGCCATCAACAGCGTCATCGGGGCGTATTACTACCTGCGGGTCATCGTGGTGATGTATATGCGCGAGCCACGGGAGCAGTGGCCGGCCGCGCCCATGCCGCACGGCGTCGCGCTAGCCGTGCTGCTCACGGCCGTCGGAACCATTTACTTCGGTCTGTTTCCCAACGCGGTCATGGCCTTTGCCTCGCAGTCTTCCTTCCTGCCACGCTAGGAAAAAGAAAAAGCCCGGAGGCCCGCTCGGGGCGGGCCTTCGGGCCTTGCCAGACTCCGGCCGCTAGTAGGTGACTTTTGCGAAGACGATTGCCAGGGTAAACAGCGCTAGCGTTTCGATGAACACCAAGCCGAGGATCATCGAAAGCCGGATCGCCGCGGCCGCACCGGGATTCCTCGCCAGGCCTTCGCATGCCGCCGATGCCACTCGCGACTGGGCCATACCGCAAAACGCGGCAGCAATCGCCATCGAGAACCCCGAGGCGATCGCAATCCACGTGGCCACACGCTCAGGAGGCTTCTCCTTGGCAGACGCCTGGGCAAACACGGGTGTTGCCATCAGGCCGAACACAGCAGCCAACAACAGCAGCGTAGCAAGTTTCTTCACTTCCTTTCTCCTCTCTTCGATGAATAGCCGCCAGGAGGTGGCTCCCGGTCACCCCTCGTGCAGACCGGGATCACACTGGACAGCGGATCAGTCCATTAATGTTCTTCGGCGACGGCCATGCCCAAATAAATGGCCGGCAGAATCGTAAACACGAAGGCCTGCACGACAGCCACAAACACATGCAACAGGATAAAGGCAATCGGGATTGTCGCCGGGAAGACAGCGACGAGCGCCCCCAGAACAACGTTTCGTTCAGCCGCATAGTTCATGGGCGCCAAGAGCAGCCCCAGAAAGGTAAGGTACAAGAGTTCGCTCGAAAAAATGTTGGCCCACAAGCGGACCGTTAGGGAGAGCAGCCGCGCGGTATGGCTGATGATCTCGACGGGGAAAATCAACCACGACATCCACCACACCGGCCCGGCAAAATGCTTGGCGTAGCCCAGCGGGCCGTGGTGACGCAGGCCCTGCCAATTGTAGTAAAGGAAAATCACAATGGCGCAGGCCAGGGGTACGGTGGGATGTCCCGTAGGAGAATCAAGAGCCGGGACGATGCTGATCAGGTTGCTCAGCAGTATGAAGACCGAAACCGATCCCACCAGGGCAACAAACTGGCGGCCCTGATGGCCTGCGTTTTCGTCGAGCAGGTCGCGGATGCCGAAGCCAAGCGGATTGGTGATCAGCATCTCGGCGATCTGCTGCGCGGCACCAGGCTTGTCCACGGAAAGTCGTGGCTTGAGCCACAGAACCAGGACCATGCCCAGCACCACAACCACCATCGCCATCACGACGTGGTTGGGAATAGGGTTCGCGGGGTCGTGAACATGAATGCCGATGGCAGCCAATGCCTGGGAAACGGCCGGGCCGAGCCAGTGATTCAAAAGCGCCGTAAGCCAGTTCTGGTGATGTTCCATTTGTCAGTCGGGCCCGAGGAAAATCTCGTAGATCGCCTCTGCCATTGCTGCGGCGCCGAGCGCCAGCAATCCGCTCAAAATACTGAGAATGGGGATTGCAAAACGCGCAACCATAACATAGAGGACTGACCCAATCAAGACGTAGCGCCCGAAGAATTTGAGGTAGGCCCACGCGGAAACGCGAGGCCGCGGCGTCTCCTCCGGCGCACTGCTGACCCGCACCAGCGCATCGATGAAGCTTTCCAGCCACCTGTAATTGAACCAGGCCAGCACCGTGCCGGCAGCGATGCCGGCTCCGGCCGAGCTCGATACAAGCCTGGCCACGGCAATCGCAGCTCCCAGACCCAGCGCGAGCGTCAGCCAGCCGATGCGGCGTTCCGCACGCCCGTAAAACTCGCTCGCTTCTGCTTCCTTACTTACCATCGCCGTTTTTCGGAAGCCTTCTCAAAAGCTCACGGAGGCCCGCAAAAAATCCAAAGCCGCCGATACCCAACATCAAGTAGGGCCTGGTTCCCAACCACCGATCGAGCAGAAAACCTATCAGGCCGCCGACGAGCACCGGGGAAACCAGAATGAACGGCAACTCCATGGCCACGGCTATCTGCCGCGCAAAGCTTCCCGATGGCCGCTGCGGCGGCCCCGGTGAGGAGGACGAACCTGGCTGCTCAGTGTCCAAGAGGACCGAAAGGCAAAAACAGCGAATAGTTGGCCAGGCGGACAAACGGCTCGGGATAAATCCCGGCGACGAGCGCGATGAACACCGTGACGGTCAGCGCCAGCGCCTGCGCGATCGACGCGGTAGGCCGGATCGGGTCCGTGGATTCGCGCATGAAGGCGTGTACGATCAGCCGGAAGTAGTAGTACACGGCAGGAACGATGTAGAGCACAGCGAAGACGGCCAGGTAATAGTGCTTGGTCTCGATCAGCGCAAGGAAGATGTAATACTTGCCCAGGAAACCCGCTGTCGGCGGGATGCCGGCGAGCGAGAGCATGAAAATCAGCAGCAGCACCGCAGCCCCGGGATTGCGCTGGATCAGGCCGTTCAGATCGTCGAGCTCGTCGCCGATCAGTCCTTTGCGCCGCAGCAGGATGACCACGGCGAACGCGCCGGTGTTCATGAACGTATACACGAAAAGATAAAACGCCATGCCCTGCAAGCCTGTCTCATTTCCCGCCACCAGGCCCAGCAGGATGTAACCCACGTGCGAAATCGAAGAGTAAGCGAGCAGGCGCTTGATGTTCGTCTGCGTGATGGCGGCGAGGTTGCCGACGGTCATTGAGGCCACGGCTACCCCGGCCAGGAGCAGCGTCCAGTTGGGCTTGGACGGCCAGAACGCGCTCAGGAAAAGCCGCAGCAGGAGCGCGAAGCTCGCTGTCTTCGACGCCACGCTGACGTAAGCGGTGATGGAAGTGGGCGCGCCTTCGTACACGTCCGGAGCCCACTGGTGGAACGGCACGGCTGCAACCTTGAAGAACAGGCCCGCGGCCACCGTCACCAACGCCAGCAGGACCAGGACGTCGTTGATGGGCCGCTCGCTCAGCGCGCGGGTGATCTGCACCAGGTTGGTCGAGCCGGCCAGGCCGTAGAGCAGCGAAAAACCGTAGGCCAGAATGGCGGAGCTGAACGCGCCCAGCAGCAGGTATTTCAGCGCGCCTTCGTTCGAGCGGCGGTCGCTCCGCAGAAACCCGGCCAGCACATAGAAGCTGATGGCCATGGTCTCCAGCGCTATGAACTGCACGATGATATCGATGCCGGACACCATGAACATCATGCCCACGGTGGCGAAGAGCATCAGCGCGTAGTATTCGCCGTGATGTTCCCCTTCAATTTCCATGTAGCGGACGGAAAGCAGAATCACCAGCGCCGTGGCCGCCAAAAAGATGAAGCCGAAAAAGATGAAGAACGGATCGACCAGAACGCAATTGTTGAATCCGATGAGCCCTGCTTCCCGCTGGGCCTGCGCCAACTGTACGGCGTTACGCAGCGTCCAGAGCGTGTAGCCGCTGAAACCCACGCCCAGCATGGCCATCACTGCGTTCCAGTATTTGTAGCGCGGCTCGAGCAGGAAATCGGTCAGCAGGATGCCCAGGCCGAACAGCGCCAGTTGCACCTGCGGCAGGATCAGCCGGAAATCAGCGGGGTGGAAGAACTCCGTGGGCATCGGCGCGGCCTACTGCCTCTCCGGCCGCGGCACCGCAGCGGCGGATTTCACGGCCACGGCAGCTTTATCCGGCCGACCGGCGGGCTCGGCGGGCGCCGCTCCTGCGCGGTCCACTTCCGGCCACGCGACGGCGTGTTCGGCCTTGTAATAGTCCGGGTTGACGCGCTCGACGATCTGGCGCACGGGCAAATCGATGTAGCGGAAGAGCGGCTTGGGGTATACGCCAATCCACAGAGCCAGCAGCACCAGCGGCACCAGCGTGGCGTACTCGCGCGCGTTTAGGTCGGGCAAACGCTCGTTCGCGGGGTTAGCGACAGCGCCGAACATCACCCGCTGGTAGAGCCACAGCAGATACGCCGCGCCCAGGATGATGCCAATCACGCCCCAGGCCGCCCAGGCTTTGCTGACCTCGAATACGCCGCGCAGGATGGTGAACTCCCCGATGAAACCGTTTAGCAGCGGCATCCCCAACGAGCTGAGACTGATGATCAGGTAGATGGCCGCGAAGTTGGGCATGGGCGTCGAAAGCCCGCCGAATTCGGAAATCAATCGCGTGTGACGCCGCTCGTACAGCACGCCGACGATCAAGAACAACGCCCCGGTCGAAATGCCGTGGTTAATCTGCTGGAGCACGCTGCCGGAAAGGCCGTGCGGCGTCAGCGCGAAAATGCCCAGCGTGCAGAAGCCAAGATGGCTGACGGAGCTGTAGGCGATTAGCTTCTTCATATCTTTCTGCATCATGCAGACCAGTGCGCCGTAGATGATGCCGATGATCGAAATCAGCACCATCACCGCGATGATTTGATGGCGCGCCGAGGCCTCCTGCGGCAGCAGCGGCAGCGAGAAGCGGATAAAGCCGTACGTCCCCATTTTCAACAGCACGCCGGCCAGGATCACGGAGCCCGCCGTGGGCGCTTCGGTATGTGCATCGGGCAGCCAGGTGTGGAACGGGAACATCGGCACCTTGATGGCGAAGGCGAAGAAAAAACTCCAGAACAGCCACCACTGCGTCTTCGTCGAATAACCCGATGCTGCGGCCAGCAAGGTCGGAATATCGAACGTGTAGACTCCGGTCAGTTTGGCGTAATTGAAGTAAAGCGCCAAAATGCCCAGCAGCATCAGCACAGAACCCGCCAGCGTGTACAGGAAGAATTTTATCGCTGCGTACAACCGGCGCTCGCTGCCCCACACGCCGATCAGGAAATACATGGGCACAAGCATCACTTCCCAAAACACGTAGAAGAGGAAGAAGTCGAGCGCCATGAACACACCCAGCATGCCCGTCTGCAGGAGCAGGAACAGGATGTAGTATTCCTTCTTGCGCAATTGGATGGCGCTCCAGGAGGAAAGAATGGAAATCGCGCCGAGCACCGTGGTGAGCATCACCAGCAGGAAGCTGATGCCGTCAATTCCCAGCGTGGAGCGCGCGCCGATCGACGGAATCCAATCGAGGTTTTCGACGAACTGGAAACCCGCCTGGTCCGCGCGGAACCACCCGATGAGCGGCAGGGAAACGATCAGCCCCGAAAACCCGAACACGTTGCCCAGCACGCGGTGCGCGTGATCGTTTTCGCGCGGGATGAACAGCGCCAGCACCGCCCCCGCCAGCGGCGTAAACAGGACCACGCTCAGGATATGGTCATGAAAGAATTGCATCGCCTTGGCCCTCGCCTTTCAGCGCAGCAAGTGTCGCAACTGGTAGCCGTAATAACCCAGGAACACCAGCACCCCTAAAACGATCAGCAGGGCGTAGCTCGATACCAGACCCGTCTGCACCATGCGCACCGGGTAGCTGAACAGCCAGACGAGGCGCGCCGTCAGGTTCACCAAACCGTCCACGATCCAGGTGTCCCACCAGATCGAAACGCGCGAGGTGAAGCGCGTCAGCCAGCCCGCTCCGTCCACTCCCAACCCGTCGATGATGTTCGCGTCGAATGCGCCGAGCGTCGTGCCCAGATCCTTCGCGCGGTTCACGAACATCGCGTCGTAGATTTCATCCACGTAGTATTTCCGGTACAGCAGGCGGTAGAGCCAGCTCCAGCGCGCGGCGATTTGCCCGGGCAGCTCCGTGCGTTTCACGTACAGCGTCCAGGCCAGCCAGAGGCCTGCGCCTGCGATCAGCAAAGAGGCCAGCATGAGCACGTATTCGACGGGCTGCACATGCGCCGCGACGGCTGCTTCCGCGTGCTCGGCTGCCGCTTGACGCGCAATGACTGGCTCGAGAAAACGCTCGAAGCGGTTGCTCCCGCCCAAGGCCGCCGGCCAGCCAATCCATCCGCCAACGAAGGACAACACCGCCAGAATCACAAGCGGCACGGTCATGCTCTTGGGCGATTCGTGGATGTGCCGCTCAACGTCAGGCGGCACGCGCGAGCTGCCGCCAAACGTCATGAAGACCAGGCGGAACATGTACAATGCGGTCACGCCGGCGGTCACAAAACCCACCAGCCATAGCACCCCACTGTGCGCAAACGTTTTCCCGAGGATTTCGTCTTTGCTGAAGAAGCCGGCCAGCGGAAAGATGCCCGCGATGGCGAGTGCAGCTACGAGGAATGTCCTCGATGTCGTGGGGATTTTGTGCCACAGCGCGCCCATCTTGCGCATGTCCTGTTCGCCGGAAAGCGCGTGGATCACGCTGCCGGAACCCAGGAAGAGCAGCGCCTTGAAAAACGCGTGCGTCATCAGGTGAAAGATGCCGGCGGCAAACGCGCTCACGCCCAGGGCGAGAAACATGTAGCCCAGCTGGCTGATCGTCGAATAGGCCAGCACGCGCTTGATATCGTTCTGCACCAGCCCCATCGACGCCGCGTAGATGGCCGTCAGCGCCCCGATCACAGCCACAACCTCGAGCGCCCGCGGCGCGAGCTGGTAGATAGCGTTGTGTCGCGCGACCATATAGACGCCCGCCGTCACCATCGTGGCCGCGTGGATCAGCGCGCTCACCGGCGTGGGGCCTTCCATGGCGTCCGGCAGCCAGACGTACAGCGGGATCTGCGCGGACTTGCCCGTCGCGCCGACAAACAGGAGCAGGCCGATGGCCGTCAGCACGGGCGCGCCGATCTCGAAATGCCCCGCGGCCAGCGCCGGGCCGAATTCGGTGAACCGGATCGTGCCCAGGGTCCCGACGGTCAGGAAGATGCCCAGCAGAAAGCCGGCATCGCCGACGCGGTTGACGATGAACGCTTTCTTCCCTGCGTCCGCCGCCGATTTGCGCAGGAAATAGAAGCCGATCAGCAGGTAGCTGCACAACCCCACGCCTTCCCAGCCTACGAACATCAGCAGCATGTTGTTCGCCAGCACCAACGTGAGCATGGAGAACATGAACAGGTTCATGTAGCCGAAAAAGCGGTAGTAGCCGCCTTCATGGCCCATGTAGCCGATGGAGTAGAAGTGGATCAGGAAGCCGACTCCGGTCACGACCAGGATCATCACCGCGGAGAGCGGGTCGAGCAGCATGCCCCAGTCGGCGACAAAGTTGATGAGCTTGCCATCGCCGGTGTGCATGGGGCCGGCAGGCACCCACTCGAACAGGATTTTCTGGACCACGCGGTCTTCCGGAGCCCGCCCGACCAGCTGCCACACCGCCCCGAGGGCATAGAGGAACGATACAAAGACACTGCCTACGCAGATCACGCTGACCGCCGTATTCTGCAGCCGCCGCCCCACCAGCAGCATCACCGCCGCGCCCGCCAGGGGGAACAGTGGGATCAGCCAGATATGGTCGAGAAAGTATGGCGTCAGCGTCATCACACTTTCGGCGATTCTAAGTGTTCGGCTCCGCGGCCAAGCGCTCTAGCTTGTTATTCTGAGGCCGAATTCGCTCGGGCCGGGAAGCCTCCATGTTGGGATGCTTCGCTGCGCCCAGCGCGATCCCGTCTTTGCCTACCACTTCAAGATATCCATTTCGTCGGCCAGCACCGTTTCGCGGTTGCGGAAAAACGCGATCATGATGCCCAGCCCCACGGCCGCCTCCGCCGCCGCGTCGGTGATGATGAAGATGGCGAAAATCTGTCCATCAACCGAGCCCAGCAGCCGCGAGAACGCGATTAGATTGATGTTCACCGCATTCAAGATCAGCTCGATGGACATCAGGATGATGATGACGTTGCGGCGCGTGAGCACGCCGATGACGCCGATCGTGAACAGCGCCAGGCTCAGGAACAGGTAGTGGCTGATCGGAATCATCGTTTCCCCGGCGTCAGACCTTTTTCCTAGCCATCACGACCGCTCCGATCATGGCCACCAGCAGCAGGATCGAAGCAATCTCAAACGGCAGCATATACTTCCCGAACAGCGCCTGGCCCACCCGCTCGGTGTTCGGATCGAGCTGGGCGATCTGCCCTTGGGGCAGCGAATCGATTGCGCGCTTGCCCAGCGGGCTGACGAACGCCAGTGTCACCTCCGCGCCCAGGACAATCGCCAGCACCAGCGCGATCAGCCATTGCCGATTGAACTGCACCTGGTGCAAGGCCACGTCCAGGTTGACCAGCATAATCACGAAAACGAACAACACCATGATCCCGCCGACATACAGAATGATCTGCACGATGAACAGAAACTCGGCCTGCAATTGCAGGAAAATCCCCGCCGTGGCCAGCAGCGCCGTGATCAGGAAAATCGCGCTGTGCACGGCGCTGCGCCGCGTCACGACCAGAATCGCGGAGAGTACCGCCAGCCCGGCAAAAAAGTAAAAGATGGCGGAATTGAACATTCGCGCTCTCTACGCCCCGTCTCCTACCATGGCCGATTCGTGCCGCTCCCCCGCCGCGGCCAGCCAGACGCCGACGGCAACCGTTGCCGCAGTCGTCAGCACCAGCGCCGGCGCAAGCCCCCAGCCCAGTTGCCGGTGCAGCACGAGCGCCGCGCCGATGGCCATCACGTTGACGATGGCCACAGGAATCATGAACTGCCAGCCCAGCCGCATCAGCTGGTCGAACCGGTAGCGCGGCACGGTGAACCGCAGCCACATGAACGCGTAGATGTAAAGGAACACTTTCAGCAAAAACCAGAACGCCCCATGCAGGCCGGCCTTGAACGCGGCCCCCTGAGGAGCCAGAACCGCGCCCAGCGCCGCGGCGATCAGCAGGCACAGCAACCCCACCGCAGCGAGAAATCCCTGCTGCACCTTGGTTGGCTGCTTCGGAGTGCGCCAGAAACAATAGGCGGCAACGAGCAGCGCCAGCAGCGGCGGAAAGGCATCGAAAAAATCGAGCGCCTTCACGTTTGGGAACGGCCGCAGCCACCCGCCCAGAAACACCGTGGTGGCAATCGCCCCCACCACGATCATATTCGCGTACTCAGCCAGAAAGTAGAGCGACCACCGGAAACCGCTGTACTCGGTCATGTAGCCGGCGACAAGCTCGGATTCCGCTTCCGGCAAATCGAACGGCGCGCGGTTGGTTTCCGCGATGGAAGCCACCAGGTAAACGGAAAACGCCACAGGCGCGAGAAAGACAAACCACACGCCTTGCTCGGCCTGGATTTCA
>WNFB01002429.1_pt1 | contig 16221 bp, 17 predicted proteins | sample 5400501 | NCBI WGS metagenome assembly WNFB01 (sample SAMN13153341, study PRJNA577476) | soil metagenome | isolation source: 200 cm saprolite under Douglas fir tree site 2 hole 1 | place: USA:California | collected 2015-04-18
CGGACTGACGCTGATCCGCACCTCCAGCTCCTTGAGGCCGGCGTCGCTCTGGACGCCGCACGTCACGCGCGCCGTTGGTTGACCAAAGCGCACCAGCTCCCCGGCCTGCTGGGTCCGCGGGGAACGGGTCAGGGCTGTGAGCGCGACCGCCTCCAGGAGGTTGGTCTTGCCCTGTGCGTTGCCACCAAAAAAGACGGTGGCCGAACGTTCCAGCGCCAGCTCGAGCTCTGCATAGTTTCGAAAATCGAAGAGTGAGACGTTAGCCAGGAACACGCCGTTTTGGGCGACCGATTACATCGCCACTCTGACCGGCATGATGATGTAGAGGTAGTTGTCCTTTCCCACCGGCTTGATCAAACCGGGATTGAGGGGACCGGTGAAGCCAAGCTGCACCTCCTCACTGCCAATGATGGCCAGCACATCGAGGAGATACTTCGAATTGAAGGCAACCTGGAGATCCTGGCCCTCGATCTTGGCCTCGACCTCCGCGATGTTCTGACCAACCTCGCTGGTATTGGCGGTCAGGGTCAACTTCCCGCCCTCCGCCTTGAATTTGATGACGTTGGCGGCGTCTTTCGAGAAGAGCGAGACCATCTTGGTCGTGAAGAGCAGATCCGCGGTCTTGGCCGTGATGGTGGTCGTGCTTTGCGCAGGAATGACCTGCTGGTAGTTGGGGTAGGTGCCTTCGATCAGCCGACTCATCAGTTCGACGTCCCGAGTTTTGAAGAAGACCTGGTTCTTCTGCGCGCCAACCGTCACTTCGATGCCGTCGTCACCGCCCTTCAGGATACGGCTGAGCTCGCTGAGCGCTCGCGCCGGGATCACGATACTGTCGCCTTCGCCCGGATCGGCCTGGATCGCCATGGTTTTGACCGCCAGCCGATGGCCGTCGGTCGCGGCGAAGGTCGCCTTGCCGCCGTTCAGGTGGACATATACGCCGGTGAGGACCGGCCGTCCCTCATCGCTGGAGGCGGCGATCACGGTCTGCTCGATCGCATCCTTGAGCTCCGCCGGATCCACTTTGACCTTGCGACCTTCGAGGCCCGAGGGCACCGGCGGGAAGTCGGCCGGGTCGATCCCCCGAATGCTGGCATCGAACCGGTTGCTTTTCAGCGCCAGAGACTGGGTCTTCTTGTCCAGCGTCATGGAGAGCGGCTCATCCGGGTGGGAGGTCACAAAGTCGGTCAGCAGTCGGGCCGGTACGGTGATCCCGCCCTCTTCCGCAACCTCGGCGGGGATGACCTGGCGAATCCCGATCTCAAGGTTGGTCGCCGTCAGCTGCAAGCCGGTGTCGGTGGTTTGCAGCAGGACGTTGTTGAGAATTGGCAACGTGGTGCGCGACGAGACCGCGCGAGAAACGACCTGCAACCCCTGACCGAGGCTTCCGGCGGTAACAGTGACCTTCATGATGCTCCTTGTCTACACGACCCCGTTAATAAGAAAGCGTAATTGAGAGAAGAGACGAAGTCGTAGGGCGGTGCACAACAGGGAAAAACCCCTCCTATACGTTCGAATCGGGCCAATTATAGGCTTCATAAACTGTGTGTTCAGCCGCCGATTTCCCCAGCTGGCGACCATTCCAACACCATCCACGTCCCATGCGGCAGTCATCCACAGGCCTAGTGGGAATAAAGGAGCTCGCGGATTTTCCGCAGGTCCGACTGGAGCCGCTGGTCTTCCCGGGACTCGGTGTTGATCTTCTCGTAGGAATGAAGGACTGTCGTGTGGTCTCTTCCTCCAAAGGCCTGGCCGATCGCCGGCAGCGATGAGGCCGTCTCCTCACGGATCAAGAACATCGCCACCTGTCGCGGGAAGACGATGTGCTTGTCGCGCCGCTTGCCCTTCATCTCCTCAAGGCTGATGTGATAGAAGTTCGCGACTGCGCGCGAGATCGTGTCGATGGTGAGGGTACGCGTGTCAGCGGACGGGATGACATCCTGGAGCAGCTTGGCGGCCATGTCGACGTTGACCGCGCTACGGTTCAGTGATGCATGCGCGATCACCCTGATCAACGCTCCCTCCAGTTCGCGGATGTTTTTCTGAATCTTGTGGGCGATGAAGGAGAGGACATCCTCCGGCACCAGCTTCGCGTAGGGCCCGACCTTTGACTTGAGGATGGCGACCCGGGTTTCGAAGTCGGCCGCCTGGATATCGGCGATCAGCCCCCACGAGAACCGTGAGCGCAACCGATCTTCAAGAGTGGGAATTTCCTTGGGGGGCCGGTCAGACGAAATCACGATCTGCCGGTTGAGCTCGTGGAGCGAGTTGAAAGTATGGAAGAACTCCTCCTGGGTGCGGTCCTTTCCGGCGAGGAATTGGATGTCGTCGACGAGGAGAACGTCGACGGTTCGGTAACGGGTGCGGAAATCATTCATCCGCCCTTCCTGAATGGAGGAAATCATTTCATTCATGAACTTCTCGCTGGTCACATAGGCGACCCGCTTGCGGTGGTGCTTCTCGAGCACCGCATGACCGATGGCATGCATCAGGTGTGTCTTGCCCAGTCCGACGCCCCCGTAGAGGAACAGCGGGTTGTAGGCCTTGGCGGGCGTTTCCGCCACCGCCCGGCACGCGGCATGGGCAAAGCGCGAATTGTTGCCCACCACGAAATGTTGGAATTGGAATTTCGGATTGAGCTGCGAGGCTTCGTGGAGAACCGGCTCCTCCTCGACTTCGGGCGGCGGCTCCTCGGCGACCGCCACCGCGGTCCGGCCCGCGGCCGCCTCAGGCTGCCCGGGCACAACCTCGAAGGCGACGCTGACGTCACCGGAGACGATCGCCGACAGCGTCTCCTTGATCATGGCCGAGTAGCGATCCTCGAGCCAATCTTTGGCAAGCTTGGTGGGCACCCCAATCTTGAAGGCATTCTTCTCGCGACCCACCAACGACGCATTTTTCAGCCAGGTCTCGTAGCTTGGCTTACTGAGCTGGAACCGAAGTTCCTCCTGCGCCGCCTGCCAGATCTGTTCTCCGTTCATACGGTCCTCCAACCAAGACGCGACTGTTTCGTTGGAGAGCAGAGCCGGTGCTGCGCGTCAGGCCGCGAAGACGGAAACGAGGCCCATGGACGGCGTTAGCGGGGACGCGACTTTTGCACAAGCTTCCCACAGAGGTGGACAAGTCTATCGAGGTCTCCCCAACCTCGTGTGCATAAGTTGTTGATGGTTAGTTACCGTAGCTCTCCAGGGCAGCGGAATAATAGCAAACGGTTTCTGCCGGCGCAATCCGAAACTACGTACGAACGTCGAAGCCGCACATGGTATGGTTAGGCCCCGAAAATGAAGCGTACCCATCAGCCCAAGAAGCGCCAGCGAGTCAAAGTCCACGGCTTCCGTGCCCGTATGTCATCGACCGGCGGTGTCAAGGTGATCAAGGCTCGCCGCCTCAAGGGCCGTCGCCGTCTGACACCAACCTCCAGCCGGCGGGCGCGGTAACCCTTACGTCCCCGGGCGGGTGAAGCGGCGCGCTCGGCTGCTTCGATCAGCTGAATTCGATCGGACGCTCCGTTCCGGGCGGCGGGCTGCCTCCGAGTACCTGGCTCTATTCGTAAGCGATAATGATGTTGGCCGGCCTCGCGTCGGCCTGGCGGTCAGTCGGAAGCTAGGCAACGCCGTGGTCCGGAATAGAATCAAGCGGCGCCTGCGGGAACTGGTCAAGCCGTTGCTGACACAAACCGAAGGCGGCCGCGACGTTGTAATCGTGGCACGGGCGCGGGCTGTCGACGCGGAATTTACCCGGCTGCGCCAGGAGATAGAAATGTTGTGGGCGAAGGGGTGGGGGCAATGACGGCGATCTCGCTTGCCCTCATCCGGGTCTACCGGGTGACGCTCGGCCCAATTTTCGGGGCGGTATCCGGTTGCCGCTACACGCCGACCTGCTCGCAGTACGGCTACGAGGCCATCCAACGTTACGGCTGGTGGCGCGGCTGGCGCATGGCGCTCGCCCGGATTGCCCGCTGCCACCCGTTCCACACCGGTGGCTGGGACCCGGTGCCGTGAACACCATCGGTCAGCTCTGGCACCCGATCTGGCTGCTGTGGTGGACGATTGTCGGCGTCCCGATCCACGCCATCCTGTCGTGGCTGCTGTCGACCCTGAACGGCAACCCAATTACCGACGCCGTCGGTCCGTTCGGCGTCGCCATAGTCATCCTGACCATCATCATCAAGCTGATCCTGTCGCCGGTTTTCCAGTACCAGCTGACCACCTCACGGCGCGTGCAGGCGGAGCAGCGCCGCATCGCCCCGCAGCTGGCCGCCGTCCGTAAGAAGTACAAGAAAGATCCCCAGCGCTTGAACCAGGAGACGATGGCGCTCTACAAGGAACACAACATCAACCCGCTCGCCCAGATGAGCGGTTGCCTGCCGGCGCTGCTGCAGTCGCCGATCCTGATCGCGCTGTTCTACGTCATCCGGGATGCCCACAAGACGCTCCCGATCCACGACTTCAAGTTCCTGGGCATTTCCCTGGACCACACGGCACTCCAGCCGGGCCAATTCGTGGCGCTCGCCATCCTGCTGCCCCTCCTGGCCGGACTCACGACCTTTGTGCAGACCAAGATGATGACGCCACCCGGAGGGGCGGCGTCCCAGGACGCGACCCAGGCCGCCATGACGCAGAACATGACCCTGATCATGCCGGTGTTCATCGGCTTCATCTCGCTCCAATTCGCGGCCGCCCTCGCGCTCTACTGGGTGGTGAGCAACCTTTTCAGCATCGGCCAGCAGTACTTCATTACCGGCTGGGGATCGCTTTCCCCGCCGCGTTTAGGCAGGGGGAAAGCCGCATGAGCAGCAGCAACAGCGTCGAAACCAGCGGAAAAACCGTCGACGAAGCCGTCGAGCAGGCCCTCGAAGACCTCGACGAGGCGCGCGAGAACGTCGAGGTTGAGGTGCTCGAGCAGTCTCCGCAGGAGGCTCGCGTCCGGGTCACCCTGCGCGAGACCTATGCGGTCAAGGCTCGAGAAGTCGTGGCCGAGCTGCTTTACAAGATGGGGATCACCGCCCAGGTGACCATCAAGAAGGCCGACGAGCCGGTCATGATCGACGTCGCCGGCGACAACCTTGGCCTGTTGATCGGCTGGCGCGGCGAGACGCTCCGTGCCTTCCAGACCGTCGTCAATCTGATTCTCAATGAAGGCCGCGCCGATCGCCGCCGGCTCGTGGTCGATGTCGAGCACTATCGCAACCGGCGAGAGGAAACGGTGAAGGAGATGGCGCTACGCCTGGCGGACCGCGTCCGGCGCAGCGGCGAGCGCGTAATGATGGACCCGATGCAGTCGTACGAGCGCCGCATCGTGCACATCACGCTCGAAAAGGAGCCCGGGATACGCACCGAGAGCCAGGGCGAGGAGCCCAACCGGCGGGTTGCCATCCTGCCGGACGGCGTGGGCGCCAGCCGTCGACCGGCGGAACGCCCGGTGCCGGCTCCCTCACCGCCATTGACGCGGCAGGGAAGCGGCTACGGGGACCGACCCCGCTACGGCGACCGGCCGCGATTTGGAGAACGCCCGCGCTTCGGTGAGCCCCGAACGGACGCGCCCGAGGGCGAGCGGGGCGGCGAGGGCTGAGGCCCGTTCAGCCATTCGGCCCGCACCCGGTAGAGGGCGGCCGCGACGGTTTCCGCCGACAGGCCGTCGTCGAGCGCGTCCTGGGCACGGCGGATACCCTCTCGTAGCGTTCCAGCCGGCACTTTCAGCGCCAGCCGCTTGAGGTCCTTGGCCAGCTCGACCGGCATGCCGGCCCCGGCATCGGAGTCCCCGTAGCTCCAGGCCTCAACCCGGCCGATGAGCACGTTCAGGCGCTCCACGAATTCAGATTGGCTCTTCACTCGCCCATCTTCAATGATATCCAGCCACTCACAAGTTGCCCCGGTCTCCCCCCAGAATGGAGGGATCCGCGAGCAACCCTACGATATACTCTGGTCGTGCCCCTGTCTCGGTCTCCCTATCGTCTGTCCACCTTGCCGACCGGGGCCCGGGTGGTCTCGACCGAGCTGGCGGACCGCCCCTCCGCCACCATGGCGATCATGTTCAAGGTCGGCTCGCGCTACGAGTCGGACCAGGAAGCCGGCATCTCGCACTTCCTCGAACATATGTTCTTCAAAGGCTCGGCACACTACGGCGGCGCCAAGGAAATCGCCGAGGCCATCGAGGGCGTCGGCGGCGTGCTCAATGCCGGGACCGACAAAGAGCTGACGATGTACTGGGCCCGCGTGCCCAAAAACAAGGCGAAGCTCGCGATCGACGTCCTGGGCGACATGCTCTTCCAACCTTTGCTCGACCCGAGGGAGCTGGAGAAGGAGCGCCTCGTCGTCCTCGAGGAGCTGCGGATGTACCAGGACTCACCGCAGGAGTACGTCCATAGTTTGTTCGAGCAGATCAGCTGGCCAAACCACCCGCTGGGCCGCGATGTGGCCGGCACCGAGGCGTCCGTCCGCGCCCTAACGCGCGACGACCTGATGCGCTACCTCGACGAGCATTACCTGCTGCGTAACCTGGTGGTCACGATCGCCGGACCCGTGACGCATGAGGAGGCGATCGGGTTGATCGAGCCCTACCTCAAAGTGCGCGGCAACGGATCGGCGCCGCCATCGTTCCTGCCGTCGGTTGCCAATGGGCTCAAGCCCACGGTCCTGCTGAAGTCGAAGAAGACCGAGCAGGCGCACGTCTGCCTCGGCGTCCATGCACCTTCGTACATGGACCGCGACCGCCACGTGATCGACATCCTCAACTGCGTGCTCGGCGAGGGGATGAGCTCGCGGCTCTTCCTCGAGGTTCGCGAGAAGCTCGGGCTCGCCTACGACGTTCACTCCTACGTCAACAAGATGTACGACACGGGTGTGCTCGGCGTCTACGCCGGCACCGAGCCGCGGCAGGCCGCGCGTGCGGTTGGTGCCATCGTGGGCCAGCTGCGCCGCCTGTGCGACGAGCCGGTCAACCAGGCGGAGCTCACCAAGGCCAAGGAGTTCTACAAGGGCCGCCTGCTGCTGCAGATGGAAAGCACCAACTCCGTGGCCACCTGGTATGGAGGTCAGGAGGCGCTGACCGGCCGCATCGAGGACGTCGACGAGACGGTCGCGGAGATCGATGCCGTCACCGCCGACGACGTGATGCGGATCGCCAAGGACCTCTTTGGCCAGGCGCTGCAGCTGGCCGTGATCGGTCCGTTCCGGAGTGAGGCACCTTTCCTCAAACAGATCGCCTGAGCCCGATCCAGGCGCATGCGCAGAATGGGACGCTAGAATGAGTCGCCCGCGGATGAAGTTGAACAGCTAAAGGATGGCGCAGCCGCACATGGCGCAACCGCCGGCGCCGGCGCAACCACCGCGCCAGAAGTCTTTTCTCAGGGACACGCTCGAGATCGTGTTCCTCGCACTGGTGCTGTATGTCGTCATCCAGTACGCCGTGCAGACGGTACACGTACTGGGCTCGAGCATGTATGCCACGCTGCACGACAACGACCTGCTGGTGGCGTCGAAGATCTCCTACAAGCTTCACCAGCCGCAGCGCGGCGACATCATCGTCTTCAAGCCGCCGGACGAAGCGAGCCGCGACTTCATCAAGCGCATCATCGCCTTGCCGGGCGAGCGGATCCACATAACGAACAGCGTCGTCTACATCAATGGCCAGGTGCTCCGCGAGCCCTACCTGCCAGAGAAGTGGACCTACAACAACAACTGGCCGCCCTCCGGCCAGGACCAGCTGATCCCACCGGATCAGTACTTCGTCATGGGCGATAATCGAAATCATTCGAGCGATTCGCGGAGTTTCGGCCCGGTCGAGCTCGACGCGATCCTTGGAAAAGCCGAGATCCGAATCTGGCCGCTCGGCCAGGTCGGGCTTTTAGGCGCGAAGCCGACCCTCGCCGCGAGCCAGTAGCGGTGACCGTGCAGCGCACGCTGGTCCTGGTCAAGCCTGACGGCGTCCAGCGAGGGTTCGTGGGCGAGATCGTGCGGCGGCTCGAGCAGCGCGGCCTCAAACTGGTGGGGCTGAAGATGATGCAAATCTCGAACGAGGTCGCCGCCCGGCATTACGCCGAGCACCAGGGCAAACCGTTCTACGACGGCTTGCTTGCGTTCATCACCTCAGGCCCGGTGGTCGCCATGATCTGGGAAGGCCGCGAGGCGGTCAGCGTGGTGCGTAGCCTGATGGGCACGACCGATCCCCTCAAGGCGGCGCCCGGCACGATTCGCGGCGACCTGGCCCTCGACCTCGGGATGAACCTGATCCACGGATCCGATTCGCCGGCCCGCGCCGAGACCGAGATCGTTCTTTTTTTCAGCCACGGCGAGCTGCACGACTACGGTCGCACCATAGACCGCTGGATCCGCGAATAGCCGATCTCGGCTGAGTCAGACGCAGCCGTACCGCCCCGGTTCGTTACACGTCTAACATCACAAGCCAGCCCAATCGGGGCCCGGTGGAGACGGCAGGGCACCCCATGTGATCGTCCGGATGCATTCCGTATTGGCACAGGTGGACGCAACTACCACCAGTTCATGGTGCGGGTACCTACCTCCGCACCGTGCACGTCCCCTTCATTCGGCGTTGGCGCAGCGGTCTCGATCCGCACGTGGCTGGTCGATTCGACGCCATGTGCGCCAGATGCCGGATCGACTAGCTGCGGGTAAGGCGGCGCCGAAGCGCCTCGAACTCCTCGTTGCTGTAGAACTCGATCGTCAACCGACCACCCTGCTTGAGCCGGGTGAGCACGACCTTCGTGCCCAGCGCGCGGCGAAGCTCCTCCTCGATCGCCCGCGTCTCGGGATCGGCCGATACGACCCGACGCGGCGTCCTCGCGCCCGCCTCGGTGGCGCGGGCCCGCGCCCACTCTTCCGTCTGGCGCACGCTCCACTGCTCGCGAATGATCCGCTCCAGGCCGACCAGTTGCTGGGCGGTGCTGGGTAGGCCGAGGAGCGCAATCCCGTGCCCGGCGGTGACGGCGCCCGACTCGATCGCCTTGACGACCGGTTCCGGCAAGCCGAGCAACCGGACGCTCTGCGCGATGGTCACCCGGTTTTTGCCAATCCGCTCGCCGAGTGCCTCCTGGGTCAGGCCGAAATCGCGGAGCAGCCGCTGGATCGCACGGGCCTCCTCGATGGCATTGAGATCGGTGCGTTGCAGGTTTTCGACCAGCGCCAGCTCGAGCCGCTCCTCGAGGCGCCCGCCGCTGCCAGGGTGGACGATGACCGGCACCTCGTGAAGTCCGGCGATTTCGGCGGCGCGGAGCCGGCGCTCACCGGCGATCAGCTCGTAGCCGGCCAGGCCTTCGCGGACCAGGAGGGGCTGCAGAATGCCATGCATCCGGATCGAATCGGCGAGCTCATGGAGGGACGTCGGATCGAACGCCCGACGTGGCTGCTCCGGGTTCGGCTTGATGTCGGCGATCGGAATCTGCAGCGCGTAGCGCCGCCGCGCACCGCTTTCGGTGCCCAACTCCTCGACGTACTCACCGGATGGGATCAGGGCCTCGAGACCCCGCCCCAGTCCTCGCCGTTTGTTCATCTGGCGATCAACTCCTTCGTGAGTTCCTGGTAGGCGACGCCGCCGCGCGAGGTGGGGTCGTACTGAGTGATCGGCATGCCATGACTGGGCGCCTCGCTCAGGCGCACGTTGCGTGGGATTACGGTACGGAACGTCTTTTCCGGGAACTGGGCGCGGACCTGCTCGGCAACCTGGAGCGCGAGCGTGGTGCGCGGGTCGAACAGCGTGAGCACGATGCCACCAATCTTCAGTCGGGGGTTGAGCTCGCGCTGGATCAACTGTGTCGTGTGGGTCAGCGCACCGAGCCCCTCCAGCGCGTAGTACTCACACTGGATCGGGATCAGCATGTACTCCGCCGCCACCAGGCAATTGACAGTGAGCAAGCCGAGCGATGGCGGGCAGTCGATGATGATGTAGTCGTAGCTGATGCGTAGCGACTCGAGCGCATAGAGGAGCCGCCGTTCGCGGCGCGGCAGGTTGATCAGCTCGATCTCGGCGCCGGCGAGCGATCGATGCGAGGGAAGGATGTCGAGACCGGGGACCGCCGTCGGGCGCACCACCTCATTGATGTCGTGGGCGTCGACGATGACGTCATAGATGCTACGGCTGAGCTCGCTTCGCACGATGCCAAGCCCACTGGTGGTATTGCCCTGGGGATCCATATCGACGATGAGCCCGCTCAGGCCGAGCTCGGGAAGGTTGGCCGCCACGTTGATAGCGGTTGTGGTCTTCCCCACGCCGCCCTTCTGGTTGACGACTGCGTAGACTCTTGGCAATTTTGCTGGCTGGACGCGGACGGATCCTGCCCGGATTATACGGGCATAAGTCGCGAACGCACGTTTGTCACGTGTGCAAACCGTGTGGATAAATCAGGTGAGCGCGCAGGCGCCTACTTCGCGATGAGAGAGAGGAAGCCGACCGCGATGTCGTAGCCGGCGTGGGTGACCATGCAGGTGAGTGTGCTGCCGGAGCGAACCCGAAGCCATCCCAGCCCCAGGCCGAGGACGAAGACCTCGAGCGTAGCGAAGCTGACCGCATGTTGGATGTGCAGGGCGGCGAAGAGAATCGGCGTGACCACGATGCCGAACCGAGGGAGCAGCGCCCCCCGAAAAAGCGATTCCTCGACCACGCCGGCGAGCACACCAAGAAAGATGATGGCGGCCGGGTTGTTGAAGTGGCTGAAGAGGACGGTCGTGACGTCGGTGACTTGCTTCTGCTGGCTCGGGGCCACCACATTAGCGAGCGCTTCGATGCCGAAGGCGACCGCCATAAAGACGCCGATTCCAACGATCGACACCAGCCACCAGCGTTTCTCGCGGGGCGGCAGGAGTCCAAGCCGCTCGACCGCATCGCGCGGTGATCGCCGGATGAAGATGCCGACCCCAACAAATGCCAGGATCAGAAAGGGAATATCCTGCGCCAGAAGCTCGCTATAGGTCAGGGGAGGCTGCGATTGGACCTGGGTGCTCAATTGCTGGGCCACCAGCAGTAGTCCGAGGACGACCGTCAGGTAGATGACCGGCGACCCGGGCCGGATCGGTAAGATCCGCGCCCCCGCCTGCTGCACCGCGGGCCAGAGAAAGAGCAGTCCGCAAAGGCCGGCGGCCGCGAACGGAAGCAGGGTCTGCTCCGCCTGCCAGAATTTGCTGGCGGACTCGCCGCCCGCGGCGTAGGTCAGGAGGTGGAGTAACGATCCCGCCAACCCAACCAGCAGCGAGACTCCCGCCAGGACGCCGCCGGCGATCAGGGTGAGGATGCGCGGCGTCGCGTACCGCTCGCCGAAATTGGCAAGTACGTAGAGCGCGATGATGGTGCCGACGAAGGCGACGATGAAGAGGTCGGTCTGCAGGTCGACCGGGGCGATCAGCCGGGTCAGGTCTTTGCGGGTGGCGCCGACCCTTGGGGTTTGCGTTCCCGGAGGTCGATGAGCTGCTGCACGAGGTCGATCGGCACCGGGAAGACGATCACCGTGTTCCGTTCGACCCCGATCTCGGTCAGGGTCTGCAGGTAGCGGAGCTGCAGCGCGCTCGGTTGGGTGGCAATCACGCCGGCCGCATCGGTCAGCTTCTGCGCCGCCTCGAACTCGCCCTCCGCATGGATGATCTTGGCTCGCTTTTCGCGCTCGGCCTCGGCCTGTTTGGCCATGGCGCGCTGCATCGTCTGCGGAAGCTCCACGTCCTTGATCTCGACGGTCGAGACCTTGATGCCCCAGGGCTCCGTTTGCTCGTCGATGATGTGCTGCAGCCTGGTGTTGATTTTTTCCCGGTTGGCGAGCAGCTCGTCCAGCGAAGACTGACCGAGCACGCTCCGTAATGTCGTTTGTGCTATCTGTGAAGTCGCGTTGATGAAATTGGCCACCTTGGTCACGGCGTTGCGGGGATCCACCACCATGAAATAGATGACGGCGTTGACCTTGATGGTCACGTTGTCGAGTGTGATCACCTCCTGGGGCGGTACCTCCAGGGTGACGGTGCGCAGGTCGATCTTGACCAGGCGGTCGATGCCGAATGGAATGATGAGCCTAAGCCCCGGGCCCTTCAGCGCCATCAAGCGGCCAAGCCGAAAGAGCACGCCCCGCTCGTACTCATTGATGATCCGGATCGCCGAGCTCACGCCGATCAGGACGACGAGAACGATGATGCCGAGAACGATCAGCGCGAAAATGCCCACGGTTCCCTCCTCGGTAATGCGCTCCTCATGTTACGGGTCCACCTTATGACGCGGGCTGTGGCCCCTGCGCCTGCAGAGGTTGCTGCTGTTGCAGGGCTTCGACGCGTAGACGAAGTCCGTCGACGGCAACCACGCGCACCGTCGTCCCAGCCTCGACCGGACCACTCGTCGCTGTCGCCTGCCACAATGCGCCGTTGACGAAGACCATGCCGCTCGGGTTGAGCGGCTCGCGCACGGTGGCGACCGCACCGATCATCGATTCTTCACCCGCCTCGTAGGGACGGCGCCGCGCCTCGATCAGCTTGCGCAGGATGAAGAGGAAGATCCCGGCGATGACGAGCACGGTGATGATGAGCAGCGGGATGTTGACGCCCTCCGCCAGAAAACTGGTGTTGATCAACAGTAGACCGCCCAGCGTCATCGCCACGATGCCGCCGGTGGTCAGCACGCCGTGGGTCACCGCTTTCAAGTCGACGACGAAGAGGACCACCGCGGTCAAGATGAGGAGGACCCCCGCGATGTTGATCGGGAGGTCGAACAACGACAGGGCGGCCAGGACGCCGGCGATCACCCCGATCACGCCGGGCAGGAACAGTCCGGGATGCGTGACCCAGAAGCCGATGCCGATGATGGCCAGCAGGAAAAGGAGGTAGACGAGGTTCGGGTCGGCGACGGCCTGCAAGAATTGGTCGAAGCCGCTCATGTCGTACCGCTCGATGCCGGCCCGGGCGGTTTGTAGCGAGTACGTGTGACCGCCCTTTGCCACCTGGCGGCCGTCGAGGTCCTGCAGCAGCGTGTCGAGGTCGCGGCTTTCGAGGTCGACCACGCCCAGCTTCACGGCGTCGTCGACCGGCGCGTTGATGCTCTGGCGGACGGCCTGCTCCGCCCAGTCGGCGTTGCGATGATGCAGCGTAGCCAGGGCTCGAATGTAGGCCGCCGCGTCGTTCTCGATCTTCTGTGATTCGATGTCCGGGACCGTCGAGGTGCTGCCGCTCGCGCTCGGACTCGCCGCCGGGCTGGCGGCGGGATTACTGCCGCCGAGGCTCACCGGATGGGCCGACCCGATGTTGGTGCCCGGCGCCATCGCGGCGATGTCGGCGGCCTCGGTGATGTAAAGCCCCGCTGAGGCGGCACGCGCCCCCGAGGGGGAGACGAACACCACGACCGGCAGGGGTGCGGCGAGGATCTTCTTGATGATGTCCCGCATCGAGGTGTCGAGCCCGCCCGGGGTGTCCATCTGAATGATCAGCGCGTTGGCGTGGCCGGCGACGGCGCGGTCGACCGCTTTCGAAATGTAGCTATCCGTGATCGGGTTGATGACCCCGTTCAGGGTCGCAACCAGCACATGGGGCTCGGCGGCGCGGGCGGCAATCGCTGGCACGAGAGCGGCCAGCATGACGGCCGCGAGAAAGAGCCGTGTGGCCCTCTTCACCACCTGATCATAGGCCCAGTTCGAGGACCCGTCGTTCGTAGAATGAGAACGTGGCCCAACGCATCGAGCAACGACCCCCGAAGGATGAGGAGGCTGAGATCCAGGCGCAGCTCGCCAGCTACCCACGGCTGTCCACCGAGGAAGAGCGCCGCCTCCTGTCAACTCACGGCACCGATCGTGATGGGGCCAACCGCGTGCTGATCGAGCACAACCTCCACCTGGTGTTGGAGGCCGCGCAGGCACGCAAGGGCCGGGGCGTCGCCTTTGGCGACCTCTTCCAGGAAGGGACGGTGGGGCTGATCTCGGCGGTCGAGCACTATAAGCCGGCCGATGGGGCCTTCCATGCTCGCCTGGTTCACGTCATTGCGGTGACCATGGATGACGTGCTGGCGCAGACGGAGGAGGCCCAGCGCAACGACGAAGCCTTCGTCATCGCCTGCCGCCTGCTAGAGTCGGCGCAGCGCCTGCTCTCCGAACGGCTGGACCGTCCCGCCACGCCGGCCGAGCTGGCGAAGTTGTTGCAGTGGGAGGAAGCGCGCGTCAACGTCATCCTCGCCATGCTGAGCAAAGCGCGCACCACGCACGACCAGGAGCTGCTCGACTACCTCGACGATCTTGACGACCAGGACGACCAAGAGGAATAGCAACGCAGCCGAGGCGTAACGTTTGGTCGTGACGGCCGAGCGGACACCGCTCTACGAGGAACATGTCCGCCTCGGCGCCCAGATGACCAACTTCGGTGGCTGGGTGATGCCGCTCCAATACAGCAGCATCCGCGAGGAACATCGCGCGGTGCGTGAGGCGGTCGGGCTGTTCGACCTTTCGCACATGGGCGAGCTGCGTGTCAAAGACGAGAGCCTGGCCCAGCAGGTGGTCACGCGCGACCTCACTCGGCTCAGGCCGGGCCGGATCCAGTACGCCATGCTCTGTAACGAGGCGGGTGGCATCATCGATGATGTCCTGATCTACGCCGTTGCCGAGGGCGGCTACCTGGTGGTGGTCAATGCCGGCAACCAGGACGGCGACTTCGACTGGATCCGGGCGCATTCCGCACGTACATCCCCCTCCCCCGCGGCGGGAGGGCAGGGTGGGGGCTCGGTCCTTAATGTCGGGCGCGATTGGTCGCTGATCGGCGTGCAGGGTCCACGAGCCGTCGGCCTGGTGCAGCGCCTCACACCATCGGAGCTCGGCGGCGTGAAGTACTACGCCTTCATCGAGGGTAAGGTCGCCGACGTCGCGTGCGTGATCTCGCGGACCGGCTACACCGGCGAAGACGGCTTCGAGCTGTTTTGTGGCAACGAGGATGCCGTCCGGCTCTGGCGGACGCTGCTCGAGGAAGGTCAGGCGGACGGGATCCGGCCGGCGGGCCTCGGCGCCCGTGACACCCTGCGGCTGGAAGCGGGCATGCGCCTTCATGGCAACGACATCGATGCCAGCACCAATCCGCTCGAGGCGGGCCTGGATTGGACTCTCAGCCTCGACAAGGACTTCATCGGGCGCGACGCCATCGCGCAGGCCCGCCAGCGCGGGCTCAGCCGGGTCCTTGTGGGTTTCAAAATGCTGGACCGCAGTATTCCCCGTCACGGCTATGCGGTCGTCGACAACGGCCAGCGGGTCGGGACGGTGACCTCGGGCAACGTCTCCTTCACACTTGGCTACAACATCGGGATGGCCTACGTGCCGCCGACCCTGGCCGAGCCGGGGACCCGTTTTGGCGTGGACGTTCGCGGCACTGCCGCTCCCGCGGAGGTGGTTGCGCTGCCCTTCTACAAGCGGCCTCATCCGAAATGAAGGAAAGGGAGTAACGATGCCAGACCATAGCGGGCTGCGATTTGCGGAAACCCACGAGTGGGTGAAGAAAGATGGCGACTCGGCGATCGTGGGGATTAGCGAATATGCCCAGTCGCAACTTGGCGACGTCATCTACCTCGAGCTGCCGACGATCGGCCAGCAGCTCGATGCCGGAGCACGGCTGGGCGTGATCGAATCCGTGAAGGCGGCCTCGGATCTCTACAGTCCGGTGACTGGCGAAGTCTCTGAGGTCAACCAGGACCTCAAGGATCACCCCGAGTATGTCAATGAGGATCCGTACGGCAAAGGCTGGGTGATCAAGCTTCGCGGCGTGAAGGACAACCCGAAACTGCTCGACCAGAACGCGTACGACACGTTCGTGCAAGGTCAAGCCGGCTCGTGACGTACCTTCCCAACGCCGACGCCGAACGCACCGAGATGCTGAAGGCCCTCGAGCTCGACAGCACCGAAGGCCTGTTCAAGCATCTGCCGGCCGCGCTGCGGCTCGATCGCATCGAGCTTCCCGAGCCGCTCTCCGAGGTGGAGCTCGTCCAGTACTTCCGCGAGTTGGGCCGCCTCAACATGCGGATCCCGCCCTCGCACAGCTTCCTCGGTGCCGGGGCCTCGCGTCGGTTCAGTCCGGCGATCGTCAATCAGGTCATCTCCAGGCCCGACTTCTATACGACCTACACGCCCTATCAGCCCGAGGCCAGCCAGGGGACCCTGCAGGCGACCTACGAGTTCCAGACCATGATCACGCTCCTCACCGGCCTCGACGTCGCCAACGCCTCGCTCTATGACGGGGCGACGGCGCTGGCGGAAGCGACCGCGATGGCGGTTGCGCA
>WNFB01002431.1_pt1 | contig 16215 bp, 14 predicted proteins | sample 5400501 | NCBI WGS metagenome assembly WNFB01 (sample SAMN13153341, study PRJNA577476) | soil metagenome | isolation source: 200 cm saprolite under Douglas fir tree site 2 hole 1 | place: USA:California | collected 2015-04-18
CCGCGCGGCTCCTCAGGAGCCACCGCGCGAGATTGAAGGCGGCGTCGAGATGCGGCAGCACAAGCTGCTCGAAGCGCGCCCGGTCCTGCGCTTCCAACACGTCCGAGCCTTTCTCCTGGTCCGAGCCACTCACTGGTATAAACCGCCTAGAGTGTGATTTTATTCCCAAATCCTCCCTCAGTGTGACGAAGTTGGAAAAGAGTCGGTTAGCGCGTGAATCGGGAATAACTCGCGCGCTTGGCCGGTCTGCACAGATGAAACACGTCCCATACGCGGCGCGGGCTCCCTGGACTCTCTCACCCGCGCCGCCCTCCCAGAACAATTGACGGGAAAGGGCCATGGGAAATCTCTAAGGCTACGGGTGCAGCTGACGATGGAGGACAAGAGGATGGCGGGCAAGGCGAAGGATGAAATCGTGCACGATCACAACCACGACGGAATTGACCGGCGAGGATTCCTGAAGTGCATGGCATGGGCGGGAACTGGGGCGTTCTGCGTAATGAAAGGCGGAGTCCTGAAGTCGTACAGCTTGAGCCGGCTTTCGGAAATTGGCGCGGCAGAGACAGCGGGCGAACTCAGCTTCGTGCAGATCAGCGACAGCCACATGGGCTTCAATAAGCCGGCGAATCCCGACGTGGCGGCAACGCTGAAGGCCGCGGTGGACAAAATCAATGCGCTGTCGGCCGCGCCGGAATTCATGCTGCACACTGGCGACATCAGCCACCTCTCGAAACCGGAAGAATTCGATACCGTCGAACAGATCCTGAAGAGCGCCAGGCCCAAAGATGTGTTTTATGTGCCGGGCGAGCACGACGTGTTGAATGACGACGGTAAGCAATTCCTCGAGCGCTACGGAAAAGGCAGCCAGGGCAGCGGATGGTATAGCTTCGACAAGAAGGGCGTGCATTTCATCGGGCTGGTGAACGTGCTGAATCTGAAGGCCGGAGGACTCGGCACGCTGGGACACGAGCAGGTCGAATGGATGGAACATGACGTCAAGCATCTGAAACACAGCACGCCAATCGTGGTTTTCGCGCACATTCCCCTGTGGACCGTGTATCCGGAGTGGGGCTGGGGCACGGAAGATAGCGCGCAGGCACTGGCCTACCTGAAGAAGTTCGGTTCGGTGACGGTGCTGAACGGGCACATTCACCAGACGATGCAGAAGGTGGAAGGCAACGTAACGTTCCATACGGCGGCGTCGACAGCATTTCCGCAACCGCAGCCGGGCACGGCCGATTCGCCGGGACCCATGAAAGTGCCGGCGGATCAATTGCGGAACGTCTTGGGAATCACGGATGTGAACTACGTCCAAGGACAACACGCGCTGGCGATCGTGGACTCGACGCTCGCTTGAGCGGGCACGAGTCCAAGGCAAGATAACAATTCGGAAACAAAATTAGATGGAAAGGAAGAAAAAACATGAGGAGAAGTGTGTCTGCGGCAGTTTTGTTGGCGGCGTTGGGGCTGGGAATCGCGGAGCTGGGCGCCGGAACGGGAAATTTCACGGCCAGCGCACAACAAAAGCCCGAAACGACGGAAGTGAAGATCGATAACTTCAGCTTCGGACCCGGAGAGCTGACGGTGCAGGTCGGGACCACGGTGACGTGGACCAATCGCGACGACATCCCCCACACCGTGGTCAGCACGGACGGCGTCTTCAAGTCCAAGGTGCTCGACACGGATGAGAAGTTCTCCTTCACCTTCGCAAAGGCGGGGACTTATCCATACTTCTGCTCCATTCATCCGAAGATGACCGGCAAAGTCATCGTGCAGTGAGTTAAGCGAAATGACAAACCCCTTCGACATTAAAGCGGCGCTGCTTGCCAAGCACGCGCAACACGTGGTGCTGATTCATTTCCCGATTGCGCTGTTCCTCGCGGGCGTGGCGTTTGATTTTCTCGCGCACTGGAAGAAACAGCGCCTGCTGGCGGCGGCAGCCTACTGCAATTTGCTCGTAGCCGCGCTAACGACGGTTCCGGTCCTGATCACTGGCATCCTCGCTTGGCAATGGCAACTCGAAGGCCAGCGACTGAAGGGCGTCCTGTTGATGCACCTGATTCTCGGTTCGCTATCGAGTGTGCTGATCTGGCTGGTTTGGCTCATCCACATGAGGACGCAGCGCAAGCAAGGAGGGGTCCTGCCCGGCTACCGCTTGCCCATCGAGCTGTTGGCTGTTGCGATGGTGGCGGTGACGGGACACCTGGGCGGTTTTCTCAGTGGCGTAAACGGGCCCGGTTAGGCGCGCCGAGTCCAGCCGAGAATGCGGAGGTGAACTGAGGTTAAAAGACACCCGGCGAAGGCGATGTGAGGACATCGGAGTCGAGTTGAACAAACAATTTTTTTTCAGTGCCCGCATAGAGCGGGCAGAGATAAACCAAAGACAGAGGAGAATCGTTATGAAGCTGTTATGTGGAGTGATGACTCTGGCCTGCGTGCCAGTGGCTCTGGCAGGAAACAATGTGCCTTATCCCAAAGAAAAGGTGGCAGAGTTTGTGATCGAGAAGTTGGATGTCACAACGCTTCCGTCTGCGATCCGGCCGAAGCGAGAAAAGGGAAAGAAGACATTCGGTGATTATGGCTATGTGACACGGCAACTGGACGAGAAGCAAGCTCTCGTTGAGGCGGAACCAGGGGGATCACAAATCAACATTAGGATCCTCAAGCAAAAAGCGTCTGGAATTTACGTTTGCGTTGAAGGTCCGGGGCACGATGCGAGCAGCGAGCATTTCCAGCGAGTGTTTCTGCTGAAGCTGAAAAATGCCGACGGGCTTCTGAAGGGCAGTGAGTCCTGGAAGGAATTCGACGGCTGTCCGAAGATTGGCGGTGCCGAGCCTGATTCCGCGGCAGACTCGTCCGCTGGGGGATGAGGCATTTCTCCAAAACAGGCCCCGCGGATGAAATCCCCAGCCCGTGGTGTCGCCACGGTGACAGGTGGTCCGCGGGGGTTCCTCAGAGGCATCAATCGGGAAGGTCGGTACTCTCTGCCAAACTGTCAGACGAGTGTACCCCTAATGCTGCGCAAGATTCCTACCTGGGCATCAGAAACGTGGGAGCCGCAGCCAGCCCGGAGACGCTAATTTGAATGGGGGGCTCCTAGGAACGGCGGCTCCTCTCTACGCCGACCTGACTCTGCTCCTTGAGATTGCCATGGGAGTGGGGCTGCTCATCGGCGCCCTCCTCGTGCGGCTGCGGCGTTTTCGGGGGCACGCCTGGTGCCAGTCGGTGATCGTGCTTCTCAATCTTGCCGTGATCGTGCTCACGATGATTCCTTCATTTCGTGCTCATGTGAGTCCAAAGATACCGCTCAAACTTGGCAAGGCTTACTACGCGCTCGCCTCCGCGCATGCGGCGCTGGGGAGCATCGCCGAACTCGGCGGCCTGTACATTCTGCTGGCCGTCGGCACAAATCTCCTGCCGAAGAGATTGCGCATCCTGCGCTACAAATTCTGGATGCGCATGGTTCTCGCTGCCTGGTGGCTGGTTCTGTTCCTTGGCTTGGCCACATACACCCGCTGGTATATCCCGCTGCGCTGAGAACCTGTCACTATCCATCAGAATCCTGGACCAGGGGCCCTCGGAAATTTGCGCGTGCGTCAGCGAACCGCCTTCTGACAAAACCGGTACGCTAGGGTGAGCGTAGTTGTTCTGATGATCAACGATCCGGGTGCCCTGCCGGATGGTCGCAAGTCGTAGAAGTAGTCTTGAACGCAGCCAACGATTCCTCGGGGCGTCCGAGATCAGCTGGTAATGACGGGGGATCGATTCACAGTGGGGCGGGTACTACCAGAATTCCGGAAAATCGCCAGAAGTACAAGGACAACCCATATGTGACTGAAAAGGCACCATTTAGCTACAGAATTAGGTTTCGCGATCGACAAGGTCAGGTGAGAAGCAGCCAGGCTGTACTACTACCCCGGTACCTTGTTTCGTGGCTCCGCTGACCCATTGAGGCTCTCGAAGCAAGTGCGTAGTGTCTGAAGAACGGGTTGGGGGCCGCGCGGGGACAGCGGCTCCGCAAGGAGCCGTGTGCGAGCTACCCAACCCGCCAGTTTCTCCCCCCTGCTTCCCTCGCCCTCTCAAAACAGTAAAGCCGGAACGGGGCATTGCCTCGTGCCCCTCAAACTCTTTGCAGAAATGGGCCCCTGCCTTGCATCCTAAAAGAGCGGTGGGAAGCGCAAATGCTGCAAGGCAGTAAAGAATGTTCAGACAGAACCCAGGGACGCTCAGACCAACTGAAGGTCTCCGGCGACACCTGAAAGCCAGAACCGACACGAAGCTAAACTCCAACTTGTTCTTGCTGCTGCTATTGGTACTGCAGCCGATTGCCCCACCCCTCGCACCAGAGGCCGAACCGCCACCTCCCAAATTGAACGCGGAGACCCGGGAAGCCTTTGAGCGCTACGTGCATTTGACGGAAGCACGAAATGAGAACGAGTTGAAGCGTGGCACAGCTCTATTGTGGGTCGATGGGTTGCCCGAAGAGCAGCGCGCGGAAGCCTACGCCGCCCTCAAACGCGGCGAACTGAAGATGCAGAAGCTGGAAACCCGCGAGGACGGCAAGCCTATTCCCTGTCCGGGCGGAATGATTCATCACTGGACCGGTGTCATCTTCATTCCAGGAGCGAAGCTCGAGGAGGTGCTGAGCGTCCTCGAAGATTATGACCGGCACTCGATGTATTTCGCTCCGGATGTGGAACGGTCGAAGACCGAGTCGAGAAGCGGCGATCATTTCCGTATTTTCCTGCGATTTCGCCGGCACAAGTTCATCACCGTGGTGCTGGACACGGAGCATGACGTGGACTATTTCCACGATGGTCCGGCGCGGGCACACAGCCGGAGCTCGGCGGTGCGCATCGCGGAGGTGGAGAACGCCGGCAAAAGCGATGAACGCGAAAAGACGCCCGGCGACGATAATGGATTCCTGTGGCGGATGGAGACGTGGTGGCGCATGGAAGAGCGCGACGGCGGCGTCTACGTGCAGAGCGAAGTGGCCTCGCTGACGCGCGGCATCCCAACCGGACTTGGCTGGATGATCGCGCCCTTCGTGACCAGCATCCCGAAGGAGTCTTTGACTTTCACGCTGCAAGCCACCCGCAAGGCTGTACGCCAGGAAAACTCACCGAAACAATAAAAACTGTTCTCAAACCAGCTTGAATTTTTTTGAACTAGTAGGATTGCCTGAGAACTCCCGCCTGATGCGACCAGTTCTAATGCCAGGTGGAGATCATTAGCCGCCGGATCCGGACTGTTACTTCCAGGGAAAACGTCCGGAGTCTAATCGCGAGATGTAGCCTCCTTGAGCAATTCCCAAACGCCGGCCGCATTGCGATCCCAAGTCCATTGCAAAGTGGCTTTTGCCGCGGCTAGGCCTACCCGCTGCCTGCGTTCAGGTTCGCGGTAAAGTTCCTCTAGAAGTTTAGAGAGCTCCTGCGGATTGCGCGGATCTCGGAGGACAAAACCCTCAACACCGTCGCGCATCCATTCCGACACACCGGCATTGACTGAAGTGATCACGGGCAGGCCGCAGACCATCGCTTCGGCGGCGGGCAAGCCGAAAGAGTCTTCACGGCTGGGACTGACATAAAGATCCGCAGCCGCATAAAGATCGAGAACATCCCGGCGAGGCGGCTCGAATCGGCAGCTTTCCATTACGCCAAGCGACCTGGCAATTTCGCGGAAAGAATCCGGAGCCTCGCTACCCACGATGATCACCTGGAGAGGCAAGCCGCGAAGAATACTCATGGCGCGAAGAACCGTGGGAAGTCCCTTGACGCGCCAGTCGTTGCCGATGAGCAGGAGCACGAAGTCCTTTTCCTGAAAATTGCGGCGCAGACGCGCCTCCGCACGCCGCGAGAGACGCGCCCCCGGAGAAAACTGCGCCGCGTCTACGGCGTTGGGAATCACCCGGACGTCTTGCCGGTGAAAATATTGCGCGAGGAGCGTTGCCGTGCGCTGGGAAACAGCGGCAAGGCAGACTCCCGTGTCCGAATAGACGCGGCGTTCCAGGCCGGCCAGGAGTGCGTAGTACGCGCGACGATGGAGTCGCCGCAGAAGCCCGGGCCCTGGCGCTTCCGGCACTTCCTCGCGCGCAAGCTCCCGGAGGCGATGGAACAGCGCGTGAACGAGGACCACATCCGCGTCCAGACAGTTGATTCCCGGTGAAACGACCAGATCAAACCGGAGTCCATGGACCCAGCGATCCCGCGCGCGGCAAATCGAATTCAGGCAAAGCCATGTGGCAAATTGCAAAAGTTGCGGACCGCGGAGGGAAGGAACCTTGTGCCAGAGGAGCGCGCCGGAATCTTGCCTCCGCTGCTCCGGGGAGGGATCAAGGTCGAGGTCCTCGACGCGCTGGGCATAGAGATGGATTTCGCAATGCTTCTGGCGCGCGAGCCGTTCGAGCAGTTCGGCGAGCGCGCGTTCCGTGCCGTGGCGGCGATCGACAAAGGGTGAAACGACGGCGAGGCGCAACTCAGGGCATCCGTGGCGCGTACGCTTCGGGGAGCTGTGCGGCGGCGGCATACTGCGCCGAGAGAGCAATATGCGGCAAACGGAACAGGATGCCGAGGAGAAGCCACAGATAGGCGTTCAAGACAAAATCCTGGTACGCCTGTATTCCGGCGAATGTGATGGGAAGCAAAAGAAGTCCTGCATACCAGAAGATGACGAAAGCCAACGGAAACCAGGGTGTGCCCTTGAGCTTCTTCACCACCCGCCACGCCGAAAACAGAATCGCGCAGCTCATGACCAGCCAGAGCACGAGGCCGCCTGCTCCCATCTCAACGACGAGTGCCCCGAAACCGCTTTCCACGCCGATCACTGGGGGTCTCGAATGAAAGATCGAGGCCACGTATTGGGTTCCGAGAGAGGTCGTGCCGATGCCGTAGCCGTAGGGCCAGCGATCATAGTCAAAGGCTCCGAGAAAATTCCGTAACGGATAATCCCAGCTGCGGTGCTGGAGCTCGCTCGCGCTGCTTGTCGGCCAAAGGGTTTCTGTGTACACCGCGACGCGCGACAGGAGCGCCTCCGGATAAGTAGCGAGCAGAATCACGACGGCGAGCGCCACGCCCAAGGCGGCGCGCTGAACGTTTCTTAGGGCGCGGATCAACTCGCGCTGCCGCAAGCCTGCGCCCCAGAGGAAGGCGGCGCTGGCAATGATTGCTGATCCCATGCTCCAGAGAAAGATGCCACGGGAGGCACAGAGCGCAATCGCAGCAAAGGTTAGACCCAAAACCAGAAAAGCCAGCGCCCGTCCCCGCTTTTGTCTCAGCAAAAGATACGCACTGAAACCAAACACCAGCAGCCAGATGACCAACAGAAAATCCGCGAAGCGCCCGGTGCTCACAAAAACAGAAGTCGGCCGGTAAACAATGACACCAGAGATGGGAGCGACGCGATAAAGGGTGCTCAGTTCGCGAATCTCCGCGGCGGGATTCGCGGGATTCAGAAACGTATGGCCGACGATGGACTGTACAATCCCCAAGGAAACGATGATCATCGCAAGAACCAGATTGACAGAAAAGAAGCGGCGCAACTCGGTCTCGGTCTTAAGCAAGGCATAGCCCACAAAGAACAGTGGAACGTAATAAAAAAAGAGCTTCAGGCCGAGAAGCCCATACATGAAGCTTGTGGAGGCGGGATTAAAGACTTGCATCACCCCTAACCAGAAAAAAAGAAGGAGGGGAACCAGGAAGGGTGGCCGCATGGTATTGACTTCCTTGCGGCGGAATGCGAGGAAAAAAGAGAGATACACAACGGCGACCAGAGCATCCTTGGCAAAATAGATCGCCATATTGTTGCCGAGATATTTGCGCGCAAGATCTTCAAACAATAGCCACGTCAGGAAAAAATAGAGGCCGTTGCGCCAGTTGCCGAGCATCACCACGACGAAGACGCATCCCAATAGCCCCACCGCGACGAGCGCGAGGCTGGACATATCCCCTGCGATGATGAATCGCGCTAGCTGATCCGCCGCGAAGACAAAGAACGCCAAGAACCCCAAAACAACTAGCGGATTGCGGCGTAAGTTGCCGCGCATCGTCAGCGCTGGGAGCCTCACGGCGCTGCCTCGAGCACAAAAACATGATTGTCACCAAGGACCGCCTCACCGGAAAAGGCAAGGGAAGTAAGCCGCAGGGTCCAGACAATGGGCTTTCGCGTCAGTTGGTAACCGTTGGGAGGGAAAACGACATGTTCGCGGAGCCGCAAGCCTGAAAGCGGGAGAAATTGACGCCGAAGGAGATCGAGAAATATCGGCGAAATATGCGTTGGCTCACTATTCTCGTCCATAGTCCTGATTTTGCCCTTGAGAAAGAATTTGAAGCGTGCCGCGAGCGAATCAACGTTCGGAGTAGTCAATACCGCAACCCCGCCTGGGGCGAGAAGATGGCCAACGTTGCGTAGAAAATTGATGGGACTCTCCACATGCTCGATGACTTCAATCGCGGTGACAAGGCCAAAAGAGGCTGGCCCCAGTTGCGATGCAAAATCTTGCTGGTTGAAATCCAGAGAAAAATGCGGAAGCTGGGCATCGAAGCCTCTGGCATCGCGATCGACGGCGAGGACATCGCATCCGAGGGACTGCAACCGAGCCGCCATGGCACCGGGTCCTGCGCCGAGATCTGCAGCGCGCACCCCGGGATGAGCATAGCGGGCGAGCACACGTTGGCCAACGAATTCGTGCAGGCCGTCGTTGGTCGTGGTGTGGAGCATCAATCTTTCGTCCTGCAGCGGAGCCGGTGGTAGATGCGAGTGTGCCCTTCCATCATACGGCTCTGGTCGCAAAAATCGAGAGCGCGCTGACGAGCGCGCTGGCCGAGGTGGCCGGCGAGCACAGGATCGTCGAGAACACGCGCAAGCGCCGCGGCGAGTTCCCTGGCGTCGCCAGTGTGAAACGTGAGGCCGGCGTCTCCCAGCACTTCGGCAAAGGCTCCCAGGTCCGACGCAATCACCGGAAGGCCGCGCAACATATTTTCTGCGACAACCAGTCCGAAAACTTCTCCGCCAAGGGACGGCACGACGACCACGGTAGCCCGGCTAACCGCTTCTTCCAGCTGCTCCTCCTCCAGGCCGCCAGTGAACCTGACGAAGGGAGCCAATTGCGCTTCGCCCGCGAACTGTTCCAGCGCGGGGCGTTCCGGGCCGTCGCCGATGATCAGCAACTCGAACGAGCGGTTCTGCACGCGCAGCAGGCGCGCGGCTTCGAGTAAGACACGCACGCCCTTGGTGGTGACGAGGCGGCCCTGAAATACAATGACCGGTCTGCCGGGAGGCGGCACGGGATGTAATGCCGCTCCCTTCGCTTCCAGTCCGTGAGGAATGGCCGTAATGCGGGGCACGTGTAACAGGCTCCCCAGCCATTGCGTGGGCGCGATGTTCGCGGCCGCGCGGGCACTGAGAAATCGCCGGACAAAGGTAAGGAGCCAGAGCTTTCCTGAGACGAGCCAGCCCTGAGCCGAATTGCAACGCAGGCATTCCGAGTGGCGTCCCGCCATGAAGTGGCCGGGGCAAGGCGCGCCCGCGGGCTCGATGAGCAATTGCCCGTTGGGACAAATCGCTTGAAAGCCGTGATGCTCGATGACAACCGGTTTTCCCGCCAGTAAACCGAGGATCAGCGGTGCCAGCGCGGGGCCGGCGACGTGTACCACGTCCGCTGTTCGAATGAGCTGCCACAACTGCACGAGGCCTGGCTGGCGCATCACGCGGAAGGGAAGCGCCGCGTCGTCGTCATTCCCTGCCGGAGTTCGTGTGGCCAGCGTTATTTCAAATTGCGCCGCATCGTTCGAATGGCGAAGTCCCGCAAGGCCCCGCGCCAGCGAGAGCACGATGGTTTCGACGCCGCCAACATTCGGCGCGAAAAAGTGGGAATAAACCAGTAGTTTCATTCCGAAACTTGCTGCGAACCTCCGGAACTAGCCTTACTCGTGGGGCGTGCCGCAAGCCGCCCGAGAAGTGATCGATGCTGAAGGTGCTGAGCGCGTTCTATCGCGGCAAGCGCCGCCGCCACATTTTCGCGCGGTGACCACGTTTCCATCCGCGTACGGACTGCCTGGCGAAGGGATTTCAGCCGCGTACTATCTGAGAATATACGGCGCAGCGTGGATGCCAGGGCTTCAATATCGCAATGGGGAAAAACAAAATCGGGAGCGAGGGGAACCACTAAATCGCTGGCGGCACCCACGCGGTCGCTAACGGCTACCGGGCAACCGCAGAGCATCGCCTCATTGACGACCATGGCGAAAGGCTCGTATTCAGAAGGAAGAACCATCAAATCGGCGGACGTATAGATTGCAGGCAGTTGGGATTGGTTGACAAAGCCCAGGAATCGAACGCGATTGCCGATGCCTAGGGATGTTGCTTCAGACTCAAGTTGTGGCCGCAGTGGCCCCTCCCCGGCAATGAGTAGCAAAGAGTCGGGTATGGCAGCTTTAGAAAAAGCCTGCAACAGATCCATCGGACGCTTCCACGGCTGGAGCTTTGCGCAGAATACAATCACTTTGTCTTCAGGGCTGATTCCCCAGGAAGCTCGCACGGCGTTGCGATTCACAGCATCGGAAGCGGCCAGCCACCAATTATTATCAACGGTGTTGTGAAGCAGGGCGATGCGATCAGCGTGAATGCCGAGCGATCTCATCATGTCACGTCCAGGCGTGGAAACGACGATCACTTGGGTGGCAAGGCGGAACAAAAGAGGCCAAGCAAATCGCTTGACGAAGAGCTTCCAGGTACGGCTGTTCCGGGGTTCGATGGTGGATGCGTCGGTGCCGAAAATAAATGGGATGCCCAGGCTCCGAGCCGCCATGTATGTGATCCAGAAGCTTGCGCGCCTGTAGGTGGTTAGAGAGATGACAGCGTCAAAATTACCGCCGCGCACAATCTTCCAGAGACCTGGATTCCGCAGACCCCAGAAAGACTCACCCCCGTCGCCACGGTTGGGCACTAGGAACCACGCGTAACCGTCGAGAAGAGGCACATCCCACTGTACGGTCGTGCCGAATTCTGGATCGAGACCAGGTTCGGCACCGCGAAGGCTGCAATAGGCGACTTGAAAATCGAATCGCGGGTGGCGAGCCATCTCTCGGAAGTTGGCGGACGCGTATTGAACCGGATGCGTCGCGACAGCCAGGACGCGGTAGCGGCGGTCAGGCATGGCAGGCTCCCGGGTTTTTGGCGCGGCGCGTGCTAACCATGCGGAACTCGGTCGGATTCAAGGAGATGCCCCGCAGTAAAGTATAACCCGTTTCTCGATGTGGGAGTCTGCACTACACATAGTGATTCAGGCTGAGAAATCTGTTTTAATCTTTCGTCAATGAAAGAACGGTGCGTAGCATTGCTCGGCCGGCGAGATGAACCAACCGATGGCGTCCTCGAATATTGTGAGTACTTGCGTGATGCCCTGAAGCAACAAGGAATCGCTCTGGAGCTCTTTCGGGTGCGGTGGCCCGAACTCGGCTGGCGGCGTGCTCTCGGGGAGCTGCGCGAAAAAGTTGCTAGTTCACCAGGCGCTTGGTTCATCCTGCAATACACTGCGCTGAATTGGTCGCGCCGCGGCTTTTCCTGGCGTGCCCTCAGCGTGCTCCGCATTTTGAAAAAGAACGGGGCACGCTGCGCGATCATGTTTCATGATTCCGGGAGCTATCCCGGAAGCCGTCTAGTGGATCGCCTCAGGCGTTTCGTTCAGATGCGTGTCATGAAAAGGTTGCTGCACCTCGCTGACGCCGCCATTGTGAACGTCCCGCCGGAGAACGTGCCGTGGCTTCCTCCCGGATCGCACAACACGGTGCTTATCCCGGTTGGCGCCAACCTTCCGTCGCCGGAATGTAGCTGGTCTCAAGCGCAGATTCCGCAGGGACAGCTTCCCAGCGTTGCGATTTTCTCGTTGTCCCTGGGGCGCGTGGGGGAAGAAGAGGCACAAACCATCGCTGACGCGGCATCATACACGGCGCAGAAGCTTGGCGGGCTGCGCCTCGTCCTCTTCGGCCGGAACTCTGAAGCAGGCGCGCCGCAGTTGAAGGAAAAGCTTGCCGGCACTTCAGTGCAGATTGACGTTCACGGCTTGCTCCCTGCCGACGAGATCGTTCGCATACTGGCCTCCTGCGACGCCATGCTCTTTGTACGCGGCCCCATCTCCTCACGGCGGGGAAGCGCCATTGCGGGAATTGCTTGCGGTTTGCCGATAGTGGCGAGCGAAGGTTGGGAGACCGGCTGGCCGGTTACCGAAGCCGGAGTCGTGCTGGTGCCCCAGGCAGCGAACGAGGGCTTTGGGCCCGCCCTGCTTCGCGTCCTTAGCGATGAATCCTACCGGGCAATACTCGCGGAGCGAAGCAGACAGGCGCAAGAGCGTTATTTTTCCTGGAGCGCGATTGCGGCCCGGTATGCCCAAGTGTTGCGAAAGAACGAGCGGACTCGCTGAACGGGAGCAGTTACTGCTCTGAAAACCAGATTCAGGGCGAGCCATCAGCCTCGTGGCAGCCTGTTTCGCAAGGTGCGCGGCTGTGCTAAGCTTAGCGGGTTCCGCAGCGGTTTGCGGTTCACCGTAAGTCTCCGCACTGGTGCCGTTTTTCTTGGCGGCCGTACCGCGGTCCATGTGATTCTCAGCTGTAATGCGGCCGTCGTTCTCTGAAACCGCCTTGCGGCGCAAAAATTCATCCATCGATGACCCCGGCAACGCTGGGTCACGCAGAACAAAAGAGGATGTGTCATGTCCGGGCATTCAAAATGGGCCACGATTAAACATAAAAAGGCGGCCACCGACGCGAAGCGCGGCCGCGCTTTCACTAGAATCATCCGCGAAATCACCATCGCGGCGCGCATCGGCGGCGGCGACCCAAACACCAACCCGCGCCTGCGCACGGCGGTTCTTGCTGCGAAAAACGAGAACATGCCGAACGACAACATCGAACGCGCCATTCTGCGCGGCACGGGCCAGCTCGAAGGCGAGCAATTCGAAGAGGTAATGTTTGAAGGCTACGGGCCGGGCGGCGTGGGCATGCTCATCCAGGTCGTGACCACCAACCGCAACCGTGTCGTCGGCGAGTTCCGCCACCTGATGAGCAAGAACGGCGGAAACATGGCCGAAGCCGGCGCCGTCGGCTGGATGTTCCACCGCAAGGGCGAGATCTCCGTGCCCAAGGAAGCGGCCGGCGAAGACAAGATGCTCGACATTGTGCTGGAAGCAGGCGCGGAAGATCTGAAGGACGATGGTTCGTCGTGGTACATCGTCACTCCCCCGGACGCCCTCGAGAAAGTGAAGGAAGCGCTTACCAAGGCAGGCATAAAGCCGGCTTCGGCGGAAATCGGCATGGTGCCGCAGAACTTCATCAAGCTCACGGGCCCGCAGGCGACGCAGATGCTGCGGCTGGTTGAGGCTCTTGAAGAACACGACGACGTCCAGCACGTATACGCGAACTTCGATATTGACGAGTCGGAGATCCAGGCAGCCGTGGGAGCAAACTGAAGCACGCCTGAGATTCGCGCGAAATTGCCGCGGCCATCCCGAGGAATCAGGGTGGCCGTTTATCTTTTATGGCCGCGCGCCTTTCCTGAGCGGCGCAGGCTGGGTCGCTGCATCCTGCGCGGCATCCAGGACGGCGCGGATCTTTTGCGCCAATGTGCTCAGGGAAAAAGGCTTGGAGAGGAAGGCAAAATCAGAGCCCTGACCACCGTGATGCACGATGGTATCGGCCGTATAGCCGGAAATGTAGAGCACGCGCATTTTGGGGTGGTTCGCCGCGAGCCGCTGCGCGAGTTGCACGCCGCTGCAGCCGGGAAGAATGACATCCGTGAGCAGCAGATCAATCGGACGAGAACTCTCCGCGGCGGTTACAGCTGCTTCGGCTTCGGAAGCCACGAGCACAGAATATCCCTTGTTCTTCAGATATTCGCGAACAACCTCGCGCAGTGAATCTTCATCCTCGACGAGCAGGATAGTTTCCGACCCATTTGGAGCCACTACACCAAGCGACGCCGTCTCGTCTTTGGAAACCGGCTCTGCCGACGACGGCAGATAAATCTTGAAGGTCGTGCCGTGGCCCGCTTCGCTGTACACCGTAATATGGCCGCTGCTCTGCTTGACGATGCCGTAGACCGTGGCCAGGCCGAGACCCGTGCCCCTGCCCCATTCCTTCGTGGTGAAAAAGGGCTCGAAGACGCGGGAAAGAACTTCGGGGCTCATCCCGCTTCCCGTATCCGTCATCGCGATTCGCACGTAGTTTCCGGGGCGGCTATCGGGATTCCGCTGGCAATATTCGGCGTCGAGAGAAACTTCCGATACCTCGATCGAGAGACGCCCTCCGGAGGGCATGGCGTCGCGTGCGTTGACCACCAGATTCATAATGACCTGCTCGAGCTGTGCGGGATCGGCCTGCAGATGGATCGGGCGGCTGCCGGTGTCGACGCTGAGGTGGATGTCTTCCCCCAGCACGCGGTGAAGCAAATTCTCGATGCCTTTGAAGTGCTCCTGGACGTTGACGACGCGCGGCTGGAGGACCTGCTGGCGGCTGAAGGCCAGGAGTTGCCGCGTGAGCGAGCTGCCGCGCTCGGTAGCTTTGAGGATATGCGTCACCAGCGCCGAGAGTTTAGGATCGGAGGCGAGCTTCTCTAGCAGCATCTCGGAATAGCCGGTAATGACTCCGAGGACGTTGTTGAAGTCATGTGAGATGCCGCCGGCCAGGCGACCGATCGCCTCCATCTTCTGCACGTGACGGAGTCGCTGCTCGATGCCTCGCCGGTGCGACACGTCTTCGACGATCACTTCGAAGTACAGGAGATTGCCGGCGTCATCCGAGACCGGGCGGCCGCTGATTTCCACCGTGATGACCTTGCCGTCCTTGCAGCGCCAGTGCGATTCCAGGCGCGCGAACTGCTTGCGTGCCCCAGGCTGATCGAAGAGGTGAGCTGAATACTCGCCGGGCTGAAAAATGTCGGTGACGAGATTTAACGAGCGAAGTTCTTTTTCGGAATGGTAGCCGAGCATGCGCGCAAGCGCCTCGTTGGCCATCAAGATGGATCCCTCGGGTGCGGCGCGATACACACCATAAGTGCCTTCGACCTTGCCCCGGAAGGCCGCTTCGGACTGCCGCAGCGCATCTTCCACGCGCTTCCGCTGGCTGACGTCGCGAATCGTCGAGGACACCAGCACGCCATCCTGCGTGCGTTGCGGGCTCAAGCTGATTTCCACCGGAAATTCGGTCCCGTCCTTGCGCCGGCCATAGAGTTCCAGGCCCGCACCCATCGGGCGAACCTGCGTGTGCTCCATGTACGTTCCGCGATGTTTGCGGTGTTCGCTCCAGTACCGTTCCGGAACAAGGACCTCCACCGGCTGGCCGAGCAACTCCGCGCGTTTGTAGCCAAAGAGTCGCTCCGTTTGGGAGTTGACAAGCACGATCCGGCCGTCTTCCCCGACGACCACCATCGCGTCCGGAGCGGAATCGAGCAGGGCCACGATGCCCTGTTGCGCCCTTTTGCGGTCCGTGATGTCCCGAATGGCGCTGGAGACCAGCAAACCGGATTCGGTCTGGATCGGGCTCAGGCTGATTTCGACCGGGAATTCCGAGCCATCTTTGCGAAGGCCGTAGAGCTCCAACTCCGCGCTCATGGGACGCAGCACCGGCGCGCCCATAAACCCCGCGCGGTGAAATCGGTGCTCGCCTCGCAGCCGCTCCGGAATCAGGATCTCGATCGGCTGATTCAGAAGTGCGGCTCGCTCGTAACCGAAGAGCTTTTCCGTCTGCGCGTTGACCAGAACGATGCGCCCTTCTTCATTGACGATAACGATGCCATCGGGCGCGGACTCGATGAGAGCGCGAAAGACAAATTCGCTCTTGCCCAGAAAATCTGGACTCATGGCGATATTCTCCACCGCAGAGACGGTTCGTCCGGCAACAATTCGGAAGGGGGGAACTGTAGCGGGATAGTGCTACTTCAGACATCCTAAGGTCTTGTCGAAGGTGGCGTCAATCTCGAAGGTGCTCGCCTGTTTCCTGCGCGTAACCCGGGGAAAGACCATCGCCTTTGCAAACTACGTCGCACAAAGGGGTGGCGGGAGTCGCATGTTCGCCGTAGACTTGGTGCCACGAGCCCGGCAATTTCCGTGGGTAAACCGTGCGAGAAGGATGGCTGGATTCGCGTGCTGGGTGTGGACCCGGCGGCGGCCGGGCCGACCGGCTACGGTATCGTCGAGAGTGATGGGCGGCGCTGCCGGATGCTCCATTA
>WNFB01002432.1_pt1 | contig 16214 bp, 13 predicted proteins | sample 5400501 | NCBI WGS metagenome assembly WNFB01 (sample SAMN13153341, study PRJNA577476) | soil metagenome | isolation source: 200 cm saprolite under Douglas fir tree site 2 hole 1 | place: USA:California | collected 2015-04-18
GCAGCTTCGCCAGCACTTCGCGGAAGTGCTGGGAACTGTTGGTCATACCGGCCGGATTTGCGCCGATCACGTGATAGACCTTGACCTCGCCCTTCTCCATGTGGGCATCAATGTAATTGGGGATCTTCTCCCCGAACAAACCGATGTCCGTCGCATTCTGGATGGGGTAGTTGACGGGACTGGAAAACCCTTCCTGGTGGCCACCCGAGCGGCTAATGCCCCGTCCTTCTTGCCCAATACTCCCGACGAGCAGCGCGAGGTTAGCGAGCGCGGCCACGTTCTGGTAATTGATACCCCAGATCAACCCCTTCTCAAACATGAACAGCGTCTTGGGGCGCTGCCCGTTCGCGTTGGGCTTGGCGATGAGTTGGGCCGCCATCTGAATCTGGTCGGCGGCCACACCTGTGAACTGGGCGGCGTTCGCTGTCTCATACAGAGGGTTCTGCAGCATCTTCTGATAAGCTGAGAAGGTCATGCCGAAATGCTGCTGCCGCCAGTTGTCCCCTGTCTTGATGTCCCCCGGAGCCGAAATGATGAACTGGCTAACGAAGTCGTTGTCCTGCCAGTTGTTGTCGACGATCACGCGTGCAATGGCGTTCAACAGTACCGCATCGGTGCCGGGTTTCAGTTGAAGATGCAGCCCTCCGTGCGCCTCGGCATACGCGGCGTCCATGATCTTGCGCGGGTCCTGGACAATCAGTTTTGCACCGTGGTTCATGACGTGCTGTGTGAAGAAGACGGTCTGGTTCTCGTAGCCTCCGGCACCCACCTCGAAGACGACATCGGCCTTCTCAGCGTCGACGTAGGCGATGTTCCAGGTGTCCAGGCCCGTATCCCCCAGGGCCGTCGTCTCGCCGCCGAAGCTGGCGCGGTTGTGGATGGCCCCATTGGGCGTGCCGATCTCTTTGAAATACAGCTTGGTGATAGAATAGGTATTCTCAAACCACTGGTAGGCGTACATGCGGAAGGCGACCCCCTGCGGGCCGTACTTGGACACCGCATGCTTGAGCACGCCGCTGGCGATGGTGAGCGCGGCGTCCCACGAGATAGGCTGCTGGGCATCGCCGACCTTCAGCAAGGGGGCCATGAGCCGGTCGGCGGTCGGCCCGAAGGGCGTCCAGATGCTCTGCGCGTTTGTCCCGCCCCGGATCGAGTGGTTGCCGTGATTGACGGCATAGTCCTTATCGGGGACGATGACGACGTTGTAGGAGCGGCCATCCTGGAAGACCGTGCGGTTATACATGCCCGGCGAGATCCACTGTCCGGAGAGAGCGCTCGCCGGGAGATCCACGCCCAGGGCGTTCTCCGAGGCCTTGAGCCCCCCTTCAGGAACGTCTGTGGGCCACACGTAGACCGTGTAGCCGCAGCCCACAATACAGTACTGGCAGGACGTGCGACTCTTCTTGGCGGTGGTGGGTGGAATAGGGACGTGGTCAGCAAATCGAAAGACTTCTGCCATGGTTGCGCCTCGCTTTCATGACTTAACCGCAGTACCGGGCTGCAGGTTATTTTCAAAACCGTAGATGACGCCCCAGACGCCTTTGGCGAAGATGTTCCCGCTCCCATCGACGCTGAGTTCGATCTGCGGCAGGTTTTCGGTGGCAGCTCCCGTGACTGGCATGCCGCCCAGGGAAAGATCGTAGGTGCTGAGGTGACACGGACATGGTCCCAGGACCTTGTGCGCGTCCTGGTAGTGACCTGCAAGCGGACAACCCATGTGGACACAGATGGTGCTGAAAGCCACCACATCACCGGCTGGGCCTACCCCGTCGATGGCAGGTTTCCCCAGCTTAATGAGGTAGCTGCTCTGTCCTTTCAGTGGGTAGTCAAAGGCAATAGGCTTGCCAGGCTGCAAGTCGCTGAGGTGGGCCACTTGTACCTGCGGGTAAGTGGTAAGCACCTGCGTTTGACCACTGCTAAAGACCCGCGTGAGAACGGCGCCAACTGCCCCACCGACGACGAGGCCGCCTACGCCGACTCCAGTATAGGTCAGGAACTGCCGCCTGGTCATTGGCGGGCTGCTAACGGTGGAAGGTTCGGGTGTACCAGAAGAGGATTCAGGGGTGGGAGAGTTCTCCATATGCGCATCTCCTTCGGGTCGGAACAGACCCGACGTACAGACTGCTGGACAATCTTCAAATAACGCCTGTGTACAGTCACACTGCTGTACGGGAAAGACTGAGGAAGGATCGTTTACTGCTCCATGATGAATCTCCGGTTGACAGAGAGCTACAGAGTATCGAAGGAGGATCTCCTTTCTACGAATGGACGGAAAGCACGACAGGTATCGGAGTGCAGTACCAGCCCGCTACGGTCCTGTTCATGAGATAGGTGTGCCTTCATTTCGATAGTTCTATACTTTTAGAAGTGTAGCATAAGAAAGTAAGCTCGTCAAGCGCTTGATTTCCCAAAAATACGGAAAAGATTGATAGTATCCATGGATTACCATTATACTCAATATATAAGTACTCGATCATAGAGTAAGCTCAAATGGCACCCGGTCAGGAGGCTTACAAATGCCTTCTACGACTATTGGGATTTCCTGTGCCTCCATGGTATACTATGGCTAACTATGTGTCTGGGCAAGACAAAGGAAGACTGTATTGTTCTCAGCTACCGCCTGATGTAATACCCATCGAGATGACTGAGTAAACAAGGGGGACAATGAGCGAATCAACCAATGATCAAGCGCGACGGGCAGCGATGTTTAAAGCGCTGGGTGACCCAACGCGCCTACGCATCTTTGAAATCTTATGTGGTTGCTGCGATAGTACAGCGGTTGACGTGCTGACCATTGAGAAAAGCGGAGATATACGACCCGTGCAAGGATCGACGGTGGGTGAGATCTGTTGTAAGTTAAATGGTGCTGAACGTATCAGTTCTACTATCTCACATCATTTGAAAGAACTACGGCTGGCGGGACTGATCACGACAGAGCGCTCCGGGAAGAATATCATCTGTAGAGTCAATCATGTAGCACTGGGTGAACTCCTGGCGTATCTCAGCAACTACGAGCGACAACTCAAAAACGCTACGTGCTGTTACGAACCTGGCCCAGTTATTACCGTCGCCACGAAATCCACCAGACTGGCTGAACGCACCTGATCTTCCACTCCTCAGTTTTCCTTATGGGTTGAGATTGCTATGTATGCCCTCTTTGCGCTAGTATCCACCGTTTTAACCTCGTTCTTGCCCATTCTGAACAAGTTCCTCCTGCACGACACGCGTCCGGCGCTCGTTGCCTGGGCTATCAATGCTGCATCGCTTCCTCTCCTGGCTGGGGGCACCTTGCTCCTCACGCAATGCAGGATCACGCCTCTCCAGGGTGGTATACTCCTTTCATGCACGGCACATCTCCCCCGCATGGATGGAGTGTTCGTCGTTGCGCTGCTGGCCTCGGCGCTCCTCAACTGGGCAGCTAAGCTGAATGCTGTGTTTACAAACACCTTTTCGTCCGGCATGAAGCAGTAGCCAATGCGATGCACTGTCTGAATTAACCGGTGGGTTTTAGGATCCCGCTCGAACTTCTGGCGAAGTTTGCGTACGTGCATATCTACAACTCGTCTTGGCCCTTGGTAATCCTTACCCCAGACGTCTTGAAGCACCTGGTCGCGGGGCAAGACTCTCTCAGGATGGCGAACGAGATAGATCAGCAGTTCAAATTCTTTGCGGGGCATTTCGAACCCCTTTCCCCGGCAGATGACGCGCCACCCGTCCAGGTCAATCCGTAGAGGGCCAACCACCAGTTCTCCCCTTGAAGACGGGAATAGGTGAGCGGTATGCTGTTCAGGAGGATAGTTAGTAGTGCAGATAGAACCGGCGCGACGCAACAGCGCGTCAATCCGCGCCAGCAACTCTCGGTGGGCAACCGGTTTTGTCAGGAAGGCGTCAGCGCCGACTTCCAGACTCACCACAATGTCGATTTCATCTCCACTGGCCGCGATCATGATGATTGGGATCGTGGTTGTGTTCCTCGCCGTGCGTAGTTGGCGGCACACTTCAAGACCGTCCATCTCAGGAAGCATGAGGTCCAGGATGATCAGATCAGGTGTCAGGCATAGCGCGATCTCAAGTGCGTTCGGGCCGTCCACCGCTGTCTTCACCTGATAGCCATAGAACTTTAGCGCGTCGGTAATCCGATCTCTCAGCACTGCATCGTTGTCTGCCACCAGGATAGTACAACCCATCGGCACCCTCTCAAAGTGGAAAATAGCGAAAGATGACGAAGCAAATCAAGCTTCGTCATCGTCGTATTCTACTCGTATTTCACCAACAGCGATCCTTCGAGGCAACGCTCGCCCTGGCTCTAGCTGTCCGGCACGAAGAGCAAACCAGTTGGCTTGTCGAAACCAATACCAATAGGCGTAATAAAGCCAGTCGCTGAATCAACAATCCCGATCATACCCACTACGCCAGAGTCATCAGGTGTTTCAGTATACACAGTACCCGTTTGAAAACCGAAGGAGGCGCGTATCCAGAACGTCATATTCTTGGTACCATCGGTAACGAGCAGGCGGCCTTTGGAAGTTGTCGCCCAAACGGTATCGTCCAATTGTGATCCTACCGACGTGACGCTGACCTTCTGTTGGGCCGTGCCGGGATTGGCTATGAAGACTAGCTCTGAATCTGCCTGGCTTACCAGTACAAGATCCCCGTTCAGATCCGTCGAAAGTGAGTCGGGGTCTGTCAAGTTGAGGGTGACTTTGACGTGCTTGATGGTATCGGTCGCGGTAGCGTTGCCCATCAAAATGGGTTTGAGCACCGCTTTGCCGCCGCTCAGGGTAATCTGGTCCACTGCTGGGTGCGTGTTGTTTCCATTGCTATCCAGTGTGGGATTGGATGCGGCAATAAATGTCATGCCGTTGAGGAAATACAGATCGTCATAGCCACCACCATGAGGTGGTTTGGGAAAGGTGTAAGGGGTGATGGAACCGCTATTCGGATCGATCGTCGCCATTTTCGGGTTGCCATCTTCGCAGGATGTCGCCCAAAGCAAATGTGTTGATGGATCAGCACGCATACCATCGCTGTGACCAGGCATGGTGAAGGTTTTGACAACTTTTCCATCCATTGTATACTCAACAATGGTACTTGTGTTGTTATCGGTACAATCCTTCGCAGTAACGTTCTGATAGTCGATGAAGACGTGGCCGCCATCTACGACAACTGAGTCGGGACTTGTGTAGGATGAGGTACCAGAGGCAAATAATGAAACCTGATAGCCTGTAAGCACGAGGGGAAGATTACCTGACGGCTGTGGATTGGAACCCGTAGTGTTTGCCGCTGGCGTAGATGAAACTGTTTGCGAGCCGGTCGAACATGCCGTCAAGCTAAAAGCGAGTGCCGCCGCAATCAAGCAAAGCAATTTCATGATAGGGCGCTTTACTCTGGTTACCCGGATGTTCTCAGTGGACATATATCCCTCTAATTTCTGCTGAGCGATCAGTAAAGTGGAACGTAAATAATTGTCTCTCCTTTTAAAGAACATAGCCCTAGAGTGTTAAGGAGACATTAAGCCCATGTAATTTCTCTGTTCAGCCGGTCACTGATCCACCACGAGGTTGATGCATTGACTACTGCTGCTCGATAGCAAGCACTGCTTTAGATGACGCCCCAGACGCCTTTGGCGATGATGTTCCCGCTCCCATCGACGCTGAGTTCGATCTACTACAGCCTTGACCTGGATACGGTTCGCTCCCTCTACCAACGAACAGGGGAAGCTTTGCATCCCGCTCTTGCGATGAAAGAGACACCGCCTCCCCCGACTGAAGAGCGACTTGATCAGCCTTCCCTGCGGGTGTTGTTCCTCTGTACGGAAAACAGTGCCCGTTCGCAGATGGCCGAGGCTTTACTCCGACATCTGAGCCACGGGCTCGTCGAGGCCTACAGCGCTGGCAGTCACCCGACCTCTGTGCACCCCCTGGCGCGGCAGGTCCTGGAGGCGAGAGGAATCTCGGCGGAGGGGCTTCGATCCAAGTCCGTTGACGAGTTTGCCGGGCGGACCTTCGATCACATTGTGACCGTGTGCGATCGTGTGCGCGAGTCCTGTCCTACCTTTCCCGGCGACCCAGAACGCATTCACTGGAGTTTGGCCGATCCCGCCACTGTGAAGGGATCTCTTGAGGACCAGTACCGTGCCTTTGAGCAGACCTCCCTGCAACTGGCTACCCGTCTCCGCTTTCTGTTGATCTTCCTCGAACGACCACTCAGGAGGTAGTGCACACCTTGTTCTCGTCACTCTCCCTGATGGTAGTGTTTCACCCAGGCCTGGGCGCTCATCTGCACTGGGTCCCAGGGACTACTCACGGGAGGGGTGTAGCTGAGATCGAGGGCATTCAGATCATCGATGAGCATGTCGTGAAACAAGGCAGTAGCAAAAATATCAATCCGTTTGGCGACTTCGCTCTGCCAGTGGCCAGCGATTTGCGCTCCCAGGAGGCGACCCGTCTGCTGGTCCCCTGTGATCCGGAAGCGCATTTCTTGAGCACCCGGGTAGTATACTTTGTGGTCCCAGAACGTCGACTCGACCGTGAGCGGATCGAAGCCAGCACTCCTGGCCTCATCATCGCGCAACCCTGTTCGGGCAACCACCATGTCAAACACTTTGACCACCTGGCTTCCGATCAGGCCAGTGCAATGACAGCGACCGTCGCCAACCTGAGTTGCGGCTTAATCGCTGACTAGTGTCCAACACCTGGTAAATTGGCACCCAGGGTTCGAACGAGCATACTGGGCTGAAGGGCACTCTAATTCATCAGCAGCGGAAAGGCAGGATGACGTTTGACCGGAACGCCACGGGGTCTGGCTCTCTGGTCTCTACCCACCAACTTCGTCCGAGGCGAGAAAGGACCTCTGACAGGAGAAACAATCATGACAAAGCTTGAAGGAAAAGTCGCGGTCATCACAGGCGCAAGCACCGGCATTGGTCTTGCCACGGCGCAGCTCTTCGCCGCAGAGGGTGCGCATGTCTATATCACCGGTCGTCGTCAAGGTGAACTCGATGCAGCGGTCAGGCAGATCGAGCAGAACGCAACCGGCGTAGAGGGTGACGTTGCAGATCTCGCGGATCTCGATCGCTTGTATGCCACGGTGAAGCAGCGCCATGGCCGCATCGATGTCCTCTTCGCCAACGCAGGTGGCGGGGAATCTGCTCCCTTAGGGGCGGTCACCGAAGCACACTTTGACACCACGTTCAGCGTCAACGTCAAAGGGTTGCTCTTCACGGTGCAAAAGGCACTTCCGCTCTTGCGGGACGGCAGTTCGATTATACTGAACGCATCGATCGCCGCCTACAAAGGGATAGGAGGATCCACGGTGTATAGCGCCACCAAGGCCGCCGTGCGGTCATTTGCACGCACCTGGGCCGTTGAGCTGAAAGACCGCAAGATCCGCGTCAACGCCGTCAGCCCTGGTCCGATCAACACCCCGTTCTGGAGGAGCGTAGGGGAGACGAAGGAGCAGATTGAGCAGGCCCTGGCGGGCCTTGTGACCATCATACCGATGGGGCGACTGGGCGATCCTGACGACGTGGCGAAAGCGGCTTTATTCCTCGCGTCAGATGACAGCAGTTTTATCACTGGGACCGAACTGTTCGTCGATGGAGGGATGGCGCAAATCTAGGTGAACCTGATCGCAGGTGTCTCATCGAGATGCTTGCGATCCATTTCTTACGGCCCGCAACAAGAAAGGGATCAGCGCATCGAAAGCTGAAAACTGGACACGAAGGAGAGAGGCTGGCGCTATTCCGGCAGTCCCACTGCCTCGAAAGCCCACAGGGGCGCGATCCGCACCACCCCACGTTCTCAGGCGGGTAGTCGCGAAGCAAGAAGCGCGCTGTTTCCCACTTCCACGCCCGGCTGCCCCTGACGGCCTACGCCACACCATCCCCCACACTCTTCCGATTCGAGAAAATGATGTGCGCAGTTCTAGTGTTGAGCTATCCCCCACGCTATTCCGAATCGCGCCGACTCGCCACGGAACACGGCGGCGTTGCGGCGCGCAAACTCCGCGAACGTGGTGGAGTGAATCCCGAAGGCATCGTGCGTGCCGGGGTACACCCTCGATTCGGATCCTTTCCGACGCTCGCTGAACTGTACATCAAGAGCGTCGGCGATAGCCGGGGGAATCCCTACCGCCAACAACGCCCGCCTTCTTTCCGCCGGAGCGACGTTGACATACCGCACGGTCTTGCCGACCGCCTGAGAGATCTGCTCGGCAATCTCCATCATCGTCAAGGCTTCAGGGCCTGTCATGTTGTAGCTCTTGCCCTCGTGCCCTCCCGTGTGCAGCAACGCGTAGGCGACTTTCGCGATATCCTCGATATCGACGGGGGCGAGCTTGGCGTTCTCTAGGGGGAGGAAGAACGCGCTTTCGGCCACGATCGTCGGCACTTCCCGCAAATACACCTGCATAAATTGGCTTGGACGCAAGTGCGTCCACGCAAGCCCGGAGCTTTCGAGGTAACGCTCGATTTCTCCGTGCATCCGTGTGAAGAGGAAAGCCGAATCCGGCGCCGAGTTCAACCCGGAGAACTTGACAATGTGGTGGACACCTGCCTTCTTGGCGGCATCGATGAATGTGCATTGCGTCTCCACGAGCCGCAGATCGGCGGAAGAGATCATGAGGACGCGGTCCACGCCGTCCAGCGCGGCTCCCAGCGTCTCAGGCCGAAGCATGTCACCCTCCACGACCTCCACGGTGGGCAACATCTCCAGCGCACGCGCCTTCGCGCGACTCCTGACGAGCGCCCGCACTGGCTCCGATCGTCGGGCAAACTCGCGGATCACGGCAGATCCGTTCAAACCTGTCGCTCCTGTCACGAGAATCATGGGAATTTCCTTCCTGCTGCGCTATACTACATAGGCGAGTAAAAACTCGCTCTCGTGGGAGATTATACAAGTAAAAACTCGCATTGTCAAGAGGTCTGTCAGAGACAAGCACAATCTGGCGCTCTAGAGGACTCCTGGTTTGGAACACAGTATGGATCAGCAGAAACACGCACGGCCTGTTCAGCGACGAGCGCGAGGGGTACAGCGCATCGCTTCCATTCTCGATGCCGCTGAAACGGTCTTTGCTGAAATGGGCTACGACGAGGCTACCACCAATCATATTGCAGCCCAGGCCGGCATCTCGCCCGGCTCCCTGTATCAATTCTTCTCCAACAAAGAGGAGATTGCCCAGGCCCTGGCTACTCGGTACACAGAGGAACTCCAACGGGTGTATGGCTCAGTTTTTTCAGTCGAGGCTGCATCTCTTCCCTTCTCCATCTGGCTGGATCAGATCGTTGATGCCCTGATCGCATTTCATTTTGCTCATCCAGCTTTCCACATCCTTTTCAATACTCCTCCTTCTTTGGAAGTGGCGAGTCTGACTTATGAGTTGCCGAAAGAATTGCAAGCCCGCTTTGAGCTCGGCTTTCAGGGACGTGCCCCAAACCTCTCTCCGACGCAACGCAGACTCAGCGCCACGATGAGTGTCCAGCTCTTCAAAGTGGTCCTCCGGCTGGTCCTCCAGGCAGAGGAGGCTGAGCGGAGGCTGCTCGTGCGTGAACTCAAAACCGTGTTGCACCGCTACCTTGAGCCTCTCCTGGGTTGAGCAACTCCGCGAGGCAACCGAGATCTTTCAAAAACGGGGCTAAGCTTGTGCTCAACTTGTCGGAGAACACTCGTCGCAGAATAGCCATTCTCGGTCAAGTCCCTCCCGTTCCCATGCTCACCTTCGTTGTAGAAAGCAGGGAAAAAGCCAAAGTTGGCTGCAAAACCTTGTCGGATGTCAACGCCGGCGTTGACACCACCATCACGCTTGCGCCAAGCAGTCGCTCTTAGCCTCGTCAGCCTGCAGCACCATGCGCCTCAACGCCCGCTCGGCTCCGCCTGGTCTTGCGGAACCGGGTTGGCATTGCCACGGGCTTGCTGCACCACTGGTTGAATCTGCGGTGCCGCCAGAAAGCGCGAACGCAGCGTCTCATCCTTGATGCCCTCTGCCAGCCCCTGGATGATCGTCACCGCTTCACCAAACGCTGTGTGCGCTTGCGCAGGCTCGCCCCCTGCCTCATACAAGCTTCCCAATACTGCCTGGATTTGCCACTGTTCTCCTGGCAATCCGAGGTCTGCTGCCAGTTGGGCGGCCTCGCGCAAGTGGCCGATGGCCTGCTCGCTGTGCCCCTCCCAGACGGCCAGCAAAGCTCTCGACCGCAGATAGGGAAGGCGGAAGCGAGGGTAAGGTCCCAGGCGTTCCCCAAGTCGGTATACTTCTTCTCTCGCCTGGCGCTCATTCCCCCCACGCAGTAAGGCCTCCGTTTCATAATGACGGGAGAGATCCCACACGATCAATGCCGTTTCAGTGCTCTTGCGCAGGACGATGGCCTTGATGGCATAGCGGTAGGCTGCTTGCCACTCCCCGGCCTCGGCATAGTGCATGCACAGCTGGGACAGGACGGGCACACCATATGGTCCGAGGCGTGATGTCTCCGTAATGGCTTCTGCCTCTTCGAGCGTGCTGCGTGCCTCTTCCCACTGCTGCAAGGCGTGATACGTCCTCCCCAGGGCAGTGAGAAAACGTTGGAAGCTTAGCATTGGAGGCAGGGTCCGCGCTAGCGTGACGGCGTGTTGCATGAGCACGAGCGCCTCTTCATAGGCCCCCGCTTCCAGCAAGCCATACGCGAGGTAGGTCGTACTGCTGACTTGTCCCCAGACGCTCTTGCTCTCTTGGGCGAGCGTGAGCGCCCTGCGGCCACTGCGCATGCTTTGCTGCACCTGCCCAGCATGCACTTGCGCGATAGTCAGCAGCACCCAGCAAAAGGCTTCTGACGTGCGATTCGTCAAGGATTGGGTGAGGTGAGCACCACCCAGAAAGTATGGAAGTGAAAGCTCCCGCGAAGCGGTCGGTTCGTTGCCCAAGGCTGTGTAGAGCGCCAGGGACGCTTGCGCACAGTGCATGGTCTCCTCAAAGTCCCCTCTCAGAAGATGGATCACTCCAAGGGTGAAGAGACATCTTCCCTCCAGTTCCTGGTCGTGTCGTGTTCGTGCCAGGGAGAGCGCCTGCTGGCCATGCCGTAAGGAGCTCGTGAGGTCCTCCCACGTGATGCCTGTGATCTGGGCCCGATTCCACGCCGTTTCTGCCAGCGCCTTCTGATCGTGACTGGTCTCGGCCATCTGCCAGGCTTCGTCCAGGAGCGCTCGCACCGTCGGCTTGTCCTTCAACTGTTGGACCGCCAGGATCGCTAAGCGGTTTAAGGTCATACTGACCAGCGCAGGCAGACGCTGCTGCTGCGCATAGGCGAGCAGTTCTTCATAGGCCTGTTGGGCCTTTTCCCAGGCGTTCTGGAAGGCATAGGCCTGCCCCAGATGGGTATAGAGGCGTTCGACCTCCGAGGCCGCAAGCCTGCTCTGTATCCCTTGGTGCGCCTTTAGCAAAGCGCGCGCCTGTTCGTAGTGCTCGATGGCGTCTGCGACGGCGAAGACGGCCACCGCCTCCATCCCGGCCTGCACGCTGTAGCCATAGGCGGCCTCGGTCTCTCCCGAAGCCCTGGCGTGGTACGCCAGTTCGGCGGCGGCTGTTCCCTCTGTCTGCAAGAACACCAAAGCGCGCTGGTGCAAGACCTGCCGCCGCGCTGCGCCAAGCTCGGTGTAGACCGCATCGCGCATCAGGTCATGGGAGAAGCGATAACGTGCCGGGCGGCCTCCCTCTGGTCCTCCCGCTTGCTCTTCGCGCAGGATGCCGCTCTTGACGGCCTCCTCCAGCGCCTCGAGGCCGTCCTGCGTGCCCAGCTCGGCTACCTGCCACAGCAGCTTCGCGCTCGCCTGGGTCCCCAGCACCGCACTGGTCATCACCAGCTGGCGCGCTGGCTGGGTGAGCTTCGCGAGGCGCGCCTGGATCATGGCGCGCACTGAGGGGGGCAACAGCTCGCGCTGGGACCGCTCCTGCTCCACGACGGTAGCCATCTCTACGGCCAGCTCTAGCCTCCAGGTGCCATCCGCAGCCAGCCGTGGCACCAGCCATTCTCGCTCTCGCAACAGCTTGAGCGTCTCCAGCAGGTACAACGGCTGCCCTCCCGTCTGCGCAAACAGGACGTCGCCCAGCGCGAGCAGCGGCCTCTCCGACGCCAGCGCAGGCTCTGAGCCGACGGGGGAGGGCACAGCTGCGCCTGACTCGCTCCGCTCCTCAACGAGAGCCTCCAGCAGTTGGAGGGTCTGCTCCTGGCTGAGCGGCGGCAACGGCACCTGTGTCAGCGGCAGGTCGCGTCTCAGGCCGGAGAGCTGGGCAGAGAGGCTCGAGTTCAGCTCCAGCCCTTCGCTGCGCAGCGTGCCCAGCAGCAGCACCTGGCTGCCATGACTGCTCCAGGAGGCTCCCAGGTAGCGCAGCAGGTCGAGGGAGGCCTCATCGGCCCACTGCAGGTCATCCAGCAGCAGCACCAGCGGCGCCTGCCTGGCCAGGGCGTCGAAGAGGCGCGCTACCGCTTCAAACAGGCGCATCTTGGCCGTCAGTTCATCCTGGGTGGGAGCAGGCAGATCAGGGTAGCGCATCCGCAGTTCCGGCAGCAGGCGCGACAATTCGGCCAGCCACAGGTCCTCCAGCAGATCCTCCGGCGCGTTTTCCGCCTCCAGCCGCGTGCGCAGGGCCTCCACCAGCGGCTGATAGGGCAGTCGTCCCCCCGCCTCGAAAGCGTGCCCGCGCATGACCTCTGCGCCTTGCGCCTGGGCCCAGGCCACGAACTCGCGCGCCAGTCGCGTCTTGCCGATGCCGGCCTCGCCCATCAGCAGCACGGCCTGCGCCTGCCCACCCCGCGCCTGCTGCAAGCTCGCGACCAGTTGACTGAAGGCGGTAGCCCGTCCGATGAGTGGGGCGACCAGCTCGCTTGGCGGCCGGCTCTCCACGCTGGCCATGACACGACGGGCCGGGGAGCCAGGAGCGCTGCGGTGACGAGCCGCCGCGGTGGCACGAATGCGCTCGGCCAGAGCCACGGTCTCCGCAGCAGGTTTGACCCGCAGCTCTTCGGCCAGGCGCGCCCGGCAGGTGGCGTAGACCTGCAAGGCCGCGCTCGTCTCGCCACGTGCCAGGTGCACGCGCATCAGGCGCTGATACGCCTCCTCCGCCAGCGGATCGAGCTCCAACCAGCGGGTGAGGGTGGCACGGGCCTGCTCCAACTCGAAGCCTGCCTCCTGCCAGGCGGAGAGCCGCTCGCAGAGCAGCAGCAGGCGCACCTGCCACTGCTGCTGCTGCTGCTCGTGCCACTGGTCAAAGCCCGTTTCCTCGCGCAGCCAGAAGCCGTCGAGGAACGGGCCGCGCACCAGGTCGAGGGCCTGCTGCACCTGGGTGACCAGGGTGGCGCGCTGGGGCCCAGATGGGGGTGTGGAGAACCGCTGGGCCGCGGTGTAAGCCTGCTGCACCACGTCCAGGTCCAGCTCGAGGAGCGCCCGCGGGTTCAGACCGATCAGATCTCCCTGAGTGAGCAGGTGGGCCTCCTGTCCGGGGGACAGGGCATCAGGAGCAACTGAGGGGTTGGGGTCGGCGAGCAAGCTGCGCAGCAGCACGATGGCATTGCGCAAGGCCTTGCGAGCAATGGAGGACTCACTGTCGGGCCACAGCAAGGCGGCCAGGTGACTGCGCGAGTGCATGCCGCCTTGGACCGCCAGGTAGAGCAGCAAGGCCTGCGCCTTGCGCAAGGCAAAGCTCAGGCGGCTGCCGTCATGAAAGATTTCGGGTGGCCCGAGCACGGCCAGACGTAACAGACCCATGGCATGTCCTCTTCCGAGGGGACAACGGAGGTGACGAGTCGTTGCGCACCAGCATGGCAGCGCTTGTCGACGTGCTCGGCTCACCGTGCTTACAGGTCATCGACCACGGCTCCGGGCCCGAGCACCAGCCGTTGTTCATCTGGGATTCACCCCTCTGCCGCCATCGTACCATGTGCGCTCTCCCAGGTCAAACGCACCCATGGCCTTCCGAATGCTTCAGCGCGCCTCAGGCAACACGGTGACCTCGTGTGGAGGACCTTCCTCTTCATGGCGCTGCTCATGGCGCTTTGATGGCGCACCCTCGTCATACTAGGAGCAGAGAGGTGAGCTGATCTGCTCACAAGTACAGTGGAAGAAGCAGGAGCAAGACATTTGGAGATAAGACTTCCCGTGAGCAGGCTTGAGAGGTGCCCTGCCTGTCATCCCTTCGCTGCGCTCAAGGGCAGGCTCTGAGCGCAGCGAAGGATCTCTGCGTCCGTCGAGCCAGACCCTTCGCTGCGCTCAGGGTGACAGGCATTCTCTCCAAATGTCTAAGCAGGAGCGTTCCTTGTGCTCATAGAATAGTGATGAAAAGAGAGTAGAGACTCTCATGTCGTTTTGAGAAGAAAGGAAACAGACCGATGGCGCAAACCATTCTTGTCACTGGCAGCAGCAGTGGCTTCGGTCGTCTGATGGTTGAAACCCTGGCACGCCAGGGATACATCGTTTTTGCGGGCATGCGTGCGGTGGCAGGAAAGAATGCATCCGCGGCAGAAGAACTACGCGCTCTGGCGGAACGAGAACATCTCGCACTGCAGATCGTCGAAATCGATATCACGGACGACGCTTCCGTGGAGCAGGCAATCGAGTCTCTCGTAGGGATCACGGGTCGTCTTGACGTGGTGGTCAACAATGCCGGGATAGCGTATAGTGGCCCAGTGGAAGCATTCACCCTTGAGCAAGCCCAACAGCAATTCGATACCAACGTCTTCAGCGTGTTGCGTGTGAATCGCGCGGCCCTGCCACACATGCGCAGGCAAGGCAGTGGTTTGCTGCTGCAAATCGGGTCCATTGCTGGGCGCATGGCCTTGCCTTTTCTCGGACTGTACGGAGCGACGAAGTTTGCCCTGGAGGGACTCACCGAGTCGTATCGCTATGAACTCGCTCCCTTTGGCATCGACGCCGCCATAATTGAGCCTGGGACCTATCCGACCCCAATCGAGGCGAAGCTTCACATCGCGGCAGATACTGAGCGTGCCGCCCTCTATCAGGACGCTATAGCTGCGTTTGCAACGCCGTTTAACGCGGAAAACCGATCCGCCACGCCTCCCGCTCCACAGGAGGTGGCCGACGCGGTGGCAAGTGTCATCGCCCAACCAGCGGGAGAGCGGCCATTGCACACGGTTGTTGCGACGGTTGCACAACGCCAGCCTCCCCAGGCGGTGAATGATGCCGTCACACAGGCGACCCGATCCTTTTTCGAGACGCTCGATCTCCCCCTGGCGACCCTTGCGTCAAAGGGAGAGAAACAGGAGCTGAAGAAGTGAGTCGCACGTTCCTCAGAGGCCTAGTAGCTATCCTCTTGTGAGGATGATGAAACGGCCTGACGTTTTTTCTCACTTGCCGTTGACCGAGCCTATTGAAAGAAGAGACAGAAAGGGTAAGAAAGCATGAAGAGTATACATGAAGAGTCCAGTGGACAATTCAAGATCGGTGGCGACCTTCCGGTGCATCGACTTGGCTATGGTGCCATTCGTATCACGGGCAAGGATATCTGGGGAGAGCCCGAGGATCGCGCGGAAGCACTCCGTACGCTGAAACGATTGCCAGAGCTTGGCGTGAACTTTCTTGATACTGCTGATAGTTATGGTCCTGAGGTCAGCGAAAACCTGATCCACGAGGCGCTCTCTCCCTATACCGGCCTGGTTATCGCCACCAAGGGGGGCCTGATACGCCCAGGTCCCAATCTCTGGCCAGCGTTGGGACGGTCCGAATACCTGAAGAATGTAGAACAGTCGGAGATTTGAGAGATGCTTACCCATGTTGTTTTGCTCAAACCGAAGGACGGGATCTGGCAGGCAGAGATTATGACAGCATTGGAGCATGTTCAGGCGCTCCAGCAAGCTATCCCCGGTATCGTTAGTATCCAGGTCGGTGAAAATCTGAATGACCGCAACCAGGGACACACCTACGGCTTTGTGATGCAATTCGCCAATACAGAGAGTTTTAAAGATTTCGGTCCGCATCCTGCCCATAGATCGGTGAGCGAGGAGGTGAGACGTATCTGCCAGAGTATCATTGCCTTTGATATCGCTGATCAGTAAAACTGGCTGTTTGTCATTTTTATAAGAAGGTCGAGAAGCAATTGATGAAGGAAACAGGGATGATTCAGAGAGTTGATCCGAGCAAGATGCTTGCTCCAGTGCGTCCCCTTGCAAAGGGCCTTCTTGCTGGGGCTCTCATGGCTGGAATGGTCGCTGTACTTATAGTGGTCAGTCC
>WNFB01003395.1_pt1 | contig 16214 bp, 14 predicted proteins | sample 5400501 | NCBI WGS metagenome assembly WNFB01 (sample SAMN13153341, study PRJNA577476) | soil metagenome | isolation source: 200 cm saprolite under Douglas fir tree site 2 hole 1 | place: USA:California | collected 2015-04-18
TGACCTGCCACTGGTGCAAGTCGCCTTTGTCCTGGACTGTCCTGTTGAGGAGGTCACCTGGCTGGCGCTGCCGCCGCACAGCGCTGGCATCGCCGACCTGCTCGATCTGGAGAAGGCCCCCGTCGAGTGGTTCTGGCGTCCCGCCGTGTGGCCAGTGTGGAACCACCTGATCCGCGGGCCGGTGCGGTTCTGGTCGCCGGCCGGCCCGGACGAACACGTCCTGGATTGTCTGGAGCAGCGTCGCTTCGACGGCCTGCCCTGGCTCGTGCCGACGACTGAGGATGAGCTGGCTCAGCTCCAGGTTGAGCTCGACGCGGCATTTGCGCACCTGAGGGATGTGGACGAGCGCTACTGGGACAGGGACTGGCGGGCCGCGCACAAGGGCATGGGCCAGTATCCCCAAGATCACCTGTGGCGAGCGGTGCACGGGTTCCTGGACCTGCAAGCCGCCGTCGCAGCCCGCCGGCCGGACCTGGGAGACTGACCGGGCCATGGCTGACGACGAGAACCCGGAGATCGCGGCCGCGCTAGCGGAGCTGGCGGGCGAAGACCCCAGCGCGGCCCGCGACGCAGAGGCAGCGGTCGAATGGATTACCGGCGGGCAGGGCCTGGCATTGATCACCCAGGAACGCATCCAGACCTTCCTCTGGTACGGCCTGCCGATGAAATGGATGATCGACCTCGACGGCCAGCTCGCAGTCACCGTCGCGCTTGCGCGGGCACTTGATCTACTAGGGTTGCCCAGTTACGCCGCGATCTGCCGGTCGGAAACGACCCGTGCGATCCTCAGCGCCTATGCGGCCAGCACCGAGGACGGCAAGTCCGCGTTCCGGCGGGCCAGCGCCGCCTCGGGCATCCAGCCGGGTGACCTGCCTGAGTTCGAGTGGGGCACGATGATGGGCTTTCAGGAGGCGTCGGCGCTATCCTCGACCGCCGACTTTCTGGAGCTCGCGGTCGCGAGCGGCGATCTGGTCCCGGGCGCCCGGGGCTGGAAGACCCGCCAGCAGGAGCTGGTGCGAACCCATCTCAACACCCCGAGGGCCGAGCTGGTCGGCCAGACGCTTGGCCAGCTGATCCTCACCGAGCGCGCCGAGACCTGGATCAGCATCCGGCGCAGCGAGACGCGCCGCAAGATCCTCGCCGCTGTCGCCAACCGGCTGCTCCACCCCGCGGAGTTGCCGCCGGAGGCAGCCGCTGACCCGTTGCCGCGGTTGCGCTGGCTGCTTCACCAGCTGGACGGCGGGATCGCCCTCACCCAGACCGGCAATCTCAACCGCAGGTTCGTCCAAGCGGCCGCGGACCGCTTCGGCTGGAAATTCCCTGGCCAGCCGCGAACCGAGGATGACCTGTTCGACCTGTACCAGCTGCGGCACCTCGCCCAGGGGCTCAGGCTGGCCCGACGCAGGGGCCGCGAACTCGCCCTGACCGCCAAGGGCAGGCGCCTTCTCGCCGACCCCGACCGCCTATGGCGGGCAGCCGCCAGCGGGCTGCTCGGCGGCAGCGACTTCAGCGTGTTCGCCGGCGAACTCGTCCTCGCCCTGCTCCTCGACACCGACTCGATGCCCTACGACGAGATCAAGGCAGTTGTTGGGCAGGCCGCAGGCGAGGAAGGGTTCCGGGAGGCGCGGACCGGTGAGTTGCCAACCGATCATGAAGTTGGCTGGGCCATCAGCGACACGACCAACTTGTGCCGCGCCCTCGCGGTGCTGTCGGCCGGCGGCGACTGGAACGACCGCAGCTACGGGCTCACCAAGACCGGCAAGGTGGCCGCTCTCGAAGCGCTGCGAGCCAGAGCCACCGGGCCCCGGACAATCCCCACCACCTGAGTTCGACAAGCGATCCAGGATTCTCGCCACAGCCGTTATCGCGGGTGAACCGGCACCGTGGTGCGCGCCCGTCCGGATGACGCATGATGTGATGGCTGCCTGCAACCCGCGCGACCTTGAAACCCGCCTTCTCTAACACCGGACGGCCCGCTCACCACGCACGGACGGCACTGGGGGCATCAGGCCACGTCAACCATCAGGGTCAGCTCATCCGGGATGCCGAACTCATCGATCAGGCCCACGAGGGCCTCACGCAAATCCTCAACAGCAGCATCAGGGCTGGCACCCTCGCCGTTCGCCCCCACGCCAGGGCGCAGCTGAGCGTGAGCGCACCACACGCCGTCCTCGTCCTGCTCGACGGTGTACGGAACATGTACGGCCTGGGTCATCGCGGCTGGCTCCCCAAAGAGGTGACTCCTGACATGGTGACACTGGCTCCTACAGGACGAGTCCGCCGTCCGCGACATGATCTGCTCGATGTCAGCCACCATTCGCCTGGCTGGCTGAATCCAGGCCGCACCCGTCCAGCCGCACGATGCGGAGAATCAATGCTGGCGGCTTTCGGCAGCCAGCAGACACGAGCAGCCACGAATGTCCGCGTTAATCGGTAACGTCACCATAGACAAGCCGGGCACCGCAGCGATGGCTGACCGATACGACAGGAACTAGAAGCGGCGGGGGGATGGCAGTGGGTCTGCTTGATGTCTTCAGATCCGAGCAGGAGCGCCCAATGCACGGCCGTCACGCCAGGCCCGGTGACCACGATCTGCCGTCAGCAGCGGGAGGCCATCCCCCGGTGGTCCAGCCTGGCGCGTTAGCGCCTGGCCGCCATGCCGCACCATCGCGGCCGGACATACTCAGCGGCGCCACGTGTGACAGCTGGGTTCCGGCCGGGGCTGCCATCGAGATCGCAGGGCTAACCGTGCCGGGCGGAATGCTCTACGTCGGCAAGGAGCTACGCGCACGTACCGGCGTTGGCTCCGATCCAGCCTTGATCGATTCGCGGCTGCCCGTCGACCGCCGCAGACCTGACTGGTCCGGTTCTTCGGTCGGCTATTGGCTGTCATACTCCACGATTTCGGCGCAGGCACGCGCCGCGTACCTGATCTGGCTGGCTGGTGGCAGATCCCACCCAGGCGTGCCTATTAGCTGGGTGTTCTTGTTCTTCTACGGGCTGGAACGGCGCGTTATCGTGGACGCCGCCGAGGGAGGACCGGCTGCCGACGACTGGCAGCCCATTGCCGTGGAGGTCCGTCGGCTGCTCGGCATGTACGGCGGGCACAGCTCATTTCATGACTACGCCACGCAGTTCCTGTTCCTGATCGAGGCCCTCACCACGAGGACAAGCCTGACGGACGCTGCGCCGCCGCGGGCGTCCAATAACTGGCTCATTCCACACCGGTTGCGCTCGGGCCTGGGCAGATTCGCGGCCGAGGGCAGGCCGGTCCCGGCCGACTGGGCGCTGTCCTGGGTCCATTTCCATCCCGACGTCTATCCGCGTACACCTGCGCAACGGTGCCCCAGTGAGTTCGATCAACTCTTCCGTGCTCGCTACGCCACGCGTCACGGCGCGGGCCTTCGAGTCCAACCGGACGACACAGTACTCCGGCATACCTATATGGCCGCCAGCCCGGGCATCGGCCAAGTCTCGATCACCAGCAGACTCCCCGATGTGTTCCAGCTCGCCGCGCCAACTACCGCGCTCAAGGCTCTGGTCGAGGAATGCACCGACGCGCTCGACGCATACAGCCGCTACCTCGGACGCCATCCCGACGCGAAGGACACGCTTGCCGCTACCGCGCTGCTGCCAGCAGAGCTAGTTGATCACAGCAACAGCGAACTGCTCCGCCTTACGGCCTGGGTCAACGAGCAGCTCGGGCAGCGCCGCCATGCTGTCGTGGACGGTGGCCAGCTCATCTCCTTCTGGCCAGCCGCGGATCCCGGCGACCTCGCCAAGGCCGAGGCAGTCGCGCTCGCTCAGCTCCTGGGAACTCTCGGGGTGGGTGTCGAGCCGGATGTGCGCCTCGGCGGTCCGGTGCTGAGCGCCGGCCCTGCCGTTGTTTTCCGGGCCGCGCCTGGGCAGTCGGCCGCGCCGAGCGCGGCCTACACTGCGGCCACGCTCATGCTGCAGCTGGCGGCGGCGGTCTCGCTCGCCGACGGGCAGGTTTCCGATGCCGAGCGGTCGCAGCTGCGCTCCCGCCTCGCGTCAGCGATGCACCTGACCGAGCCTGAGCGAGTTCGGCTTGAGGCGCACGTGATGTGGTTGCTGGCCGGCGAGGCGAGGTTGACTGGGATCTCACGGCGTCTCGATGCGCTGGATCAAGCCCAGCGCGAGTCCATCGGGGACTTCCTGACCACGGTCGCCGCAGCGGACGGCGTCATCTCCCCGGCCGAGATCACAACGCTGACCAAAATCTTCCGGCTGCTCGGCCTAGACCCCGTATCTATGTACAGCCGTGTCCATGCCATCAATGCCACCCCCGCACCAGCCACTGAACCGGTCGTCGTGCGGCCTGGTATCGACGGAATGGGCGGTCTCGCTGTTCCTCCCCGGCCCGTCGGCCAAGCCGCGGCGACCACCCAGCTGCGCCTGGACGAGGCTGCCATCGCCGCCAAGCTCGCAGACACCGCTGCCGTGTCCGCGCTACTCGGCTCCATCTTCGCCGAGGAAACTCCCCGCGCAGACCTAACGGTTCCGGATACCCGGATGGAACGTGAGGCTCCGGTGGCCGGACTGGACGCGTCGCACTCTGCGCTTCTCCGCACGCTGGCCGACCGGGACTCCTGGAGCCGGACCGACCTGGAATCCGAGTGTGCTGCGGTCGCCCTGTTGCCTGACGGGGCCCTGGACACTCTCAACGAGGCCGCCTATGAGGTGGCCGACGATCCGCTCGCCGAGGGCGAAGACCCGATCCACATCAACCTCGAAGTCGCCCAGGAGATGCTGGCATGAGTTCGACCAAGATCCGCCCGCGCGAGCGCGCCGCCATTCTTCAGGCCCTGCGAGCTGGCGTCGTGCCCCGCATCGGACAGCAGCATGTACAGGTAGGACGCGCCAACGAGGTCCGGGCCCTGCTGAGCGACATTGACCGGGTGGCCGACGGCGGCTCTGCTATCCGTTTCGTCATCGGCGATTACGGCTCGGGCAAGACGTTCTTCCTGCACCTGATCCGCTCGATCGCGATGGAGCGGAAGCTAGTCACCATCCATGCCGACCTGTCCCCGGACCGCCGCTTGCACGCCACCGGCGGTCAGGCCCGGTCACTCTTCGCAGAGCTGATGCGCAACATATCCACCCGCGCCAAATCCGACGGCGGCGCGATGAGCAGTATCGTTGAACGGCTCATCAGCCTGGCCCTCACCGAGGCAAAAGACGGCGGCAACCCGCCCGAAGTCGTCATCCACCATCGATTGGCCGGGCTGTCAGAGATGGTTGGCGGGTACGACTTTGCCGAGGTTATCGCGGCATATTGGCGCGGTTACGACACCGGCGACGAGAGACTCAAGAATGACGCGGTGCGCTGGCTGCGCGGCGAATTCTCTACCCGTACAGACGCCCGCGCCGCTCTCGGCGTACGAACCATTGTTGACGACGCAAACATCTACGACCAGATCAAGCTGATGTCCCGGTTCGTGTGCATGGCCGGCTACACCGGACTACTCGTATGCCTAGACGAGATGGTGAACCTGTACAAGCTCGCGAACACCCAAGCCCGCAACGGGAATTACGAACAGGTCTTGCACATTCTCAACGACACTCTGCAGGGAAGCGTTGCTCACCTCGGCTTCGTGTTCAGCGGCACGCCAGATTTCCTGCTCGACACTCGCCGCGGCCTGTTCAGCTACCCAGCCCTGCAGTCCCGCCTCTCCGAGAATACGTACGCAACGAACGGCCTTGTCGACTACTCTGGGCCCGTGCTGCGCCTGGCTAACCTCAGCAGGGAGGACTTCTATCTGCTGTTGACCAGGCTGAGGCACGTCGCTGCCGCCGGAGACCCGTCCGCCTACCTGGTCCCCGACCACGGACTCACTGCATTCATGACGCACTGCTCGACACGGATCGGAGATGCTTATTTCCGGATGCCACGAACCACCATCAAGGAATTCGTGAATCTCCTCGCCGTTCTCGAGCAAAACCCGGGGACGGACTGGGCCTCGCTCATCGGCAGTGTAGACATCGTGCGCGAGTCGAACCCTGACCTCATGCCGCTTCCGGGCGAGGATCTTGCAGACTCCTCGGACACTGCACCCTCCATCGGCCATGCCGTCGGGCCAATTATGGGCAATTCATCACGATCACTAATCGGGCAGCCAGTTCCCGACGAGGGTGGCAATGACGATGACCTCGCCACCTTCAGACTCTGATCCGGCCCCCCGAGTCGCTCCGCAATCCGGGCAGGCGCCGTCCGCATTCGCACGGCTTCATCCGCGGATTCAGCGTTGGATTTGGGATCAGCAATGGTCTGAGTTCCGCGACGCGCAGGTTCGCGCCGTAGGCCCCATCCTGGATGGCCAGCTGGACATCATCATCGCTGCGGCGACTGCATCGGGAAAGACCGAGGCTGCGTTCCTGCCGATCTGCTCCGCACTCCTACTTGCCCGTGAGTGTGCGGACCAGGACGCCACTCCAAGAACGCAGGGGTCGCCGACTTCCTCGGTGGCGCAGCTGGGCGTGAAGGTGCTGTACGTCAGCCCGCTCAAGGCCCTGATCAACGACCAGTACAGCCGCCTTGATGCCCTGTGCGAGCACCTCGACCTGCCGGTGCACCGCTGGCACGGTGACGTGCCCGGTTCCCGGAAAGCCAAGGTCCTGACCCATCCGGACGGCGTACTGCTGATCACCCCAGAATCCCTTGAAGCGCTGCACGTCGTTCACGGGCCCAAGCTCGGGCAATTGCTCGGCGGACTTCGCTACGTGGTCATCGACGAGCTGCACTCCTTTCTTGGCTCCGAAAGAGGCGCACAGCTGCAGTCGCTGCTGCACCGGGTGGAACTCGCGATCCGGCGCTGCGTGCCGCGGATCGGGCTGTCCGCAACGCTCGGCGACATGAGCGCAGCCGCCGCGTTCCTGCGCCCTGGCCACGGGGAGGAGGTGACGGTCATCACCGCGGCTGACGGTACCCAGCCGGTGCGTCTCCAGGTCCTCGGCTATGAGGCCACAGAACCGAATCTGAACGCATCGCCTATGGGCTCTGCCCATAGTGAGGAAGATGCCGGGGACGTGACCCCTGGCGACCAGATCGCCATCGCCGACCACCTGTTCAAGACGCTGCGCGGCACCGACAACCTGATCTTCGCGAACTCACGCGGTACGGTGGAAATCTACGCTGACCTGCTCCGCCGTCGATCCGACAGCGACATGGTGCCGAACGAGTTCGTCCCGCACCACGGCAGCTTGTCCAAGAATCTGCGCGAGCATGCCGAGGCGCGGCTTAAGGACAGGTCCATGCCGGTGACGGCCGTGTGCACCTCAACGCTTGAAATGGGCATCGACATCGGCTCTGTTTCATCAGTCGCACAGATCGGAGCGCCGTACGCCGTCTCAAGCCTGCGCCAGCGCCTTGGCCGGTCCGGCCGCCGCAAAGGCGAGGCCGCCACCCTCCGGATCTACATCACCGAACAGCAGGTCACCCCCGGGACTCCGCCACCAGACGCCTTGCACAGCCAGCTTGTGCAGAGCATCGCAATGGTGAACCTGCTGCTTGATCGCTGGAACGAAGTACCGGACTCTGGCGACCTGCACCTGTCCACCCTGATCCAGCAATTGCTGTCGCTGATTGCCCAGCACGGTGGCGTCAGTCCTGCGCAGGCGCACCAGGCGTTGTGCAGCCACGGCCCGTTCGCCCGCGTGTCGACCGCACTGTTCGTAACGCTGCTGCGCGCTCTCAGAGCAGCTGACTTGCTAAGTCAGGCGGGCGACGGGCTCCTCCTGCTCGGCACCGCCGGGGAGCGACTCGTCAACCACTACAGCTTCTACGCGGCATTCCGCACCGCGCAGGAGTACCGGCTCATCGCCAGTGGGCGCACCCTAGGCTCCTTGCCGGTGAGCTATCTACTGATGCCCGGATCGCTGCTCATCTTCGGCGGCCGCCGCTGGAAGGTACTCTCCGTCGATACTCGCGCGAAGATCGTCGAGCTAGTCCGGTCCTCTGGCGGGCGCGTGCCGAAGTTCACTGGATCGGGTGGCGAGATCGCTGACCGGATTCGCCGGGAAATGCTAGCCGTCTACAAGACCAGCTCTGTCCCTGTTTACCTGAACGCCAGTGCCGCCCGCCTGCTTGCCGAAGGCCGCGCGAACTTCGCTCGGTTCGGCTTGGACAGTGACCCGGTACTGGAGTGGGGAGCTGACACGCTGATCTTTCCGTGGCGCGGGGATCGCATCATGTCGACGCTCGCCGTCGCCCTCACCACAACCCGCGTCGATGTCGCGCCCGACGGCGTGTGCCTGACGATGACCGGTGCCAGCCGCGCAGAAGCCATCGCCCGGTTGCAGGCCCTCGCCGCCAGCGGCCCAGGTGACCCGCTCACATTGGCGGCTGGAGTGCAGACCAAGATCGTGGAGAAGTATGACGATTTTCTGAGCGATGAGCTGCTCGACATCGCAAACGCGGCACGCAGTCTCGACGTCGACGGAGCCTGGCATGCGCTTACCAGCCTCTTGAACCAGGTGACCGGCCAGTCAAGGACAGCAGCCGCGCTGGATGCCTGACTGCGCCACTGCAAACGACCCAACGTCTGTCTGGTCAGTGGGCACAGTGCCAACGCTCGCAGTGCCCGGGCATCAGCGACGTCTGTCGAGGGTGCTGCCGATCTCAGCCAGGCGTGAGCGGGCTGCCTGGCCGAACTCGGCTGCCTGTGACATCGTCGCGAAAAGCCTGAGGTAGGTGGCAATGTCGCGGGGGTCGGTGACGGTGACCACGGCATGTTCCAGCTCGACGCTGGCCAGCCTGTCGTCGAATATCTGGTATCCGTGCAGCGGAATATCGGCTACAGCGGCTCCCATGAAGATCACGCCGATCTCGACGTTGGCGAGCGTGGCGAGGGAGGCGATGTGGCCGGCCTGGGCTGCCATGACTTCACCTGGGCAGAATCGCCAGCGCAACGCGGTCTCGGTGATGACGAACGTGAACGTCTTGGCGGAGTCGTAAAGGATCTGCTGGCGTGACTGGCGTGCGGTCACCGTGCGGGCGAGCTCGGCGCCGGATCCGGCCGCGGACTCCGCCGCCGAGATGATCAGCGTGAGATGACCCCGCAAGGCCACGCCGCGAACCGCGCCGCCGCTACCTGAGGGATGCCACGGCGGCATGGGCGCTGAAGGCGTTCCAGAGCAGGTTGAGGGGGTGGGTGTCGTCGTAGAGCTCGCGTTCGCCCTTGCGCGCGAAGATTCCGGCGAGGAGTTCCAGGGGCGGGTGGTAGTCATCGGTGAGCGGCACGACGCGGATGCCGGGACCGCCGGGGAGACGCCCGTCGATGACGGCCTGGGCGGCGGCCTCGGCGCAGATCATGGCCCCGTGGACCAGGCCGCTGCGCAGCACGGCCAGGCCGTAGTAAATGCTGTCGACCTCGGCGACCACCCGGAGCTGGCTCTGGAATTCAGGGCCGTACCAGCGGCGCAGGAAGTCAGCGATAAGGCCAGCGGCCGGAGCGAGCAGCGGGATGGCGGGCAGGCGATCCTGGCCGACGGCAGTGACGGGCAGCTCGCGTGCGGAAGGTTCGTGATCAGCACCAGGTTCTCGCGGTGCCATTCGATGATGTCGTAGTCGTCGAGAGCGGGTCCGGGTCCCGGCGCAGCGGGGATACTGCCGCACACTAGGTCGACGTCTTTGGCGTCTAGCTGCGCCCGGAAGTCGCGTGTGCGCACGTGAACGATGTTCAGCTCGATCTCGCGGCGGGTGAATTCGGCGGCGACCGACGGCCAGACCTGGGCGAGGAAGTCGACAGTGAACTCGGTGGTGGCAACGGTGACGGTCGCGCCGAGCCGCCGGCGCCGTTCGGTGATCCCGGTCAGCCAGCTGGCAAACATGCCGCCCGCTATCTGGGCCATGGCCTCGCCGGTGGGCGTGAACAGGTAGTCCTGGCCGCGACCCTGCTTGACCACCAGAGTTTCCCCGCAGATCTGCTGGAAGGTGCGGTTGAGAGCGTCGAGCTGCTTGCGGACAGACGAGTGCTCGCGGCCCAGCATCCGTGACGCCAGGAGCGGTGATCCGGCCTCCCGGACGGCCAGGAGGGCGCGCAGCTGGTCCAGGGTGACATCGAGCAGCGGCGGCGGGCAGGCGAGCAGGTCGGCGAGCGCACCCGTGGCGGGAATGCGCACTGGGCCACTCGTCATAGCGCTCCTCCAGATGTTCCGGGCAGGCCCGTTACCGGGAAGTGAGGACACTTCCCTCCGAAACTACCCGCAGATGTTAGCTGTGACATCTAGACGCATATAAAAGGATCAGAGGACACTTACGTTCAGTGGTGATTATGTAACGCGATTCAGGAAGCGGCCCATGACGGCACGCAGAATTGCCACGGATGCTCAGGCGTCCTCGTGTTATTTCCGCACGACTACCGACGGCCACCAGCGGAAGGCGCTGGTACAGATCGACGAGCGGTGCAACCTGCACTGCGCTCACTGCTTCGTCTCCGCGACGCGGCGCGGCCAGACGATGCCCTACGAGCAGATCACGGACTTACTGATCCCGCGGCTGGCCGAGTGCCGCGTGGAACGGGTGACACTGACCGGCGGTGAGCCGACGATCCATCCGCGGTTCCTGGACGTGATCCGGGCGTTCCGGCACGCCGGAATGCAGGTCGGGGTCTGTACCAACGCCACCACCTTAGACGGGCAGCAGATCAGCGCCCTGGCGCAGATCGGCGGAGTGCACTGCAACGTGTCCCTGGACGGGTTCCGGCCGGAGTCGCACGGCAGGTTCCGCGGCGACCGGGAGAGCTTCGCCACCACGGTCGCCACGGTCAGGGCCCTAGCCGCCGCCGGGCTCCTGCAAGGGCTGCTGTGCACCCCCCATTCGCTCGCCGAGGACGACGAGTACCGCGAGCTGTGTGAGTTCGCCGCCCAGAACGGCGCCGATTACGTCCTGCTCAATCCGCTGTCGTCGATGGGCCGCGGCGTGAAAGCCCGCGGCCGGCTGGCCGCCACCGAGGAGCGGATGCGTCACATTTACGAGCTGACCGTCCCGCCCGACGGCAGCACCCTCGACATCGTTCACATCCGCTTCCCCAGCACCGGCAGCAGGCCGCTGGCCGGCTGCCAGGCGGGCACCATCATCTACGTATTCACCCCTGGCGAGGTGACCGTCTGCCCCTACCTGGTGTTTGCCGCCCGGACCCCGCAGTCCCAGCACGATCCAGGCGAGTTCATCGTCGGCAACATCTTCGCCCACCCGGACATAGCTGAGCGCCTGGACGCTTATCATTTCGCGCGCCGTTACACGATGGGAGCCAACTCCACCTGCGGCTCGTGCGGGATGGCGAGCTCGTGCGGCAAGGGCTGCCCGGCTGCGGTCATCTCCGCCGGAGAACGCATCGGCGCCGTCGACGCCGAAGTCTGCCCCGGTCACATCCGCGGAACGCCAGCTGCTGCCGCTGATGCCCGCGTGAGCACCTGCGGGACTTTCGTCAGCCTCGACGGCCCGGGCGGCGCCGGGAAATCCACCACCGCGGCACTGGTCAGCCAGCGGCTCGCCGCCGCCGGGCTGCGGGTCCGCGCGACAGCCGAGCCATCACGCACCCCGCTCGGGGAGATGATCCGGGCCAGCACTGACATCTACCGCGGGATGGCGCTGGCCTGCCTGGTCGCCGGCGACCGCCACCATCACCTCGCCACCGACATCCGCCCGCAGCGACAGGCGGGAGCAATCGTGATCTGCGACCGCTACCTGCCCTCCAGCCTTGTCCTGCAGCGCATGGACGGCGTGGACTGGGACACGATCTGGCAGCTCAACACGGGCGCAGAACCCCCGGACCTGGCGGTCATACTGAACGCCGCGCCAGCGGTCCTCGCCGCGCGGCTGACCCGCCGCGGCGGCACCCACAGCCGATTCGAGCGCCTGCCCGACGGCCCTGCCGCCGAATCCGCCCTCTACCATGACACCACCGCACGGCTGACCGCCCTGGGCTGGCCCGTCTGCAGCATCGACAGCACTGCCCGCGCGCCCGGTGACGTCGCGGCTATAGTCACCCAACGGATCCTCACCCTGCACGCCGACCGGAGCGCTCATGGCCACCAGCGGCCTGTCATTCCTGACATTCAACATCGGTAACCCCTCCGAGCAGCGGGCACAGCGCCAGCTCGCCTGGCTCGCCGGCCGCCCCGAGCACGTCCTGGTCCTCACCGAGACCAAGGCCAGCGCCGGCTGCCGGCTTCTGGCGGAGGCGTTCAGCGCTGCCGGCTGGCATGTCGCCTACCCGGTCCCCGGGCCGGGTGAATACGGCGTCATGATCATCAGCCGTGTGCAGGCCGAGCCCGGCGACTTCACCGCCAAGGCCAGCTACCTGCCCGCCCGCACCGCCTCAGTTACCCTGCCCGCCCCCGCCGGGCCGATACAGGTCATCGGCGCGTACGCGCCTTCCCGGGACGCTGGGCTGGAAAAGACCGAGCGCAAGCGGAAATGGCTCACGGCCTGCCGGGCCGCCCTTGCTGCCCGTGATGCTGCCATTCCGGCAGTGTTCCTCGGGGACCTGAATGTCCTTGAACCTGACCATCAGCCCCGCTACCCCTTCTTCGCCCCGTTCGAATACGACTTCTACCGCGCCCTCAGCGCCGAGCACGGTTTAACTGACGCCTTCCGGCACCTGCACCCGGCTGCGGCCGAGCACAGCTGGGTCGGGCGCACCGGTGACGGGTACCGCTACGACCATGCGTTCTGCTCCGGCACCCTGACCCCGGCCATCAGCAGCTGCCGATACCTGCATGAGCCTCGCCATGACGGGCTGTCCGACCACTCAGCACTCACAGCTGGCCTCACCCTTGTCCCCCCGCCCGCGCTGGCAGTGTCCGACCCGCTCACCGCAGCCGAGCCTGCCACGCTTTTCTGATCCGGGTCGTCCGCTGCGCCCGGCCTCGCCATCGTGACGGGTGACCCAGCACGAACCTGCAGGCAAGCCTGCTACGAACATGCAGATAGCCTGCCCGCCTTTTCAGCGCTCAGGCTGGTATCAGCATGGCGCGTACCAGCGAGTCGTACGTCTGCCCGATCCGCTCAGTCTCGATACCGAGCGATGCCACGAAGCGGGACAGCTCATCCTGCACGGCCTCGCCGGGCACTTCATCAGCCACCATGCGCTCCACCTCGAGGAAAACACCCAGCCCCTCCAGCTCGTCCACGCACAAGACCAGATCGCCGAGCGTGCCGGTGCGCCGCAACTTGACGATCCGGACAGTCGGGCAAAAGCCCATCGCAAGGATCGCGCGGTGCATCTGATCGCGATCCGCGATGGCCGTCTCATGCTCCTCGCAGGAGTGCAGGTTCTCAGCCGGGCGCTTGAGCGTGAAGATGTGCCCGCCGTCCACGGTACGCAGACGCGCGAAAGGCACACCGCGCCTAGGGTCGCCGTAAGCCCAGCCGTCAGGTGCATAAGCCTGGTCATCCTGACGGACGGGCGCGCCTAGCTCGATGCCGCGCGACTTCAGTGCGGTGAGCAGCCCTTCGGTGTCGCGGACCCGGTACTTGACCTCAACCTCGCGCACTGCGCCTCCGCGTGAGCAGATCCTCGACCCTGGCTGGCTGCCACCTTGCCACAGCCGCCAGGCCCCATCACGGCGGCTCGCCATGGGTACCAGGCAACCTGCACCTCGCCGGTCAGGCCGTACTCACGAACCTGATCTGGCAACCCGTGTACCGGCAAGCGGCATGCCCAGGGTGAGGCCCGGCCGCGATGCCGTTTCATGCCAGTCCCCCGCGCCTCCTGCCGCCTTACCCGGCCCGATCCGGCGGACAAGCGGCGGACAAAAGATCAAGAGACCCGACCGCTGTCTGGCAATCGGACCCCTGACCTGCACTTCCTGGTAGCGGAGGCGGGATTTGAACCCGCGACCTCTGGGTTATGAGCCAAGCGGCACTGTTCAACACAGCCCGGTTCCTCGCGCCCCAGTCCGGCATCGTCCCGCCGGGCGCGGCACGTTCAGGCAGGCGATCAGCATGACAGCGTCGCAGAATCGAGGCAGAACTCCATGCCTATCCCCGCAGCACACCGTTCGAACGGCTCCCCCCGACACGATCCAATACGGTCACAGGCCGGTACGAGTCGCTTCACCGCCGGCCCAGACAACGACCTGCGCCTTCTCAATGTCAGCACGGCGGCTGTCACCCGCTCCTCGCTGCGGGTTACCGGTCATGCCGATGAGCGCTGGCGTTGACAGTTTTCTGTTGTGGTCACCATCGACGGTGTGACCGCGCCCGCCTGAACCCAGGAGTCGAGTTCTGCGACGTGCAGATCGCCGGCGGCCACGTCGCGTCCGCACCACCATCCCGCGCTGCGGGTCTGTCGTCCGGCGACTCAGACACTCGGCCGTTGGCTGATCTTGGTGGGTAGGCTGTCGGGGCCGCCCGGACCGGTTTCTGGCCTTGGCTGTCGATTTGGCCGATGGTCGTTCGTAGTGGGGCAGGGCGGGAGATCCCCGTCCGGACGAGGAGCTCGCGATGACCCAGTACCTGTTGTCCGTCCACACGGGCGCCGACGGCGGCGCGCCACCGGCCGAGGCGATGACGCCGGAGCAGATGCAGCAGTCATACCAGCAGATGCAGGCCTTGGAGGAGGAGATGAAGGCGGCCGGGGCGTGGCTGTTCTCCGGTCGCCTGACCGAGCCTGACGTGGCCACGGTGGTGCGGGTGTCGGCAGGGGATGCCGTGACGACGGACGGTCCGTTCGTGGAGTCGAAGGAGCACCTGGCTGGCTTCTACATCGTCGAGGCTGACGATCTTGATGCCGCCCTGGGCTGGGCGACGAAGACGGCCGCCATCATCGGCATGCCGATCGAGGTCCGCCCGTTCTGGGACACCAAGCGGGCCTGACCGCATGGACAACCCGCCCGTGGGCGACGGAACCGGCGCCGACCGGGCCAGCGTAGACCGGGCCGGGGTTGCCCCGGCAGGTGTGGGGGAGGCCACGATCGGCCGGGTCTTCCGGGAGGAGTCCGGCCGGTCGGTGGCTGCCCTGATCCGGGTCTTCGGGCAGATCGAGATCGCCGAGGACGCGGTCCAGGATGCGTTCGCGCTGGCGTTGCGCACCTGGCCGCGGGACGGCCTGCCACCGAACCCGGGCGGCTGGATCACCACGACGGCGCGGCGGTGCGCGATCGACCGGCTGCGCCGGGACGCCCGCGGCCGCGAGCTGCTCCAGGAGCTGGCGGTGCTCGAGCATCCGCATAGGCCGGGGGCGCAGGAGGTGGGACCGGTGCCTGATGACCGGCTTCGGCTGATCTTCACCTGCTGCCACCCGGCCCTGGCCCCCGAAGCCCAGGTCGCGCTGACCCTGCGGCTGCTCGGCGGGCTGAGCACCGACGAGGTGGCCCGCGCCTTCCTGATCGCCGAACCGGCCATGGCCCAACGGCTGGTCCGGGCCAAGCGCAAGATCAAGCTCGCCCGGATCCCGTACCGGGTGCCGCGCGACCACGAGCTGCCGGATCGGCTGCGGGCCGTTCTCGCCGTGATCTACCTGATCTACAACGCAGGCGCCGACCCCGGGCCGGCGCCCGCCGCCGCCGGGCTGCGCGCCGAGGCGATCCGGCTGGCCCGGATCCTCACCTCGCTGATGCCCGACGAACCCGAGGCGACGGGACTGCTCGCGCTGCTGCTGCTGACGGAGTCCCGGTTCCGCTCCCGGGTCACCGCGGATGGCGCGCTGGTGCTCCTTCGCGACCAGGACCGCTCCCGATGGGACCGCGCCCTGATCGACGAAGGTCACGCACTCGTGCGCGCCTGCCTGCGGCGCAACCGGCCCGGTCCGTACCAGCTGCAGGCCGCGATCAACGCCGTCCACACTGATGCCGACTCGATGCAGTCGACCGACTGGCCGCAGATCCTCACCCTCTACGACCAGCTCCTGGCCCTCGCGCCGACTCCCGTGGTCGCGCTGAACCGGGCCATCGCCGTGGGTGAAGTCCACGGGCCGCAGGCTGCCCTGGACCTGGTCGACCGGCTGAACCTGCCCGACTACCACGCCTTCCACGCCACCCGCGCCGACCTGCTGCGCCGCCTCGGCCGCGTCGAGCACGCCGTCGCCGCATACGGCGCCGCGGCCGCCCTCGCGCCGAGTCCTGCGGAACGGGACTACCTCGCTGCGCAGGCAGCGACCCTTCGGCAGCAGAGGTGACCCCCGGCCGTCCTGCCCGGCTCTGGGGCTCGTCAGCAGCCTCCCCATCCAGTACTTGCTGTTTGCAAGTTG